>Ga0181612_156630_pt1 | contig 18368 bp, 3 predicted proteins | sample HoacroProtozoa21_FD_119630 | JGI IMG/M metagenome (GOLD analysis project Ga0181612, IMG submission 119630) | Hoatzin crop microbial communities from Cojedes, Venezuel. Combined Assembly of Gp0051906, Gp0051904, Gp0051908
AAATCATTAAGAAATACTGATTTTATCAAAAGAATGGCCAATATGTTACGGCACAAATAGGTAGCTGCCAAAAGCATTTTTTTAACTGGCTTGCATTGATTTCAGCTGGAGGTACATTGAGTCTACAAAGAACAAAGTTAAACCACATCAACTTAATTTTCACTTGTTTATTCTAGAATTGTTTCTTTTAATAAATCCTTATGAATCCATTTAATATAGAAACATTTTGTGTATATACAGTTGAGATGAAGTGGTTTTTTGTAGGAGGGTAGTTAACTTTTAACAAAGAATTCATTAAATGAGGGTCATCTTGCTTTTCTATTTGCAGTATGTTTATGCAATAGTTACATACTAATATATTCATTGAAAATTAGTTAATTTCAGCAAAATATTCAGCAAACACTCATGTATGTCATCAGTTTTCCTCATCTCAGTAGACTGCTTGCACAAAGTCACTAATGTGCATTGTTAGCATAATCCTGTTTTATTCTGGCAATATTTGTGAGATGTTTGATACATTTTGAGCTGTGTTGATGGGGTGTACAAGTAAGATGATAACCTTCAGTTTCCTAAATGAATAAGTGTAGTTCTTTGAGTTAGATTTCTGACATGAATATTAGCAATTATAAGTTGAAAGTCTGCTGTGAATAGTTACTTAAAATATGCTGTTTCAGCAAACATACTTGATAATCTGAATTCAGGGAAATATTTGCAGAAACAGAATCTGAATGAGTGTGAGTCTGATCAAAGAGATTTCATACAAAATGAATATTTATAGCTACATTGGCAATATTTGCATAGCTTTTATAATTGCTCATGGGTGTATCAGAGTATCTTCAATTTCTTATCATGTAAAAGGCAAATGAATTAGGTAGGACTAAGTAGCTAAATACAGAAACAAACTCTCCTCTGCTTTGAGATAATTGGAATTAAGTTCTCCGCAATACAACTGGTATCTAAAGTTGCATCCAAGAGTCCAGAGCACAGCTGCTTATCTTTGTAACACAGAGACTTGTGATGGTGAAACCCCTGATATGTAGTACAGGTTCTGCAGGACTGCACGAGGCAGGCTGCTGTGCCGGTGCAGAACCAGGCACTGCACATCACCACGCCCTGCTGTCAACCAGAGTGCCCGAGACGACCCTTAGTGCAGCACCGGCGTCCTCCAAGAAATTGTCATTCCTGTGGGATCCCCCCACTCAGTACAGCCTTGCTGTTCTGTTCTGCATACTGTAATTCTTACGTTTGTTTCTACTCTGTCCAGATCCAGAACTGAATCCATCTTCTTTTTTTCTTGAAAAACGTCGTTGATTTGTAGACTAAAGAATCTAACATGCTGTTTTTTCTCACACTGGGGTACTTAAAATATTTCCGTTGTTTGCCTTGCTCAGAGATGAAAATAGACTTGTGTGTCTTGGCTTCTATCATAATATTGGCAAGAATGTGAATTTAATGCTAAGTGCTTGTATAAAAATTTCATTATAAAAATTTCTTTACAATCCCAGCTTTAATTGCTGTACAGCCTTGCCATTGAAGGCAACAAAAAGTTTGCAGTTAAGTCTTCCTGCCACTCTGAATACCTAAAAATTATTTCTAACCTTTTAGTTATTGTTACAAGGTGATGGCTTCAGATCTCTGATGCCATCTTCTTACTGACATTTGAGTGAGTCATACAGTACCTTTTATTCATTGTTTTGTTATTTTTCCCATGCTGCTGATACATCTTTTGATCCATAGGGCTCACATGTTCTTCAGCTTTGAATTCAGCTGCAAGGTTGAGCGCTACTGTGTTTAGACTATTTGTTTTCAACTGCTGATTTTTATTTACGGCGGCAAATGCGCATTTGACTGAAATCTTTGAGGCTGATTTGCATCGAGGACACTAGTTTCTTCATACCATGCAATGTATCTTCTGTACAGTCAGGATCTTCCATGATGGCCAAATTCAACTTTTGAGCACAAATCTTCCCATCCCTGAGTCATCAGGATTTGTTATGTGGTGACTGAGGAGCAGCATTTGTTTGATTTACTGTTTTCCTCTGAAGTTACTGGCTCTTACTGATAGTAATCTTTGTTTGCCTGGTTGTGATCGTTGCTGATAACTGGATTCTGAAACTCAGATTTTACCTTCCCTTAGTATCTGAATGCCTCATGCAGTTTATTCCTGGACATTTTAGAATAAAAGGATAAAGGTTAAATGTAGGTGGGTAATTTTCAGGAAATACCAAATTAATTCTAACAAAATTATAAGAAAAATGGTTTGCAAAGCTGTATAAGATATACTGTGCTCTGTGACTTAAAGGCTGCAAAGTTCGCGACATTTTGGATAGTTATTTCTCTAACCTAATTTGGATGATAGGTTTTTTGAGAGTATGAAAGTTAGATAAAAGTAACTTGACCTTGAAATTTTATTCAGATCATTTATATGTCCACACAATTTGTAATGACAAAACTTTGTACTCCGACTCATTTTGAATTTCAGAATGTTTTATAGTTTTCTAGTCTATAACTGGGTTAAAATAGCACACATAAGCAACTTTAATTTGTCTCGCTAACAATACAGATAATGCACCTAACCCTGCCAGCTAATAAGCTCCCGAGGAAGTGCATACAAAAGGCGTACCACCTATATCTTTTTAACTTCCTCATCTAGATGTATTATCTGTGCAACATGCTTGTTAAAATTAGATAACCTTGCTTTTCCCTTATAATTTCTGTAAAATTTCTTTATCCATCTCAGTCATTCATAAATGGATTTCTTACAATGGTTTTCACCAAAATAATCTTGGGTGACTTTTTAGCCTTCAAAACGTTGTTCAAAACCAGAGGGGTTTGCCAAACGGGAGCATTGTTTCAAAATTCTGCAGCGTGCTTGCTTGCATGGAAATGCTACCAAGAGCCGTGGTGTCCTCCATCTTTATATTGCTTTTAGTGAGGTCTGTGCGGGGGCAAATGCGGCGGTGCCCCAGGCAGCCCTGCCCTGCCCTGCTGCCCTCTTCCTGCCCACCACAGGGCTCGGCCTCGGGCAGGATGGGCACAGGGACACGCGCCCGCAGCTGCTCGCGAGAGCTAGGAGCTCGTCTGACAGCATATGGTTCGTTTTAGTTAGAGTGTTAGATTAGATGCTAGTTAACAGAACATTTTAGGAAGAGCGTAATTTCTGGATTAGGTCTACCTTTTAAAAACCACATCTGTTCTATAGTTTGGAAAAAAGTACAAGTATTTTTTAACCGAGAATGGCTCTGGTATCCTTGTTTTCTATCCCAGACCTGCCATTTCAACTGCTTAAATTACTTGTGTTAAATACTATGCTGTACATTTCATAGACAAGGTTGTGGCCTATTGGATGTCATGCAAGTGAAAAGGGCGGCAGGAGCGCCTTCGTTAGTGTGCTGTAATACTGAAGGAAATAAGCGTTGAAGAAAAAACAGTCTGCGCAGGGCTGTTTCCTTCACTTCTGAGGTGGGTTGCTGGGGTCTGCACCTGATGCTGCAGCTCGCTCAGCACAGCGGTATCAGGTGCGTTCCCAGTGTGGTTTTGAGGAAGTTTAACATTGTGCTGCCCTTTATTCCTGGCTTGAGACAAACCTCAGCTCAGGTCTCTGTGTGCAATGTGGGGTTTTTTAACAGCAAGATACAAAGAATTCCAGCAAGTGAGCTATAGTGCATTGACTAGCAATAGACTTAGAAAAATGTCGTCTGAATAACAAGATAAAGCCTTGGAAATCCCTTGGTTTCAGCTTTACAAATGCATACGTACTGCTACAGCAACATGTTGAGAAGCCACTTCACGGAATCTGGTGGTTCAAAATGGCAATGGTTCTGTGTCCTTTGACTAGTCTGGGAAATAACCTTCATTTCAGTAATCAATTGGTCCCTTCTTTTCTTGCCCTTTTCCAATGTAAACGCACATCACATCTGTTTGATCTGGAACCCCAGATCAGAGATATAATCAAGATATATAATATATATATTATACTGCATATATATTATATCTTGATAATATATATATCAAGATATAATTTGTGTGGAGGACAGAATAAAATATTGTGAAATATTTCATAATACCAGCGCAGCTGATAAGCTGCTGGTGCTTTAAAAATATAATGTGAAAAATATAATGAAAAAGTTTGGACTTTGGCCAAAAAAATTAAAACCTTTATGGTGGATTAAACTGTTTTGCAACTAAATACTGCTTTTCTCTGAAACATCCCATTCCCTCATGCCACTAAATACTGCCATATGTTTAAATTCTTGCAGGCCTCCTAAGGCTGACCCAGAAGAAATGTCAACAAATGTTTGTGAGTCCTTGTGGCCTTGTAACATTTTCTTTAAAAAGTGAAGAATGGAACAGCAGGAGCTGTAACACTCCCACAGAACAGACATATGAAGGCATATGGCTAACATGGGAGCCTGCTGGCTCTTCAAAGCTTGCTGGCTTCATTCTTAAGGCTCCCCCCCCCCTTTTTTTTTTCTCAAGACAGCTAAACTTGTCTTTCCATTTCACAAGTTGCTGTGTTCTAGGCGGAGCTTAGCTGAGCAAGCCTGCGGTCTGGTGTGGCCCTGACCCACCCCTCCGACCCGACATCGTCTGTCCCTGGAAGTGGCAGGTCGGGGGGCGCAGAATGGCACAATGTGGTGGCCCTTGAGGCTGCTCCCACAACTGGCGTAGCCCTGAAGTGTCTTTTGGTAGCCATCCACCCTATTTGTACAAGGGCGCAGATAGTATCTCCTCCCTACCTGCATAGTTTCTGGGGAAGTGTACTCTTTGGAGCATAAACCTAATGCTGGCTCTGAGTTTGCAAATTAAAATAAATGACACTTGTGGAAAGGTACTGAACAGTTGCACTTAAGTTTCATTGCACATGTGGGTTTATAACAGTTAGCTATGAGGTTTGAGATTGCTGTTGTGGGGGAAGACCTTCAGATGCACAGGATCACAAGTGTTTTAAAAGTCAGTGTGATCTAATCGTATAAAAACTGAAGACTTTTAGTAGAATTTATGCTCCTAAATCTCTTTGATGCTTTGGCTTATTTTTTCTTCTTTGTAAGTATCCTTTACTGCAATTACTACTTTTTAATAACTGAAATATTTCTGTGCTGGAGTGAGGTGACCTTAGTACTGGAAACTCAGGGCACAAAGAAATGTATAGAGAAAAAGTACAGCTCGACAACTCCACTTCCAGTGGTCTGTGTCTCATATTTCTGATAATATGCAACTTGACTTCTTAAGGCACTTACTGACGTCTGTGCAGCCCAAAGTACAGCTTTACAGGTTTATGGGTTTCCAGAGGCTGTAAGCTGTCAATGCCACGCCTGCACCATGCAAGCATGGGTAAACACACGGATTATCGTATGCCAAGAGCAGGGGAGAGCAGCGCTGGCTGCGCCTCGACTCCCTGCCGACCCGGACAGGGCGTTTTGACTGGGTACTTTGCCCTGGGGCTCAGCAGGTGTGTGGGCATCCATCCCTGCCCCCATTGACATTTACCTGTTGGATGCAGCACAGGATTTTTCTCTGAAGCGTGCAATTTTTCGTCATTTTTGTTTCAATCTCTTGTACCGTATTTGTGGCTGTGCAGTGTTTTAAACCATGAAATCTTGACCTTTTCAGTTACAGCACTGCGTGTTTCTCAATACCACAAGGTATTTCTTCACAGAGTATTTTAGAAGATAATTTATGTAGCCACTCAAAAATTATAATGTCTTGATGTGGGGGATTGCTGAGGCTTATTTTCTCAAATGTGGTTGGGGAAGTTTCAGTGCCCTGAAAAATAAAAGCATAAAACCAGCCCATGAATAAAATACAAAAATGTAAAAGGAAAAATTCAACATTTAGTGGAGTTTCTGTGGTTTATTCCTCATCCTCTCTCTGTGCTCTACAGCTACAGTAATAAGTAAACAATAATGTAAAAACAATGAACATTTTGCATAAGAATGACAGAATAATTAATTTTTTTTAAAAAAAGGGAGTGGGGAAACTTATTATTGCCATTCGAAACTTCTCAAGTGATTTTTTTGAAGTGTTCAGCCATAATTTAGCATGCAGAATGCTGTCTGTTAAAAAGGACTATATTATAATTACGATTGCGGTGAATATCAACTGGAAGCACAGTTGTCCACACTCTTAAGTAAGCTTATTAGGTGACTTGTTTCCGTATAACTCACGGGTTGACACTTTCTCAAAACAAAATAACAACAGGTTTGTTTAGATATGTTGAGTTGTCAAATACTAATATGTCTCATAAACCTGAAGATACCAAAGACGAGATTATCTATTTATATTATCCAAATGGAGAGCTCACCAAATTGAACGTTAAGTAGGTGTATAGCCTTGCTTTGGCTCTGTTCCATAGCATACGTATGCAAAAAGGTTTACTCCCCGAAGTAATAACTACCCAGCTATATGATTCTAGTTTTAGAGCGTTTCATTGTGAGAGTAAATTAACTTACTTTCACAGTATCATTTCTGGATACAGGCATTAGTTATTATCTTCAGTTTAGTGATGGAGCTGAGGAGCAGAGGGCATGTCGATGAAATCTATTGTTGGCAGATGGAATCTCAGCCCACCGGAGCTACACAAACATGTTTATCATGTTGCCAAATCTGAATTAGCATCTCTGATCACAAGCTCATATGCCTCGGCTCGCAGTAGGACTTGGTGGGTTGGGCACAGAGCTGTGCTGACCACATTTATTCAGCTTCAACTCAGCTTGGAACTTGGGCGGAAAAAGCTCACATCTGCCAGCAATATACTGTGTAGATACTCCCAGCAAATCTGCCCAAGGCCACCCAAGAGACTTAAGTTATGGCCTGGAATATTCTTCCATCCCTGTCCAAATCAGTTGAAAAGGAAAAAAGTCATCACTATATGAAAATTATTCCACATTATTCCATATATGTATGTTTTTAGATAAGCTTTTGGCAAATAGGCCTCTCCATGCTTTTGCTGGGGAGTCACGTTTCTGCACAGTTGGCAAAGTGACTTCTTTCATTGTTATAAAGCTATCTTTGGTTTTTATTAGGCATTAGGTTTTTTCCATATGCAGTCATCCTTTTTGTCTAGAGAAGTTAACACTGGGCACTCCTGGCTGAGTTCCAAAAGAAAGCAACTGGAACTCAGAGAGTAGCCGTGTTTCTGAGATCATTTAAAGTAGTGGAGATAGGTTCTCAACTTTCAACCACCTAGGGGTTTTTTGGTTTTTTTGGATTTTTTTGCATTTTTATTGTCCTTAATATTTCGTACATATATCTTCTTGGTTGTCTGAATATGAGTTTGCTAGCTGATTGCTAGTGGTGTAGCACTCTGGAGTTCATTTGTTGTTATGTAAAACATATGCCTTTATAGCACCTAGGACTGTCTCCATCAGGCAGAACTCCCATCGATAGCAGTAGGAATTCTTTCCTAATTGTGCAGTTTCTCTGAATATGCAGAGCAGTTGCTCTGTTATTATTTGGTTATGCATATTTCTATTTCACAATCATTGTTTTGAAGAAACTTCATAATGCATGTGCTCATAGCTTATAATAATTACACTACAGAAAATTAAAGTCTCGGTGGTATTTGGGAGGCATAATGAATAGGAGACAAATGTTAAATATTAATATTGTCAAATATTTTGGTTAATTGTGGGTATGAACTTCGGTGCTATGAGCACTTGATTACACGATGCAGCTGAGATACTGATCTGTGTTTATGTTTCAACTCTCAGGAACAGATAGGTAGGCATGTTACCAAATGACAAAATAACTCTATAAAAATAGAAGTGTATAGTGATTTCTACCGTGGAATATCCAGAAATGACAGGTTGTGGAAAATCGTATCATCCTTGCTATGAACATTGCTGAAATTCTGGAAATCTGTATCAGTTGTAAGAAGAAACTGCACACCAAGCATCGTGAAATGCTCTTAGTGCTTGCACGTCTTCCAAGTTCTGTACTTACCTGTTCATATTTTGCTGTATCTTTAATTAATATTTCTTAAAAATTATAAACTGTTGGGTATAGCATCAAAACATCAGTCAGTATTGTTCAATCCTGAAAACTGAAGCATATGATTTAAAGAAGCTTGGTTTTGGAATCAGTAATGTTTGGCCTGTCTGTCTTCATTTTTTAAGCTTTCTTTTGTCAACACTTAAAGACTGCTTTGTGGACAAATTAATGTGCTTGTTATTGCCTTGTCCTTGATTGAGAAGCCAACTGTGTAATATCCTTTGAGAAAACACAAAAGGAAATGAGGAAAGGATGACTAGGAAAGGCAAAGACTGAATGCCTTTTGGTTGACCTAAAATGAGTTTACTATCCATTTTCTCTTCCTTCCACCCTCCCCAGATCTAGACCAGCTATGTTCTGTGGGAATTTGGGAGGAGGATGGTGGGGAATGGGGAAAGAGGTGTATTCAGTCCAGAAATAAGACTGAATTAAACTTTTAAAAAAAGCTTTCCAAATGTTTGAAGAGTCACTGCTGGGTTTGCAATAGGCTTCCCAGAATGAATCATGTAGCTTTCTGGGATGACAGAGATATTCAGTGAGTTGAGTGAGGCGCACAGAAATTCAGAAACGTCAGATCTCTGTGGTGACTTTGAACTCCTCTTTGCTTTATTTATTAATAAAAGGGAGAAGGTAGGAAAAAATATCCCTAAGACCAAAGAACTCCATCTCTCTTGAGTCTCTTGTACGAATTCTGAGCTATTCTCCTTTATGCTATCTCTGATGTTCCAGAATTATTCTTTCTTGGGTGTCTCCAGTGGACCTGGAACCAGCAGGATGATTTTGTAGAACGTTTATATAAAGATTTTTTTTGAAAGGTTAGTTGAATTTTTTTTTCTGTGCTGAGTGTCCCCTGCAGCTTGACTAATGGGGGCATTCAGCATATACTTCAGTGGCTCTCGATTTTTAGGTTTTCTTTTCAGATCACTAGAAGAGATTGATAAAAGAGAGCAGAAGAAAGCCAGAGGAAAGAAACAGAGAACAGCCTACTGAAATTGGCAGCAGAGAAAGATAAGACAAATAGAGCACCAAAAGCTAGTGAAGACAGTCTGTGCTATAGCTTTGCTTTAGAGAAAGGATCTGGCCATTTATGTTTAATGGAAGAAAAGTACCGAATGAATGTGAAAAGAGCAGGGGGAGTAAACAAATAAGAAAAAAAAACCTGCAGGGAAAATTCACCATAAAACTATATCACTGATGGCAAGATCCTACTCCAGTAGTCTCTGACATCTGCAGCTGTTGGAAGCTGAGTTCTAGCATGACTTAGAAGGCTTCAGAGCAATTCTGTATGCCTCTTGCAGTGGTAGTAATTTGGTGTGCTTTGTATGTATGATATGTTTATCCAAGGGATAGTATATATGAGCATTTTGCTGGTGATGGTTCAAGAACATATATTTAAGTTAATCTATTGGACAGCAAATATAAAAAGTTAAGCTTTTAGAGGACAAACGAAGACGTTTTCCAAATGCTGGGAATTCAAATTATATACAGTGTGGTACACAGAAATATTTGTTTATGCATTAAAAAGTTGGATAAAATACTAAAATTTGTTTATGTGCATGTATCTATATAGGTGTGTATGTATAAAAAGTATGTATCTACTTGCTGTGGATCCTCTTCTTCCAGATGTAGTTTTTAGAAGAAACTCAGAGAAGTTGGAAACATTGAAATGGAGGGCTTGATTTGTGATATTTAGAATGACAGAACATACCTGCCTTCAGGCCTCCCAATCCACTTGTATTCTTAGTACCTGGATAAGATGGGACCGGAGCAGCATGAAGCTAATTAATACTGACTTTATCCTCAAGGGCCTATCTTCTGCCTTCAGGTGCTTGTGACCCAAAAGCAAGAAAAAATTGATACAGTCATATTGTGTAGGGTAAGCACAGGGCCTGGGCGCTGAAGTGATCTGTAAAGAGCATTTTTGAGGGGGGCTAATTTGTTCCATGTGAACCTTTTGTCTTTCTGCTATTTGTGGCCTTGGGCAGATGAGATTTGGGCTTTAGTCTGCATATTCTGAAAAATGTTAATGTGTGGTTTTGCCTCTTGTGAGAGCATACAGCTATTCTGCTTTGTAGTTTGTTCATTTCTGCCGTCGTCTGTGATCTTCCCATCTAACAGCTTCGTGTTCACGAGGGTCAACTGCTTTTCAATGCATGGTATTTGGAAGCAGTCAGGCTCACTGATTCCCTGCTCATGGCATTGCAACCTGCTGAATGTCACTCAATAGCATGCTGGAGGGATGGGAACACCAAGGAAAAAGATTTTGGTAAAGATTTTGGTAGAGGTTATAAGATCAGAATAGTTCATAAGAGCTGTTTACCTGCTTGGAACAGAACCTTGTTTGTGTGAAACCTTCTCTGCAGCTCTTGGGTTTTGTTGTTTTCTTGCGTGTCCTACCTTTCTTGCATGTCCTGCCTTCCACAAGGCACCCCCCTCTGTGGCAAGGTTCTTCTTTCCCTTGGGGGGGTGGGGAGTAGAGGACAGTACAGCTGTTTGGTTCAACGGCGGTTTTCAAGCCTCATTTTATGGCAGGCTTCTTAAGCAAATCACGGGTTGAAAAGTTGGCTCCTCCGGGACTGAACTCTGTGCTGTAGAATACTGGTATTAACACTTTCCTACCTCAGAACTAGGAGGTAATAAAACAATGTAAAGCATTCAAGTATTGTGGTGGTGGAAGCCAATAATAGAGGAACTGTGTGCTCGTCCATCACAGCTGCTCCACACGGGTTACACCTTAGGTCTGCTGCAGGTGCTTTGAGTGCGCAGACACATGGAGAGGGGTGAAAACCTCCCCCAGACCCTGAGATGTGGTCACTCATCAAAGTCAAGAGCCTTGACCTGCCAATAGACCCCGTAATTGCATACGTATGTGTTTTTGAGGCAGATTATAGAAGATTGCCGCCTTATTCTTTCTGATGCAATTCTTGCCCTTTGTTTTGTTCTGCTACTTTTCAAGTGACCGTCCTTCAGCCTTAGACAGTCATCCCTTAAAGGGTTCATGTCTACATAGAAAGCCCTTGGTCATTCTGATGTTTTCAGCTATTAACATTGATGAAGCGACAGCCTTAATAACCAAAAGTAACTTTGAAATGGGTGCTGCTTTCAGTGGTGGAGTTGGGACCAGATGACCTCCAGAGGTCCCTTCCTACCTAAATTACTCTAGGATTCTGTATTTGTTGCTGCATGTGGGGATTCATGTTACTTGACTTAGCTGCCTGTAGTAAGTGGAAAAAGATTGATTCTCCTGGAAGGTGATTCCAAGCATAAGCTTGTTTAGATGCTAAGACAATAGCTTGCAGGAGCAATTTATCCATTGCCAAGGACACTACCCTCCTAGTCAAGGCACCCAGAGATATATTCTCTAGCAGAGTTAAATACCAGTTCTGCACTAAGAGACTTAAACTTCAGTGCGGATCCATTTGTTTATACCTAACAGAGACAGCTGACTATATAAAAATACAGTGTGGTGGTGTGTCATGTAGTAGGAACTAGAATAAAACTACGAGAGCTGGCAGGAAGCAGATCTTGTTGAAGATGTACTCTTGAATGGCAAATTCCCTAAATGATCAGAATAACTTCATGCAAATTATATTTATACAGATCATACAGTTTCAAGAGGTAGGGAAGGTTTGGCAATGCATAACATAGAATAGCAGACATCAAAAAATGGCATACAAGAAGTCAAGTTTAAACTTTATGGTCAGTCAGAACTTATACCTATATCTTTAGAACAGTTAATTATTCACTGAGGAGAGAAGGTGAGAGAAAAAATGGTGAAGCTTTGCACCCAAGCAGTGGATACTCACGCGGCGCGTGGGAGGTCTGAATTCAGGCCTTGTTCCTCTGATTTTTGTACCAAGTAGTACATTTTCCATAGGTGAAATGTTTTATAGTGTGCCTTTGTTCACTTTTAGAAATGGTTCCAACGTTAAGTAGCGTGTGGCAGGGTCAGACTGCAAATTCACGTTAGAACCATGGAAAGCTCACATATTCCTAAATCTTGGATTCTGTTTTATGACTGTGAGCTTAAACCCGTGTTATTTTTATATGAAATATTGTTAGATTCTTTTTTTTGCATTTTTAGCAATGTTGTTGTTGTTTATTGTGTACATTTGGAATATTTAATTTTCCCACTTGAATATCTGTTTAATATGTAGGTTAGAAATACCTGTACGTTTTGTAGGCTTGCAATGATCAGACATGGGGAAAAAAAGCTATTCAGCCCCTCAGCCTATTTTCCTGGGCTGTGTAAACTGTTATTTTCATATTGGATTTGAATAAGCAGTTTATAATCAATAATTCAGTCAAGAAGTTTCAACTTCTTCAGGTTTTAATTCAGCCATGCAGATTACTCCAGCACTTTGAACATATTCAGTTGTGTTTGCTTGAGCAATACTTTAGATTGGTAGGGTTTTTCCTTAGTAATTGTGTGCTATAAATTGTCTTTCCGTAAGCACTTTTGTAGTAAATTGTAATCAAATAATTGTTTATATGGAAACCTCATGCAATGGAATTCTGACTATGTTAGAAATGCTTTTTCAAGTTGCATATATATAAATTTGGAATATTTTATTCTCTTTCACTCATTTCTGTGATAGCTGCCAGAATTTTCATTGGGCTGGAACAAAGTTGCAATAATCTGGCAACCATTTAATTTCAGAAACTGATCCCTAATGCCTTTCTATCTCTCAGTTACAAAGATCTAAACAGATGCAGTTATAAATCCACAGTTTAGATCCTTTTATGATTGGAAGTATTTTGTCTCTGTTTCATTAAACTCTCAGTTACGTTCCCAAGTTTATTTCTGTAATTGCTCTTCTGGAAATATTTAACTTTAAAAGCACATTGGATATGATTTTGCTCCAATCTGAGATCTTTGCACATTTCTAATATTTTTCATCTCTTTTAGCGAGTGTAATATACCTAGGTCTTTTTTATAGAGACAAATGAGTATTCAGTGTAATCCCCTGCAATCAGGAAAAGGGAAAATGAAGAGAGGAAAATAAATCGAGGTTTGGGGTTGTTTTGGGTTTCCTTGATTTAAATCTCATATTTTGCATGCTCCTTGATTGTATTAGTTTATTCATTTTGCTAAACAGACCACAAAGCTGTGAATATTTATTTAGTTCTCTTCCTAATAGTTTTTCTAATAGGGAATTATTTTGGTACAATGAAAGACATTTGTAAATGAAGCAGATAAGCCCGTTGGCAGACAAGGAGTGTTTTGTTCGACACAAGAATTCTATTGTCCACTGCTTTAGTTGTCAAGTGCCTGGGGAGCCCAGGATTTATGATGATGTTACAATGGCCCTTTCAGAGTGAAGTCTAAGGAGCTGTGAGATTCTGTTCCTCTGCTTTTCAGACTTTCAAATCTTTTTATCATGCAAGGACAATGCAGGATTCAGCTGCTTCTTAGGCCACAGGACTGCCCATTTAACATCAGGCATTGTGAAATAATTACCATAGTGACAATGGGTTTGGGGGTGTTTTTCCCCTCTAACTAGCAACATTTCAAATTTTTTCGAGTTGTCACTTTGAATAAACTGACTCTGAAGACATGGTTTATTTAAAAAAAAAAAAAAATCGTGTTAGGAGATTTGATTTAAAGTGCCACTGTGTCAAATCTATTTGGAGCGTTGGAACTGTTTAATGGATGGTTTTCTGAGTTTTCTTGTAGTTATAATTGGACTTTGAAATAGCCTCCTGTAAATACAGCAGTTGTTTTTCTTTTGGATTTTCTCTGTTTTGTAAAGGTTATAGAGTTAGTAGAACCTTACTGTTTGAAGCCATATTCGACTGCAGCAGAAAATAAGAAAATAAAAATATAGAATGCAGTAAAAGTAGTATCTGATACCTATGTATCAATTAATCAGCTAAACTATTTCTTGTGCTATAGTAATGATGGAAATCATTCAGGAGTCTTAAATCATGTTTTTCATGAAAATTGGTATCTGGAGGAGTTTCCTTGCTTGATGTGAATATGAAGATTTATTTGCTTCAAATAAAGATTAGTGCTACAAAAAATATTGATTTGTCACCTCTGATGTCTGTTTAAATGCAGTGTAACTGGAAAATGGAGCCTTCACTTGACAGTTAAATTATTATGTACATGGGCACTTCACTGTCTGTTGGTCAGGTATATGTACAGAAAAAAGCTTAATAGTGGAGCAGGTCAGGTAGAGGGCTGGCAGTATCCATTATCACCTATTTGCTGCTTTTAAAAGCAAGAGCAGCTCTTCAAAAAATTAGAACATAGGGATATGTAAGAAGATATTTTGAGAAATGCTTGTCTAAGCAACTTCAGATATGTTGGGCGAAAAGGAGTCTTGAGCTGGAAAGTAATCTGTAAAGATGTTGTCATCTGTAAAGATATTGAACAAATTATCCAAATGAGTAAGTTTATTCAGCCCTAGTCTTTCTTTTCATTCAGGCATATGAATTGTGAATTAGTTCAAAAGGGCCCTCTATGAAAAAAGTTTATTTGCTTGCAAAATGAGCGTATTTTAAAAGGCCATATGTACTTCATGGCAAATTGCATAAATACATTGCACGTGTAGAGTATTTTTGTAAAACGAGTGCTTTATATGTTAGTGACTTGGTCATCATGCAAAATGTACCTTACTTCTTAGAGCTTATCTTGGCAAAATTCACCTTCTAGGAATCTGTTTTTTATTGAATGCATATCACAAATTTTTAAAACAGTGAGTCAATATATCTGCAGTCACAACTGGCAATAGAAGACACGTGATTTTATTTCTTCCTTCGATGAAGTGTGAAATACATGCGTGTAATATTACTGTATTGAATATGTAATCAGTCAATGCCTATTCATTTCCTCTTCAACACTTTTGCTAGCAACTTTGAAATTTGGTCTGTGCTACTGAACTTTTTTTTGCAAGTAAAACTTGGTTGCTTTAACGAGGGTGAAAAGTGGATATAAAATAGAGAATTGATATAGATGAGACAGTTTTAACAGTTAAATACTGCAGAAAATTACTGATTTGGATGTATCAACCTAAATTGCAGAGGCTATTTTGCAAGAATTGCTCCTAGAAATTCTCAATTAATAGATTTGAAAGTACTGGGTAATCTGGCCCAATTTCCTTGGCTAGAATGAATCCTAGTCCTAGGATTCATTTAGTACCTACTGAAGAGTCTATCAAAGTATCAAATGAGCATCAGAAATACAGTGTCTACATCAGTACATAACAATAGATCACACTGAGTATTTCTTTTGTGTTCAATCGCATTGTATTTTTCACTTGTGTGGGAACATGCCAGAAATGCACAGGATGAGGAGAGACTGCTCTGTGAAACTGAGCATTCTTAACTCACTGATTTAAATTCAAGGAAAGACTTGCCTCACCTTGTAAGAAATGATTCGGCTAATTTCTTTTTTGTTTCTGCACCCGTTATACAGACTATCTCAACTCACTATCCCATTTATAAAAGAATTTTAACCACCGAAACAACCATAGATGCACTTCTTACAGTCAGAGGCATCTTTTGCTTGTTTTCTCCCTTCAAATGTCTTATTCTAGATATCTTTTCCCTGCTGTAGCGGTAATTCTACTTACTAAAATCATCTACTCCTCCATCATAATGGTAAAAATACTAATTTTCTAATGTGCCTTTAGAGCACTTAGAAATGTTCAAAGCACATCTTGTTCGCTAATGGTATCTGCAGCTGTTACTTTTTTCCCTACAGTATGTCTTGTATTGGATAATGTTCCCAGAACAGATTTTTCCATAGAACTCTGTTTTTTCAGGAGATAATGAAAAAGATGTGAAGGAATTTTGATATGGCTTCCAGCATTTTAGTTATAGGAATGTTCTTGCAATAGCAAGTCTATTAAGGTAAAACCTATTTATTAATTTTCTACTTAGAATTCTAAGTATTATTTAATTGCTAGTCTTTAAACTCTCTTTAGGCTATGGTGATAGTTTATAGGCTAGACTTTAGTTTTCTTTTATTACCGTACCAACATTTCATTTCAAGTGAACTTTTTTATTCTTTGCAGCCAGAGCTGAAGTACTGGATAAGTGGCAGCAGAAAACGTACACCTGCATTGTCATCCTAGTGTCATTAAGTGGCATTTCAAATGTGTGGAATATGCTACATAAATTGGCAACAAGTTTCCAGTGGGTGAAGGTAAGTAGTACATGCAAACATATGATCATCTGAGTCATGTCAGGTATGCATATCTAGTCTCTTGTTCCTGGAGCATCTACAGTAGATGTATAATATAGGGAACGTATCTGCAGTGACTAATCCCTTGCTTGATGTGTGCTGTCACCCAGTTTTTCTCACACATGGTAGAGCTTATCCATTGCTCTTGATTGTCACCCAGGGTGCTGATGCTGTAGGAGACTGACCATCCTTCTCTGTCTGTAAAGCACAGTTTGGCAAGGTGCAATTTTTTGATCACACTTGATTTATTTCTTGTTTAAAACATTGTAGAACCTCTTGAAAACTCACAGCACTGAAAAACAGAAATGTAAGAAATTTTCGAATATTTAGGCTTCCAACTTGATTTTATCAGTCAAAAAGATTCATACTTTTCTTACTCTAGGCCTGAGTGAGTGGATAATTCCATATTTGGTTTATTTCTTTGATATTTTGTGCAATACCACTGAGCTTAATATAACTACTCAGACATGGGTTAGAAAAATAATTTAGTGGTGACTTTTAGGCTTCAGAGAAGGAAGTGTGGAAATAGAGAAGTAGGGAAAACCCTAGATGTAAAAATAGTTTTATCTGCTGCTCTTTAATTTTTCATATCCTCTGTGACTTTCAGTTGTGCTATTACTGAGACCAGTGATTCCACAGAGGTGAGAATTGTCCACTTACAGGAGTACCCATGCTTTTTTAAAATTAACAGAGAAACAGAATAAATGTAATAGATAATAAATATGTAAATACTATCATTTTTACAGAATCAAAGGCATGATCCCATCTGAATTGTCTGGGATAAAGAGTACAAAGCCAGGATATTAAAGCTTTTTGTCTAGCTGACTCATTCACAGTTTTTACATTCAATGCACTGAAGTCCTGCTTGACAGATGCTTCATTTCTGTGGAAATGTCCTTGAATGATGATGATCTTATTTCTGGCAGCCAAATGGGCCGTATACTTAAACATCCTCGGGAGCAGCTATATAGGATATGTGTTTATGGTATCCACTGACTTGTTAAGGTAGACTGCAGCAATTAGTATCAGGCTGAAGCAGAGTGTATTTGACAGCATTCAGTTTAACTTAGGTGGGAAATGTGTAAGCTCCTTTGCTTCTTAAGAAGAGCTGTAGCTTAGCATGTGAGATTCTTACCCTGTAACTCACTAAACACAAGAGCCAAATTTCTGCGAACTATGCTCGGTTCTTGTTCAGATACAGCTTTTCAACAGAATTAAGTGAAAGAGTGTTAGATTTGACTGAAGACTTCCTAACTAGGTTTCAACTTCATGTATGGGTATCAAGAAGTGTTGTGGTTTAGCCCCAGCTGGCATCAAAGAACCACGCGGTCGCTCTCTCCCTTGTCTCTGCCCACCTCCCCAGGTGGGATGGGGAGGAGAGTCAGAAGGAAAAGGCAAAACTTGCGGGTTAGGATAAAAGCACTTTAAACAGTTTAATGGAACAACAAAGGGAGAAGAAAACCACAACAATAGTACTGATAAGAATACACCGAGTGCAGTTTTCTCACTGCCTGATGCTCAGCTTTGCTCCTGAGTAGCAAATCACCCTGCTCCAGCCAGCTCCCCCACTTAAATACTGAGCATGACGTCACATGGTATCAACTATCCCGTTTGATTGGCTGTTCAGGTAAACTGACTTCTTGTGAAATTTAGCCCTATCCCAGCCGTATGCAGGACAAGAAGACATAGCAAAAATATCTTTAGTTATGCGTTCAGTTTCTCCGAGTCTCTCCTCCGTGCACAGTTCTGTGAATCTTCTCACCACTGTCTCAGTTCACCTCTTCCAGCGTTTTCTTGTATCTCACTTCAAGGTTTAATTCAGGCCTCTTTCTGTTATTCTTGTTCTTGACTTCATAGAATCATAGAAAGTTTTGGGTCGGAAGGGACCCCTAGAGGTCATCTAGTCCAACCCCCCCGCAGCGAGCAGGGGCGCTGCTAACTAGATCAGGTTGCTCAGAGCCTTGTCCAACCTGGTCTTGAATGTTTCCAGGGATGGGGCCTCCACTACCTCTCTGGGCAACCCGTTCCAGTGTTTCACCACCCTCATTGTAAAGAATTTCTTCCCTATATCCAGCCTAAACCTACCCTGTTTTAGTTTAAAACCATTACCCCTCGTCCTGTCACTGCTGTCTCTACTAAAAAGATTGTCCCCATCTTTCCTATAGGCTCCCTTTAAGTACTGAAC
>Ga0181612_167885_pt1:0-5000 | contig 18364 bp, 7 predicted proteins | sample HoacroProtozoa21_FD_119630 | JGI IMG/M metagenome (GOLD analysis project Ga0181612, IMG submission 119630) | Hoatzin crop microbial communities from Cojedes, Venezuel. Combined Assembly of Gp0051906, Gp0051904, Gp0051908
CCTCTCCATCCCTCCCATAGGCCCCTTCAGGTACTGGCAGGCTGCTCTAAGGTCACCCCAGAGCCTTCTCTTCTCTAGGCTGAACAGCCCCAACTCCCTCAGCCTGTCCTCGTAGGAGAGGTGCTCCAGCCCTCTGATCATCTTCGTGGCCCTCCTCTGGACCTGCTCTAACAACACATCCATGTCCTTCTTATGTCAGGGGCTTCAGAGCTGGACGCAGTACTCCAGGTATATTGCTCATGCGTGTAGCAGATTTACTATATTTCAGGAAGTTTTCTTTAAAAATGCCCCCAAATACATATTTGCATTTGAACAGAATGTTTAAAACTTCTTAAATACAAAATCATAGATATGTATTTATGATTTTTTTGTAAATAAAACATCTTGCTCAAACTGTTATTTATGGATGGCCTTAGAGATGCAGCTAGATATAGTTTAATCCTTAAAGGAATGTGGCCTTTGTATTGTATCATCTTAGGTCACAGTAAAACATCTTACCCTGCGTTAGGCATCCATACAGTAACCATACTGCAAAAAAGCCACTGCCTGTAATAGGCCAAATTTTTTTTCATGGTGATCGTGGCATCTGTTCTCTTTTGATTGCTATTACATTAGCACTTCACTTGAAGACAAAGGGACAGTCTTTCTTCATGTGAATGTTAAATGCATGTCCTAGCTTGTAGAAATATTTCTTCTTTCATTTCAGCTCCATTAATTCTTTTAATTGAGTGGAAATTTTGGGAAACTTTTCACATATTACTAGAACTCGTTTTTAACAAGCAAAATGAAATTGCTTTGTGTGTTTTTTTTAATGAGAAACTAACTAGATATTATTGCTTTAGTAAAGAAAACGTGATTACCTTTCCTTGAACTAGTGAGACGGGCAGTGAAGGAGTTTAAACATAATCACAAACAAGCACACACTGCAAATATAATGGAGTACATATCTGCATTTGCTCTTCACTTTTAGGTTAACATGTCGAGTTTAACACTGTGCTGACACATTTTGATTTGTCATAGATTTTCGAGCAAGAAAGTAAGTCACATGCTCTGCTATTATCAAAATTATTTTCCTTGGATTAAAGTTCACAGCATGTCTAAGGGGGAAAAAAATAATTCTTAAACAACTGAAACTGTCTTTTTAATATGAGTGAAAATGACAATTTTATTCTGAGACGGTGGTAAAAAAAATCCAGTCACCCCTTCTTTTTAGACTTTTTGAAACATAAATGTGCGAACTAATGAGTTCCAGTTTTCTCTGGCAACAAATATTTAAGTAACAGTAATTTTGACTGCAAAAAGACCTGCATTATCCAACTGCAGCGCAGTCAGCTCTCAGTTTTGTTCTATACTGCACATGCTACATACTACAAAGAGTTCTATAATATGTTGGTTCACAGTGTTAAACATCTTTTTAATGAAGAGAAATGACTGAGGTGCTGTAGGGGGTAAATGCACCTATATATACTATTGATTTAGAAAACTATATTGTGATAGGTCTGCACACTTTTGGCATTCTATGATTTTGATTGTGACATTTTTACACAGATGCCTCATCTAGGCTGTCTGCTGAGACCTGTGACAAGAGTCAGAAGTGAAAGAACACGACACTTTGCAATAAGGAACTAAATTTTTTACTTTTGCTAACATTTTGAAAGTACAGTTTTTGATCTGGCACTTCTTATCTCTCTGTAGCAGAATAGGACAACAGGGAATGGTAGTCCTCTGCTGCCTAGAGGACAATGGACAAGAGATGCTCATGCTGTTTTTTGTAAAGCACTGCATGCATTTTCACTGCTAAACAAATTAGTAATAAAATAAGACATGCCATTTTTAATGAGAGATTGCTGAGGATTTAAACTACTTTCTTTTCTAGGACAGGAATGGGCTGGTTTACCTCTATTCTCTTTTTCCCTCCCATCAGAGACAGAGGATGTTCACTGTGGGTCAGCAATGCAGAATGAGAGGACCCCATCCCAGCTAGTGCAGGGGCTTCTGTGTTGCAGTGTAATGACACAGAGCACAGTGCCAGGTTGTAAAACTAGCCTTTCTAACAGGTTTTCACAGCCTGGTTCCTCTCTTTGAGGCAGAAAAAAGGTATCTTTTTACACTGGCCATTACGCTGACTACATTGTGCATCTGAACCTGTAAACTTCTGGAAACAATTTACAGTACTGTTTAGATTTTAATACCACAAAATATTTCTGAGTGACATTTGAAGATGCCATTTTACAACAGAGCAGACTCCATAGCTAGAAAACAAGAACAAATCCAGTATCTCTTGCTATAACCTTTATCAAGCAGCAAAAAATGAAAATGAAAACCAGACATGGAGTAACAGAAAAGACATTGTTTGCCAGGTTCATCGTGGAATTTGGTAGCGCATTTGGGAAACTGAGACTAAATATTAGAATGCCAGAATACTCTGCATGTTGGCTTATCAGATTTTGAGAACGATATTTTTGTAATCCTTCTTGCTGAAAGGCAAAAATTCCCTTTTTATGAAATGCGAGCTTAAAGTATTCTTCAAATTCCTTCACACTGATACTAGCAGATCTCAGGTGGAGAACAAGCTTAGTCAGAAAACTTTAGTCTCCTGGTGTTACACACTGACAAATAGACAGAGGCAGATTTTGGCAGTTGTGTTTAGGGCATTTGTTCAGGTATCCTCACTTTTCAGATATGCCCTACGTCACAGCAGAAATAAGTGGTGGCTGATGGCTTCACAGAGAGCTGGCTGAATGTGCTGGGAGGTAGCACTGGTGTCACTGGATCACAGCCCAAAAATTTGCAACTGGGTTGAACACGCAGATACTCATCATCCTAAAATATGTCCATTGTCCATAGGGAAGTACAGAGCAGCTCTTTGCCTGATGACACAAGAGATGTGCTGTACCATCCAGCACTCACTTTCTGTAGGTGGACAGCCCCAAAGATGGTGTCCTGTCAACCCCCTAGCATGAAACACCACACAGGAAAAAGTTCTCTGAAAAACAAGTTTTAAATTAAATCTGAAACACTCCCAAGGGACGGAACTGCTATGCTACAGCCTCAAGTTTTTCAAATATGCACCTCAGCCTTTCACTGTGCAGAATTTGCCAGGTCCTTCTGTAGTTCATGCCTGAACGTTGTGAATTAACAAGCATGTAAGTAATAACAAAGTATTAGTTGAGATGGATGCCCTGCACAGTCAGAGAAACTAATTCAGACTGATTTCATTTTGACAGCAGCATCTGTGCTGCTCAAAACCACCCTCTATGTTTCTGTGCCCAGCGAAGCGCAGTACGCCTCCCAGTCCAGGGAGAGTGTGAGGAAGGTGACTTTAACCTACCTTTATACCTGGAGGATAACAGATTGCTACAGGGGCTGCATTAATCAAAAGCATAAATTAAGAAGCTCTAAAAGTTGCTATGATACCTGTACAAACTCACCTGAGGTTTCCAGCCAGAAGCTTCACAGCCCATAGCAACTGAGGATCCGCTTACAGGAGCGTACCAGAAAGGCCGTGCTCATCCCAAAGGCACTCTCTCTTCCCTGGAAACTCCAGTCCACATGCAAGAAAAAACACTGTCTTGATATACAAAGAGATTTTACAGCCTCCTTTATTTCAAAAAAGATGATATGTAAAATAAATTAATTTCTATACCTGTTTAGGTTGTTCTCCATATACTGAAGTATGTTATCCAAGTGACATCTGAATTGTAATCAGAACACCTTCTAAAGTTTTAGCTAGGAAACATAAATAAAACAGACCTAGCCAGCCAAATTCCTGAAGTGATCATTAATTAGAGGTCTCAGGGCAGACATGTGATAACTTCATCCGAACAACCTGGGAAGGTGAAAGAATCAGAGAGATAAGGGTTGACAAAACATGGCTGAAATTCATGACATGCTTGTAAGTATCTCACATGGCTGCAGTTCTTCCAAGTTATTGTTCTGTCCCAGCCTAGAACTGTTTCCTTTGAATTAATCATGATACGATGCCAGATTAGAACTTGCAGATTAGACTAGATCCCAGTTTTATTGCTATTTGGCTTGATTTTGGCTTGGATTTTTTTTTTGTTGGTTGGGGGCTTTTTTTGAGAGTGCAGACTGTTTGTTTCATATTTTCTAGTTCAAAGCCTAGTAGAATACATTTACAAATATATGTGCATGTTACCATTTCATTTTATATTTAACCTTATCCATAATGTGGGTAATTATTTTTCTTAGAGAAAATATAAATAATGTTGAAAAGAAACTGCTGTTTCTATTATTCATTATTCTACAACCAAACTCCACAGAAGTTCATAACTCTCCTTAGCATCCTTGATGCAGCACGTCCTTATCCACTGAACTGACCATTTGCTTTTTTTGAAATCCTCAGTGTTAAGAAGACAACTGAAGGAATAAAGAAATCATAGCAGAGGGAAGATAGATTTAATTTAAAGGGAAACTGCATCAGAGTCCAAAGATAAGCTAAAATGGAGTCAGGATCACTCAATAGGGAACAGGCTGAAAGCAGCTGATGAATAGAAGGCTCTGATTACTGACGCTTCTCTCCCCCTTTTTCTTGGACTCTAGTAAAAATTTAAATGGAGTACTTCTGATCCAGCCTAAAATACATCTTCCACAAATAAAAATATAAACACAGAAAAGACGGATCTGACTTGGAATTTTTCTGGGTTTCTTTTTGGCTAAATCAAAGCCACAAGCAAAGAAAAGATTAAGTTTTACTTCTGAAATTGAAACAATCAGATTTCCACTTTTTAATTAAAAAAAATAAAAGCAGCAAAACATTTGTTTAGGAAATCCATGTTTTATCAGAAATAAACATTTCCGTGAAAATATTTTCTCCATCTTTCTTTTGCTGGCAGAATCCTAAATTAATGCTAATGAATTCTGGCCTAAAACTGGAGGTGGCTGTTTCAAGCTGAAAACCACCTTCAGGATTCGGATGCCTTTAGATACTTCAGTGTTTAAACTTAACCTGAAATGCAACAAAAATAACTATAAAGTCC
>Ga0181612_167885_pt1:10000-18364 | contig 18364 bp, 7 predicted proteins | sample HoacroProtozoa21_FD_119630 | JGI IMG/M metagenome (GOLD analysis project Ga0181612, IMG submission 119630) | Hoatzin crop microbial communities from Cojedes, Venezuel. Combined Assembly of Gp0051906, Gp0051904, Gp0051908
AGAAAGCATGATTGAAAGAGCAAAAAACCAATAGCCTGAGGCCAAAGTTGTGGAAGGGTAAAGGCAGAAATTCTGTTTTTCTGGCATTTGTCCAAGGGCCTTCTTGGTGCGAAGGAATCCGGGATTGCTTCCCAAATCTGCACAAAGTCCTTGACCCTGTCCCAGCTCCATAGTGGGCATGACCTTGCACAACCAATCCCAAGTTTTTGCAAAATGGAAAGTGTGGCAAAACCAGGGCTGTGGCATTCTTTGGTGAGCCATTTGTGGGATGGCCGGTGGGGAGAGATGCTGCGATGCACATCTGTACTGTGGCTGCAGCTGGAGACACTAGATGAGGAGTAGATATCAAGCAAGCTTGTAATCAGAATGCTTGCATATGCACAGGCTTATTAGAAATTTCTGGCTTATCTCTTTCAGGAGTGAAATTCTGTCTTGATCCACAGGCAAGATGAAAGAAAAGCAGTAAGGTTTTTTTTTTTTGTTTCCTTTAACTGAAAGAATAGTTAATTTTCCATTCAGACAATGCCCTGCTTGCTCATGGAGGTTGACGTGTAATGGTGGTTTTAATCTTGTGCCTGCAATTGCTATTTCTAATTAATGTAAAGAGACATAAAAGCCAAATTATATACCCCTGAGTAAAAGAGATTAAAATGAAAATACTGCCAATTCAGTTCTAATTTTATTTATAAACCTAATCTGAAACAAATGTCACTTTTTTAACTGATTCTGAATATATCATGCTGACTGTAAAATTATAAAACTCCCACTGATGTATTCAGGAAATTCAGTGGAGCACACTCAGTAATTTCACTTTACTAGTCATTAGGTACAAATTACGGCTCACCATAAAAAATATGAATCAGCTGTCTGCATTTCTTTTTGATTTGGAAACTTCAGATCATGAATCACTTGCAATTAATTATAAACCACACGTAAACCAACAATGTGAATCGTGTTCAAAGGCTATGTTTAGCAGCGTATCATTTGCTTGCTGAATGTCATGTATTGAAAGCATAATTCTTAGTAATTTCAGGGTTTTCCCAAAACTTTCAACTTCAGTTCAGTAAAGATGTTTTATCAGGTTCCCAGAGTTGGGGAAATCCTTGTTCAAATTGATTATGGAAAATTAGATTAATGTCAGCTTGCATTTCCAGGGCCAAATTCATGTCACACATAACTATGTAAAAGTAAGCTTAACAGATTTAAAAAAGACAATCTGCAAATAAAAAGAGATTCAATGTTTTATTTTAGGCTGCATTTTAAGAAGATGTTCTCTTAGACAGAAGTACCATAGTATAAAACCACTTTAGACAACGAGAATCACTCATGTTGGTATGTTTAACACATATGCTTCAATATGAATTTAAAAGGATGTATTTTGGCTTTATCACAGCATGTACTAAACTGACCTGAGAAAGTGGTGTATTTTTAAACAAGCTTGCAAGAAGTTTAGCCTTACTATGATATTATGAATTGTAATGTTTTCATGAAGAAATTTTCTGAAAAACTAGAAAATGGGAAAACTTTCGTATTCAATTATAAATAGTGCCTTGTACAGCATTAGAGACAATCAATTTTCTTAAAAGATAGCAAATGGAAAGGTTCGTTTCTCTCTTGCTTTGCTATGCTGCAGATGAATATAGGGATATCTGTTATTTCCTACCTTACGAAGTCCTCACCTGACACAATAGAGTTACATATCAAAGTAATTTGTATTTTAGATAATTTCTTGATAAAAAGAAAATATACACCTACTAAGAGTAACTGAGAAATTGAAAGGTTTTTATAGCTAATTCCTACTGCCAGTGCTCAATTCCTAGAGTTTACCGATAGATTTCTAGAGTGGCCTTGCTGCTAAAATTGCGATGTATTCTTCAGACCTTGCCAGACTAAACCAGGAAGGTACTGCCTATGGGATGTAAAGTATCCTTCCAGAGTTTCTGCAGGTGAGAAGAAATACAGCACCTTCCTAGAAGGAACTAGTCACTTCACAAATTTGCAATATTTTTCAGTACTAGGAATACACATAGGTATGGTGGATTTTGGTATTATATATCACACTGCAAATATTGGTTTGAACCTTTCGCTTCCTATGTATACTTCTAAAAGTGAAGGGCATTAACAGTAATTAGCTTTTTCTCACCAAAAAATTAAACAAATTTCTTAAATTCAATTCTTTTACAAGGGTCAATAAAATTTCTGATACAGGAGAGACAAAAATTCATAGTTTATGTCTTGGAAAGGTATTTTAAATTCCTCATTAGCACATACTATATACTGTCTGTCTGTAGGGTTTATCTAAATTTTATACACCATTGGTAAAAGTCTTCAAATATATTCATGGTCAAATCCTCTTACTATTATCTAAAATATGGTAGACATGATTATCAGACAACGGAGGGGGTAGACAGATCTGCCTAGCCTGAGTTTCTACATATTTTCAGCACAGGAAAGTGATACTCACTAGAAGAATAATATCTACTAATCCCAGGAGGATTTGCTTCAGACTGCTTATTCAATGCAAAGCATCTTCATGTGATGAGTATCGCTGATAAGACTGCAAGATCTTTGTTCAATGCAAGATATTTTCTGAGGAAAATTCATGAGGTATTAAAAAAATAAAAAAAGTTTATGGTTAGAGTTCTCCTTGCCAATTCCTTTCTCTAAGTACATAACCAGCAGGTCCTATCCATCTGGCTTGTAATGCCCCAATATTCATGACTGCCCTCACTTCCCTGAGGAGATGAGGACAATCTAGAGTACAAGTAATTATTAAAACTCAAGTATAACTAAAAATGGTTTTCCTCCCTGAAACTCAGCTTAAACTTCCATTTGTCTTAATTCAATCTCATTTCTTCTGTGAGAATCCGTGTTTGTCGACATCTTTGTGTCGTTGGTATTTGCCGTTCAAGCACGTATGGATTGTAATCACAACCTATTTCCATGTCCCTGGCCCAGTGTTTTAGTCAGAGTAAATATAGCGAAGGATTTTACAGGTAGATGCACATGAGCCCACATAGGCACTTATTTATTTCTGGAAAAGCATCTATTTCACGTTTTTGCTTTTGCCTTAATTCTCTGAAAACTTACCAAAATCTTCTAGAAAAGACAGAAAGAGGGAGAGAATTACCTTTTCAGAGATGTGGAGAAGGAGGTTGTTAGCTGTTGACAGGTAGCATGAGCCAGTAGAGCAGTCCCCTGGTATTTCTTATGCTCTCTCGTGCTGCAGGTATCACTCTGCTAAATAAGGACTAAAAACCAGAGTGGGTCCTTTGGTCTTCCCCTTGATCCTGGTAACTTCAGACCTGTGCACTGATCCCATACATCTGTTCTTTGAAGGCAGCATAATTTGTAAGGACAGAAAACACAACAGTAATGGATTCAATTCGAAAAATCTGGTCTCAATTAATAAATCTTTTTTTGATTCAGATTTAGTTTTTACTGATATGTTACTATAAACCCAGTTGCTGAAAACATATAACATTTGCTTTGAATGAGAAATAGCAACAGATACTAGAAGTAAGCATTTGTCAAGGACTAGCAGTAGTTATTCTATTATGGTGTTAAAATCACTGCCATCTGACTCATATCTATACTTCAGCTATAAAATTAAATGTATCGACTGTGTCTTAATGTTCCTTTCTTACCAGCAACCTCTGTGTATCAGTAATATTAAAGTTTGTGAAGGGTTTACTTACAGTAATCCACTAGTGATATTTTCCCTCACAAACCTAAACTTTTCACTTGGTATTTATCTGCATATTTTATTGTTGAGTAAAATTAAGAATGTTTTACCTTCTATCCATTCATAACTCATTCCCATGTTAGATCCCCTTGTAAGATAATATTAACGGTCTTTCATTTTATACCAAAGTTATTTTTTTTTCAGAACCTGGGATGGACCCAGTCTGTATTGTTCGAAAGAAATAATTCCTCATTTTTTGTGGCCTAAATTGCTGGTTTTTGCTGTAGAGTCTTTGATAGGCTAGGCATAAACATGAAGATGAGACATACTTGCTGTACATACATAACCGGTAGAAGCATGTTAATTTTAATTCCATTGGACCATTTTATCATCCTAATTTTAGCTTTAAGGACACATTTTTTACTTCTACAGAGAGCCACTTGCTGTAAATAAATCCTAACCTGGTATGTAGAAATTGTTGTGGTAAGCACCTACATAACTCTCTCTGATCCTCTGAGATCTGCATACAGTGTCCTCTGTGGGGAAGCTGTGCAGGCAATGAGTATCAAGCAAAAGGAAGGCCACAGCCAAATCTAAACACATCTTCCAGTTCATATAGTACAGACCTCTTGCATTGACCCTGGTATCTAACCAAAGAGAGACAAGTGAACGGGAGGATGAGCAATTTTCCAGCTGTGAAAGTAAGAATAAGCAAGCTCTGAGAAGGAAATGCCTCTTTGGAAACATTTAGTAAAAACACCTGTTGCTCAATCAGAAATTCTTGTTGTAACCTTTTATATCTGGGCATTAAATGCTACGTCCCAAAAAGGCTTCAGCTGGTGCAATGCACAAATTTGGATTACCTACCAATTAAAGCATAGTTATAAACATCTTCTAGCACTCTTCAATTTTATTTACAACTATGCAATACATTTCAAGACCTCTGTCTTCATGTTCTGTGTTCTGCATTGTATTTTCAAATCAAAATGAGCAACCACATTCCTGTTTTTGGCCAGCACCTTTGACAGTGTAAACATTTGGCCTAACAAAAAGAAGACTGCACTAGAACACAGAGCTTTGTAGAAAAAAATCCGCTGAGTTTTGTGGTATAGACTCCACAATTTTTCACTGTAAAAAACCCCAAATAATCATTCTAATTCTGTGGCTTTTAGTATTCAGGGCAGAATTCACCTGTTGCATTCCGCTTTCTCTCATTGCAATTTTATCCCACATATATACTCCATAGAACTTCTATTAGAGAGAGAGAAGGAGTGACAGATATTTCTTTTTAACCTTTAAGAGTACCACAGTGTTAGGAGGGAGAGAAGTACGAAGGTACAAATGTAAGCAGGAAATAGGACAGGAAGATAGATTGATAACGTAGCTGAGCTGTTCTCATAATTAAAAGGTGTCAGGGACTGCAGTCTGTTTATTGTTTGTCCAGACTGAACAAACAAATTGCATTCTTTGTTTTTTGGTATAATAAATCTAGTCATGAAGAAAGCCTTTGTTTTAGATTTGTATCTTAAGCAAAGAAACTAAGTCTTAAAAATTGTAGAGAACGCATTCAAAGGATAAAACTTGCTATTAAAGGACACGTATTTCCTTTCTTCTCATCTAGACCTGTGTTACTATGAATTAATTTCATATTCTGAAAAGGACTGTAGATCTCAATGTGGGGATTGCTGCTAGTATTTCTGAAATGCACAATACCATTGAAGAATTCTGCTGTAGCGGTGTCAGGAAATGCAGTTGTGCCATGACTGGATCACTCAATGAGAATAACACAGAAAAAAAAAAAGACTTGAAAAGAGCTCAAGATTAACTGTCAGAGAGTTTGCCCCAAATAAGTGTATGCATGTGTGTTCACTCACACCTGTGTGTGTGAGTGCTTATACCTCACTAAAAAAGAAAAAAAGAAACTCTTTCTATTTACTGTTTGGAAAGGCACATGTGTGTGTGGTTTAGCCTATGTGAGGTAGGCAGAGACCAACACGTGTTCAGATACCTCCGTGGCGCAGAAATGACCACCTCCATTTCAAGTAAAGAGTAAGAGATATTTCCACCATAACGTGCTAGTTTCAACTCAATGTAATTTTAAAAAAGTCTACTGGATTTAAATTTGTCTGTCAATACAAACACGAACTGTAGACATAGTTTTCATGACATTACTGCCAAAATGAATCCTAAATCTCACGTCCATGAAAATTTCATCCTCAAACTCCAACTTCCTCTGAGAATTCTCAGCTGCAGAGGAATTCAGTTTATATTATTATAATATCACATAAATTTTTATACTTCAGTTCACTAGGTTGATTAACCTACGGATACAATGGAATGATTTATTAACTATGCTACACTGAACTAACCTCCTCCTATCCTCGTGCTGCCTTTGCCCTAGATTTGAGATATAGAATCTTGTTTACTTGAAATGTTTATCCACTTTACTGTAAAAAAAGAATTTCAAACAAAAAAAGTTCTCTGCTTAATTTCTTAATCAGTTATGGGACATAAATCTTCTTTGCAACATAACATTTTTGACTATGTCCGAAAACCATTCTTTATTCCAAGGCAATACTTTCTGCTTGCACTGAAAAAATCACATAAAAATATGATTTACGTATTTTAACTCCAAGTCAAAGTGATGTTTTTCCTTTATAATTTTCAAGGGCCACAACCAGCAGATGTCTTTTCTAATGGAGAACAGAGGCTGATATACCTGATGCACAACCTTTTATCTGAGATGGTTAGTGCACTTCCAGTTCTACGAATGTGAAAAAAAAATCACCATAAACCTCATAGTCCAAAAAGTACCTCTTTTTAGTCTTCTCTCATCTTTACAGTACTAAATTTTGTTGTGTTTATCATCTCAAATGTATGTATCAAATGAACATACAGACACAGGATAGAGAAGCAGGAGTATAAAAAGCAAGTGCTGCTGGATTGCTTCATAACAACACCAGTGAAAAATAATTTCCTAAAGCTGTTGTAGCTAGTACAACAGCTCAATTTTGCACTGCTGTGGAAGGCAGCTGGAAAAGTTTTTATTTCATATGTGAGGGTAAATATCAAAGCTACATAGGAAGCATTTTAGAACAGACAGACAAAAGCATGCCCCTTGAACCTGCAACTGTGCTCCGCTGATGTGGCAATGCCACCCATGAGCATACACGTGAACCATCCTTGGGACCCCTTCTACCAAGCGTCAGAGTAGCTGAAGTGTAGCACCCACCAGTGTCTGTACTTTGGATTCCTGTGCTGCTGCTGAATTTCAGTGAAACTATTAACACTGCTTACCCGTTGCTTGGAGCACTCCAGCAGTATCGTCCCTGTTGTGCCATTTCTGATGCAACACAGATTTTTAAAAATTTCCAGTTATATATTTACCCAATTATTTGCAATTACAGACTATTGTATAATTATGTAATTATGGACTTATAAAGATATGAATTGTTCCTTCCATCTTCCATCAAGAGCTGTAATGAATGACGTTCAATTGCATAATTAACATATGTTTATACCGTGTTGTTTACAAGACACTTTGTCATGCTTGGATCAGTTTTGGCCAGTTTGATGCACTAGCTGATACCCACTTTCTGCAGAAACTCGTGGTCTGTCTGAGAGCAAGGGTGCTGAGGACAAGCATTCATGGCATGTAAACTCTTGTAGGCTGCTGCATAGGGACTACATTTAGGAAATAATTGTTTGAGAAATAGGAGCTGTTCTCTAAACATACGTGTGTGTCTAAATCGTAAGGGTAAGTTTAGGCCAGATTCTCCTATTCTTCATATTCTCTGTACATACGTTGCTCTCCCTCTAATTCAGCAACACCATTGTCTCACAACCACAAACTTGCTCTTTCAAATAGATTATTAGAATGGGTGTAAGCCATCCCACTTAGTTTTTTTCTACTCTTGTACTTAAAATAAAGGGGTGAGGGGTGGGGAATGCATTAATGCTAAAGACACTGACAGTGTCTAAATCCTTTCTCCATGTACAAGGATGCAGAGGGGAGACGTTTTGTACTTTAAGCACAGAAATTAGTGTTAGCTAATTGGTCTCAACAGGGGTCAGTAGCAGCAGGTAAGAGGACCGCAGGTTTATTCTGATTTCGTTATCCCGCACTGCTCTTCCTTAAACTACACAGCCAAGTGACAACACGTAGTTCTCAAAACCGTTTGCAGGATGAGATGTACAGAAGAGGGACTACTTGCTGTCCGCAGCTCCTGGTTTTATTTGAAGAACTCGTAGACAAGACAGAGGAACCGTGTCACTGTCAGAGTGCCTCTAGTCTGTGAACGGGCAGGTACTTGCATTACACTGTGCTTTGTCACTTCACAGATATTTTGGTTTTGGTTTTCATTTTGTTTTGCTTAATCTAGATTTAAAAGTCACTAGCTATACAGCATTACATGTTTCGCTTCTTAAAAGGTGGTTAGAAATAAGAGGGTACCCACGTTAAGAGCACATTTCTGATTAGCAACTTATCTATTCAGCAATAAATAGACTTTCAACTATTCCTTTAAGCTATTTGTAACTTTTCACCCATATTTCTAGAATTCTTGTCTCATTATTTACACATGTGGGAAAAAGATGATTTTATGTATTGTAATGGCATTCTATGTGTCCTGGGTTCGGCCAGGACAGGGTTAATTTTCACCAGAATCCAGGAAGGGGCA
>Ga0181612_132533_pt1 | contig 18363 bp, 8 predicted proteins | sample HoacroProtozoa21_FD_119630 | JGI IMG/M metagenome (GOLD analysis project Ga0181612, IMG submission 119630) | Hoatzin crop microbial communities from Cojedes, Venezuel. Combined Assembly of Gp0051906, Gp0051904, Gp0051908
AAAAAAAAAAAAAAAAAAAAAAAGAATAAAAAGTAGCTGTTACAGACCGTACCTCAGATCTCATCTAAAAAAAGAAGCTTTAGATTGTTATGGATCCACGTTTGCAAGATGAAGAAATAGCCATAGAAATCAAGGTCTTTCCAGTAACTAGAACATTAAGATTCTGAATTTTGACCAAATACCTAAATACGACAGACTTCTTTCTTTTTTGGGATGAACAAGAGAGATAGAGATCTGAGTAACCAACATTCAAAAATTGTCTATTATATTCTGAATGTCACTAATGGACTGGGAAAAGCTTAAAGTAGTGTTGCAAAATAACAAATAAGGCCAGACCTTCAAGGCTTTGACTGGAGCCACAGGAAAGGTACTCTGTTTCAAAATACACACTGCAACATTTTTCCATGATTAACAAAGGATCAAGAAGCTCAGAATTTGTGCATTTTTTCCAGAAAAAAAACAATCCAAACAAAAAATATGTACCTAATAAGAGATGAAATAGGACCCTTGTCAGCTGTCATAAAGACGGGATTAACAGTTTCTACCTAATGTACGGTTAGTTTGCAGAATGCCAATGTATCAAAATGGGTTCCAGAAAAGACGTTGAGCAGGAAAAGAATTCCTAACCAAGTTCTTTGACTCACAGCAACCAACAAAAAAAAAGTTCCCTTCTTTGTTGTGAACTTCTATGCTTCACTATTGCACACATAAGCATAATCAGGCACATCTGAGTACACAGGAGACAAAAAATGTGACAAATTGTACAGAACTAGGATACAAAAAGTAATGGGTAGTACAGACCTAAACTGTAGGAACTCACCTAGTCTATCCCTCCCCTCCATTCAGACCTGACATGGCCTTGCTAGAGAAGCGTAACACATCAGCAGTCTCTGCGAAGCTGCCGTCATGTCCATCACTGCAGAAGGCTGGAAACAATTATGAATGTTTGCAAGGCAAGACTCCTTCCTTTCTGTGTAGAAAAATGTAGGGTCTGGGGAAAGTGCAAAGTGGCTACCTAAGTATTTATGCTGCAGCCAGAACAGTGAGCCTTCAGCAAGATATTTTGAGGGTTGTTACAATACAAATAGACATGGAAAAGAAATAACAAACTGATCATGCTGAAGAGTGAAGAAGTGTCATGATGGCATTTAAATGCCTTAAAGTACAATTAATATGTAATAGCAAAAGTAGTTTTACATACTATTAACATAATATGACAAAAATGTTATTAGTCTCCTCTTGTTTTACTTGAACACATCACTATTCTTTCCAGGAATGGTCTTCTATTAGAAAATAATAATTATAAAAAATAAACAAACAAAACAACCACAAAACCAAATTTTGTGTCATTTGTTATTGTCTCAGTAAAATCCATTTTTTCTTTATCTCTTACTGCTGTGCATTTCCACTTCCCACTCTTCTATGAGAAAATACTAATTTTGCCTGGCGTTTGGGTTATTTTTAACATGGAAATCCATGCCAACTACCTTGTTTTGACAGTTACAGGTTACAAACAAACCTTTGCTGATTTTTCCCTTTAATGAAACTTCACTCTGTTCCTCCTACAAATGACATGACAGTGCCGTCGAGCAGCAGGAATGTCAAAGTCATGCAATCAGTTCGATCTAAGGATATGCCCTCCAACAAGACTAACTGTTGACTTTTGTATGCTTTCCACATAAATGATACGAGGATGCTAGTGGCTTCTGAAAATAATCCCAGTACCCTGCTGATATCTCATAACATTAAGATCTACAGTATGTATTGAATAGACTATTTAGAGTAAAAATGAACAAGATATGGTAAATTAGTGAGTTTATATAAAATAGATATCTTGTTCCCCCAAGATAAAATGGAAGAATACACATAAAAATAACATAATTTTAACTTCACTTCCTGTCAGGTTTTGTTTTTATCCCATAAGCCAACCTAGGGAGAAAGAGAGATATTTCCAGTAGCTGCAAATCCCATTTATATCCCAGCTGAGCAAGCTAGTATTTAAATCTTATTTTTAAGAAATGTGACTCTGTAAAATTTATATGCTCAGATACCTGATTTATGCACACAGTTATGGTGACCACCTTGTTTTTGACCTCGGTGAACATTCAATGCCAAAAAGCTCCCTATGAATTCAGGAGTCTGCCCACACAGATCTCATCAAAGAATTTAGGCCTTTGCTTCTGCTGGGTTTGTTCCTGTTGTTGCATTTCTGCTTCCTGGTTTGATGAAATATCTGTTACTACTTAACCTTGCCATTTCATAATTTCAGTGGGGAAAAAAAAAAGAAATTCTAATTATCTTTCAACAAACATGTTTTTCTCCAATTTATGGCATCCTAAAAAAAAAAAAGTGCCTTCTATGTCTAAATCAAGTTGTTGCAGAAGAACAGGAAGTAACAATTTTTTGACTAATCCATCACTTCTAGTTTTTAGATAAACAGTGGGGTTCTTTAGGTTGACACTTTCATTTACTTCACCCTTTCCCCATACAAGTAGTGTTATGCCTCGAACAACCGTATCAGAAATAAAGTTCAGTACCAAGCCGGTATTGTCAGAACAAAGAACAAGTTTCTGTAAGATTCATAGAGTCCTTTGCAGCATAATGCCATTTTATGGACAGAATGCTTTATTGGAGATTGTAGAAACCATCGGTCGCTCGTTAATGAGACAAAGCGACATACAGAACCTCATATCCAGCACCTCAAATCCACACAAGGCATCTCAGCCAGGCCACGCTGAGAAGTTGCACTGGAATAAAGGGGTTGCTGAGGGATAAGATTTGTATAACTGGTGGAACTCTCTATCAGTAACAGAACTCTCATGGCCACATGCACACGACATCAGCCTAACACACCATCAATGGTAGGGAAACCTCACTGCTCCAAAACTTTTGACTGCAGTGAAAGTTTCAGAAAGGACTGTTATGACAGAGTAATGTTACCGACTTCCTACATTCTGCATCTTCAAGACTTGTTGAAGTGGAAGGGATTCTAATATAAAAGTGGAGTTGATTTCCTCTTCCTATATGAAAATGCCTGTACTGGAATAATAGCAGTATAACCGAGTTCCAGCTGTGAACTGACCAATTTCTGATGCTAAGCCTGATGCTGTACTAACATAGGTTTATAGAAATTACAGTCTGTGACTATTATATAAACCAGAGTGCAACTGTTGAAATGTAAGTCCCTGTGCTACATTAGGAGATTATTATGCCTACCTCAGGACACAGAGCAGGCTGTAGTTCCTTCATGTGCAGCCATAACAGAGGGAATTCAATGCTTTTTTCAGAGGTTACCCATGGGGTTTTTTTGAGATCCTACCCATAGCAATTAATTATTTTTAGCATTCACAGTCATGAGTTTTCCTCTTTTACATAGGCACCAGCAGTAGCTTGCTTACTGAAAAGTCCATGTAGGGAAAGTTAGATTTCTAGTAATGCTGCCAGGCAACAACCTAATGGCACTTTCTCAGTCAGTGTTCATTTCTCTCTCTATAGTCAAAATATGAAATTAATTCAAAACAGTCTTCTCTGAATTTACCTGGTGCCCCAACATATGAACACATTAATGAATATATGTGTAAATGCATAAAGAAAATAACATACAAAATATCTCATGCACTCTCTACATATGTGTAATGCAAGCTAGAGATCTTTCTCACTGCCAGAATTTTCAGCTGTATGTCAGTTGATCTAACTACATCTTATTTATATAAATAAATTTCTAGCTTATTAATAATCCTATCCAATAGCTGCACAAGAACTCTCTTTTCTTTTCCCAGTGAAATTTTATTTCTTTTCTCCTTGCTAAACAGTCAAGACTCCTCCCAGAAAGTTTGTACTCTGCCATTATTTCAAGCTTTTTTGATGTAACAGACACAGTTTAGGAGCACCAGTACTTTAATAGGTTTTCTCCTTGTATTACTAATGTTTTAGTTAAATCAAGCACATTTTATAGAAATTTACATCTCTACAAGACCAAACCCCTCCTCCCATGGAAGGCTGAGTGCCTTCTTTTTTTCAGGATATTCGTGGAAAATGACTGGAGTCTGACATTCCCCATCAGCTGGTTTCAGCTCAAGACAGAGCCCATCACTTACACTTCAGACAATTCTGCCAGTGCAGATAACCAAGATTAAAATACAGTTTAGACCAGTCTTGAATTTTGAAGCAAATTTGTGGTTTTCATTCTCAAAAACAGGCATGCTGCTGTGTGCTGCCTACATATCTCCACATTGCATACTGGAGAGATTCAGTATCAGGGTATGATAAATCATTCTGAAAGGGATGTGGCTGCACTAAAATGGACTTACACAGAAGATAAATTCATTCTTCTGTACAGGATAAATTACAGCTCTTCCCTTCTAGTTTTTTTGCTACTTTAATACTTTCGGTATCTGCAAAAATGCATTTGAGTACTTAAAAAACCTTCCTCACAAAATACTCGTTGGCACCTGACCAAGCTAGTTTTCCCCATGATTGTGACGCATTTCCATTATTTGTTCCATATTAAACACAGAAATAGAGTCCAATAGGACTGCAGCATCACCCTAAAGATTTGGCTCAGTCACAGAAACAACAGCCTCCTGTAACCTGAAGTGAAGCAGTTCACACTAGAGATTTGTTTGCTATTGATTCGTCTGAATTCTTTAGCCTTTTCTTCTTCTACTTGTTATCCAACATATAGAAACAATACTACATAAAGCGAATACTCCTAATTTGCTTTTCAGTCCTGTTAACATAAATTTTCTAAATATCTCAATCTGTCACTACCAGTTGCAAGGCATCCTTTAACGGAAGTGTGATCTGCCGTTATTAAAAAAGCTGAAAGCTGATTTCACACCTCTGCTTGTTAAGTATTTTCTAAAGCAAATAAAGCTCTTAACTTCAAAAATAATTAAAACTAACTCTTCATTAACAGTTCAAATTGCCTAGGTAAATTTGGCCACAGCTCTAATTTGCACACTGTCGCTGAATAGTTTTATCAAGCTTCTTCATTTCATGCTTGCACAGGATCGCTTTCTGATTATTTCTCTTCCACACCTATTTATACATGGGAAGCAGTTACGAAAAAGCCCATCAACGATGGCAATATCCTTTAAAATCTTCAGACCCAATTAAAAGCCCCCCATTGACTGGTTGGCACTTTGCTACTGATGCTTAAGAGGTTACAGAACTGGATTTCACTGTTGCAGGCATTACACGCAGTGATAAGTGTCGGGAAACAAGTTTATACAACTTCAGGATTTGTCCTGCACCCAAGGAATGCCTAACCAGAATCTCATGCATTAACTGTAAACCATTAATGGAATAACTTTCCCATTTCTTATAGGCCTATCTAATTTTGGGTAAAGAACAAAACACTGCTCTTTAACTTCGCAACTTTTGTCATCTTGGTCATGGTAATCAATATAGACAACTCTTCCTGCTTTTACCTGCATGAAAGCATTCTGCCTATGAATACATTATCTGTGTAAATGTGAGGCTTTGAAAATGAAATCAATGCTTTTAATTAACAGATTACCCCCTAGCCACTGTTTTTAGCCAGTCTTCACTGGTCCTCTATATGAACCTTTTTTTCCCGTTTCACTAGTCTTTTATCAAACACTTAGCACAACTAGACTTCCAACTTCATTGGAATCCTTTAGTTCTGTTGTTGCAGCTCTTTTTCAAAGCACTTGATTTTTTTGCTAAAAGATGCAACTGATAAGTCACTAATATTTCTGCTCTGCTGGAATGAGGAAAGACTATGGATCTGAAGTGAACTCAGAATTGCGTAATTATCGGCAATATTTGGATGGTGTGTACCTCTCTGATTTGGACTAGAAAAACCTATCTGAAGTCTCCCTTAAGTTCCTTCACCCGTTTTTATACATCTGCACTTTTCAATACTAAATAAATAAATAAATGTTTTTGCATTGTCTGAAATTTCTAACTAGTCTTATTTATTCAAATCTTGAGAGAAAACCAAAGAAATTATGTTTGAGAGCATATTCGTACAACTGAACACCTTTTGCTCCCACTAAATAGGGGCTCTAGGCTACCTGCTTATCTCACTAATCCAGAAACAAATTAATATGCCCATATTCTTCTTAAGACCCTTCCTTCAGAGCATCGTTTAGTAGTTTCATCAACAGGTTCTGCCAAGCCCCAAAATAAAACCACACCATGTAAATCTACTGGTTTCCTCTGACCCAGAGAATTTCTATCAGGATGCTCTTTATCAAACCGCTTTAGAAGAAAAAATGAATTATTACACACTTTTCTAAAACTGTCTTTGCTGGGCATAATAATATCCTTACATCCTCTTACTCCTCATAAACAACTTTCCCTTAAAACTGAAGCTGACATTCTCTGACCTTTAAGGACGCACCCCATAAAGTTACTGGTACAAACATACCAGAGGCGTCTACCTTTATCAATTAGCAAACATGATTTCTTTAGCATAGTTCCACACGCTTAAGAAAAACAAAAATAATTACAAATGGCTAATTTCAGTGTAGTGGCTTTTGGATTTTCACTGTCTCACCCAGCCTCCTCCAGCACATTTCCATTTTCTCAATAGAAATCATCACATTTTCAAACATGCAGGTGATGAGGTCAGAGCTACCATGGCAATTCATCACCTCGACATTAACATTTTGGTGGAATTTCACATACTTGACGAATTTTGAACATTTAAACTGATTTCATAAAAAACAAAGTGGTAAGTCAAACAGATAAATAATTCTGTTTCAGGGGATTGTCATTAATGTCGCTGCCTTACATTCCTCTTGCCAACTTGAGTTGGTTTTGCTAACAAAATCTATATTCATTCGAAAAGACAACTGCCACGCGAACGGGCTGCATCAAATGGACTGGCAGGCCCCGACCCTCAGTCAGATTTTTTCAATCTATTTTAAAATATTTTTAATCTTTGTTTTTAAATATTTTATATTTAGTAAAACAGTAGATAGAGAGGATTAACTGAGACGATCAATCATTGTCTAAGTAGAATTCAGTGTTCCTCCAATTTAATTGTGTTTCTCTTGTAATGAATATACAGAAAAACCCCTACAGGTTTTTCAGCATTCCTCCAGGAGAAAGAGGGGTGCAAAAACCAGAATTTCAAATATTCAATGAAAGAAACAATAACAAATTTTTATAATAGATTAAATAATCTTAGCTACGCAGATGGTAAAATCTGCAAAGGTCTATGAAATACTGTGATCACCAAAGTTCTATTTTGTGCCCTATTGACATTTTTTTAAATTCTCATCCCTTGAGTATATATATGTATTAAGCATAGGAAATAAATCAGTGGTCATACACAGCAGCCCTCTGTGTAGCAGGAAGGATTCAAATAGTTTTCATCTTTTCATCCTTGCCTCACCAATGATTTTATACTTGCTAGTATGATGGCTCACAAAGAACTTGTATTTTTTCGTGGCGATTTACTCTTTCCTTGTTCGTCCTTTGCTTTGAACTTTCTTTCACAACATCAATACTGGGCAGGAGGGACCTCAAACCAAAACACTTTTGAGAGAAATATAAGGATCTCTCAGGTAATTCATTTTTCAGTGTATCGAGGAAATCAGGGAGAAAATCCTGCTGCCTTCCTGACACCATGATACATCTTTATTGGAAAAAAATGGGCTGGATTCAAAGACAGACTAATCAAGCTGAGGGTTCTCCTACAGAACTTTTCAACTACATTTTGCACAACAGGATGCCAGTGAGCATGCTGAGCAGAGTGCTATATAACAGGTTAGAAAGCACTACAGCCTATTAGGATATATATTCATATTGCTCTGGATAAACTACTACACTGCACTATTTGTATATAACTTGCATTGCTTCAAAAAGGCTCCTCTAGGGAAATGTTTGTGTCTTAATTTAAGTGCGTGCTTTGCCAGATCAGATAGGAGGGCCATTTGTGGTTTGATGCGTTAGGTTGAAAAGACTACTATGATCTTCCAGTAAAAAAATACTCGAGGTTTATACTGAACACATTAAGGTGGAAAGCCACTGATAAAATAAGAAACAGCTGGTAAATGAAGACAAGGAACAGTGTTAAAAAGAGAAACAGCAATGTTTTCCCTTTAAGAAGGACATCAGTAACTACCATAAATCCTATGCGAGTGGTTAACATACATTTCGGTGTAGACTCAGATGAGAAATAGATGTTTAAGTGTTGAAAACTAACATATGGTAAATTTTAGCAGTGCTGTTTGAGCAAGTATGACTAGCCATCTAACTGGCAAACTCTTCCAGAGGAGGAGAAAAACAGCACTGGAAGTACAAGTATTGATTACTACACAGCAGAAGACAACAAAGACGTCAGCGCTGGCAGTCAGAACTGTCACCAGAGCCTGTGCCCCACCTGGGCTGCAATGCCGCGTGCTCCCTGCTGCTTGAGGATATGGAGGTCAGTCCCCCGTGCCATCGCAGAAGTGGGAACGTGCAAAGGTGCCACTAACCATTTAGCATTTTGAATTCTGCTGCTCATCAAAGTGGCCAGATACAATTTATCTGACTGCACATTTCAAGAGCTAGATCCAAAACATGAACTGACAGATCCTCTACTTACACCATATATTTCAGGACATTGTGGTGCAGTTATTTTGCAGATATCAGAAATAATGTGTTGGAATTTCGACGGGAAGAAACATAGCATTTATGGACAAGAAAAGGAAGCTTTAGTAAAATTTTTGTAGGAGATATACATCTGACTGAGATGTATCTGCTAACATTTTCATCTTAAGAGAATCATCTTCATCTCCATTAGAAAATATCCATTAGTAAAAATGGAGTTGAATAGTATGTTCCATTGACAGCTTGACAATAAGAAAGAAAAAGTATAACCATTTAGTACCTTAGTGGCAACTTCCCCGAAAGATCTCCTTTTGTCCAAACATAATTTTGTATTCACAAATCAAATGCATACATGATGTTCAGACAGTATTTCTTCTAAAGATAAATGACAGAAATTACATGCAGAAAGCAGAGCAGAGTTTTGCATGTAAAAATAAACACATCTACCGTTTGCAAAGGACAAACGCTTCTGGAAATTTTATAGGACAGTAGCCGCAATTTAGTCTTCAACAACTGCAGCCTTTTCAAACGCAAATACACTTAAAAAAAATACATATTATCAACATAGAGGCAGAGATCCTGCTGCTGTAAGTACTCACCTCATAATTGGCAATTGCTTCTCTATCAAGGGCTCGGGTCACAGAGACATCCCCACTGATCTCATTGATTCTAAAAATTCCTTTTGGGTCTTGATCTACTCCCCTACCAGAGAGTCGAAACTTTGCTCCCTCTGTCCCTTCACTGCTGATTACCTGCATGGCAGAAAACAACAAGTTACAGGCCATATCATAAAAACTTTTAAAATCATTCTAAAACCACTAAAGTCATTTTGATCTTCTACCTAATGTCGAGGTATATTCCCTACTGATAATCTATAAAATATGTTTCATGGTAATATAAAATGTATAACTATAAAATATGGTTTCAATCATTCAGAAAACACTGTGCAATTCCTGTGCTAAACCCCAGAAAACCTGTTCATGTCCTTTGCCAGTTCCTATCTTATCTATACTGTCTTCTATTTCACTACTTAAAGTTTCTATTATTCCATTGCTACTCTATTCGCTCTATGTCAGAATTTGACATTTTATTTAATTCTATTTCTTTTTTCAGTTAAACTGATAAAACAGCTACAGGCTTACAAAAAAAAAAAAAGGAAAAAAGACATATTCCAATAAGTGACATAAAGCATACTTATTTCACAACAACCCTTTACAATATGAGATAGCCATCACACATCATTTTCTGATTAGTCAGTCCCTTTTATTAGCCATTGTAAAGTCATTACAAAATAAACTACTTTCAGGACAGTAATTTTCCCCCCATTCCCTTTTACACTCCTCCTTTCCCATGATTTTAAACCAAGGAAAAAAACTTCTCATTAAAATATCTGGGTATGCTGGCCAGAACTCTGCTTGGTCACACAGCTGGAATTCCTCCACTTTCCAAATTCGTATGTATATTTAGATATACACACACATCTTTGTATGGAAACTCCTTGTTACTACCACTACCTTATTTCACCATATGAAAGAAATCCCTAAAAATCCAATTTCAAGGCTGTCTCACATTAGTGACATAAACTTGCAGAGCTACATCATGTTTATTATAAGCTACATGGTTTGCAAATTTGTATTTGTATACTAGAAACTAGAAAGATTATAAATTAATCTTGCCCTTTACGGCCGACAGTCTTGCCAAGCAATTCCTTCCCTCTGCTGTTTCATGTTCTTTTGTTTCTAGCAATTTTATATGGTTAATATTTCCGCAGAAACTTTAAGTCAAATATTTATATGCTGGTCTGAATTATACCTCAGGAAGAGGAAGAGAAAAAGCGGCCTTGGAAATCTGGACCTGCTCCCATTTTGAGATAATAAATATGCAGGGTGTTTAATAACGTCCCCGAGGAAATGCATGTTTGTTGCCCTGTTGCTGTGGGTTCTGCAACACTGGTTTGCAGATTACTGGGCAGTGAGTTTTTGACTAAACTCCATTATCATTACTCTTTATTTTAATTGAGAAAAAATTGCCACAAGTTATGAAACAGGAAATCAGCATTTTCAGAGATAAAGTTTCAATTCTCAAACCCTTTGGGAAAGGGAGAAATTTCAAAGTAAAAACCTGTTTCACCTTTTTTTTTTTTCTTCCTCCTTCCATGTCAGAAACACTAATGGATAAAGTTTTCATCTCATGTATTTTTGAGTATGTCATACCAAAACACAGAGGCAGACAACACTGCAGGTGATAGAAGGGCAAAGTAACTTTGTAACTTCAGGTTTTGTGATGAAACTGAAACTTAATGGTTCCTACTGAAAAGTTCTCTGCTTTTCAACTCATTTTTTGACCAATCTCTGGTATTTTTTACATCAAGCCTAAAATTCTGTGTTTTTGTTAACATAAAGCTATGCTTACGATTTTGCAATGTCATGAGTATTGTTCACTTTTCTAGGGAGAAGATGAATTGATCATCTTCTGCCCTGATTTCTGAGACTTATTGCAAGACAAGTGCACCTTCCCATCCAATATAAGAACAGTGGTTTGAAAGGCCTGAAGTCAGCCACAGGCCAGCACAAAAATCTAATTCACAGGTGTCTGTACAACAGCCGTTTCCACCATAGCCATCAAAGATTATCTAAACACGACAAATTTAAGATGTAGTATAGGCACAATGCTCAAGCTGTAACAAGCCACAGAAAGCAAGGAAAACAAATCATGAGCTGTGCGAGTGAATTTATCAGAAAAAATCCAGATAGTCATATACAGATCTTTCTCCACACTAGATAGAAAGACAGAAGTGCAACAATAATAATAGTAGTAAGGGTCCCTGCAAAGCTGACTGGAGGGAAAATTTCATTGCAACTCCAAATCCAGCAAAGTTCTTAACCTTGAGTTTGATGGCAAGACATACCAATGGGGTACCTGAAAGATTTGTACTCCTTGGAGCTAAAACACATCCCGTATCTCATCCCCACTTTAGCTGTAAACCATTCTTCAGCATAAAATGTATAGGACCAACAGAGTTACCAAACAGAGATTTTTTTCTAAATGACTGGATGTGTCCATTCAGCTTTTTAAAGCTTCAGGAAGCAGTCACATTCACGGTGTGACTATGTGCAGACCCTTCTCTCCAACCCCATCTATGCATCTCGTCATTGCACAGCAACTTAGGCTTGACATAGTAATAAGAAGCCCAGGTTAGAGATGCTCCATGCACAACTGCATCATTTGTTCAAGAGCAATGACAAATGCACAAAAGTAATTTTCAGAAGTACGATTCTTTAAAATGTTTAATTAGCCACAAGAGGGAGCTACATACTCCCAGGAATGCAAGGAAGAACATTAACATCTCCTAATTAAGATGCTTATATAATGGCTGCATAGTTCAAAAAAAGTGCACTTCCCAGATCACACCAAGCTCAGTACAATGAAAAGTTTAATAAAAATCAGGCTTAATTTGCCATATGGTTTGGTGCTTCAGCAAGAGCAAGGAAGAAAGAACAGGAGGATTGTCTGGCATCTCCTCTGGCAAGGCTGCCATTCTGAATTCTATCATAAACGCAGCACGGTTCATACAAAAATCTCCTAGCTTACAATGTATTTACACAACAATGCTTTCCCAATTTACTGGCTGAGAAAAAACAAGGCCAGATTGTTTCTGATGTAAAGTTTACTTTGGGGTGTAATTTTTACGTTTCTAAAATATGTAAGTGACTTTCCCACATTTACTACTACCTGAAGTCCAGACAGAAACACTTATTTCCATAATTTATTCGCGGCTTTAGAACTTCAGTGCAGGTTCTAATACCAGAAACGTCTGCACCATATGACAGTGGCTGTGTGTTGCGTATAAAGACTCTTCCTTCTTCGGAAATGGTCCAGTAAAGGTAGCACAGACCCAAGCACCCATCTACTGAGAATATAGATAAGGAATATGGATAAGGCAGACATACTTTCTCAGGCTTCCCAATTTGTACCTATTTCATTTTCCCTTGCTCTGATCTGACAATTCAGAAGGGCCTTAATATTGCTGGGCAGATGACATAAACAGAATAGATGCCAGCTGAGCATCCCACAATAATACCCACTCTGCAAAGGTATTTCCTCACCCAGGACCCATAGGGCAGCATTAGATGTAGGCTCTGACATGACTCACTTCCCCACCCTGGTAACACTTTCCCATGTCAAGGGTACATCAGAGCATAAACGTATTGAAAACTGAAGTGATCCATACTAGCCTTGTCAGGACCACATGTCTAGCACCAAAGACAAAACAGTATTTTATTTTCCTTTTTTTTTTTTTTTTTTTTCCAAAAAGGCAGAGTGTACGATTGTGCTCAACTAAAAGACACTTTCAAGAAAACAGAATGTTACTTCGCTGACAGGATCTGCTTTTTTGCTGAACCATGGCCAAAACATATTTACCAAGTGCTATTTTTCAGCTGACATTATGTATCCCTTCCAGCTAAACTCATTTCAGCAATGTGATCCCCCTGTTGTTACAGGTTTATCACAGAAGTAAATCAGAGTGTTCTCAAGAGAAGAGAAATAGAAGTATAAAAAACCACCCTACCCTCAGAGAGAGACATTACAGTTCTGCAACCCCAGCAAATCTGTCCTTAGCAGCACCAACCTAGTTTACAAGTTTCATTCTTTAAGAAGCATTTGCCTCAACCACTTCCATAATTCCTTAGTTCCTGACACCATCCGAATTACAGATGCATCACATTAGCTTCACTGTTTAATTAGCAAACACATCCCACCCTCAGACAGGAATATTCAGTGCATACCCCAGTACTTTTCATTTCCGTGCATTAGACTGTCTCTCACGTGTGTCTCATATGGGGGGGGGGTGGGGGGGGTGGGGTTTGTTTTTGGTGTTTCCCCCCTCCCCTAGCCTCCTAGGAAGCACATTTATCTGTGGAATATTGAAGGTGAACTATTTTTTCTTTTAACCACTATGTTCCACAAGAGCAAAACAATGGTTCTGGCCCTTTGATTAGCTATCATATAAATATTTAAACAGACACTTCCTGTCCTGCCATACTGAAAATCACTCTTTACACTCAGAGGGCTCCACCTGCTCTGCACTGACTCAAATAATCTTTCAACCAAAACACACGTAAAATATTCCGATCGTTATTCAAAAGCACTAACCAACAGAAACTGCTTCATTACTGTAAGGTAAACACATAAAAACTGTGTTTAGAAAGCAATTTATATAATTTGCTGAGTTTAATAATTTATTAAATCTATTGATTCTCAATACGTCTATCTTCATTAATTAAATACTAGATTAACTAGTTAAACATGAGAACCAAATTCCGCTCTTTGAAAAGGGAGACAAGACCAAATCTGACCTTTGCTTTCTCTCTGACTAGGACTTCCTTCAGAATTCATTCAATATACAGGTGACAGCGAGGAACATCCAGGTGATATATTCACGGAAGTAATGGTAATAGAAATTATAAAGCTTCTCTAAGTGACTATGTCCTTTGCTCATGATAATTAGGGATGAAACCAACACACTATATATGACAGTATATATTTTAGGTAACATTTTTTTCTTGTTCACAAACATAGTAAGCCTTGCTGTTAGCTTCATTACAACTTCCTTGCATGATGACCAAAGTTAAAATATAATTAATCAACTAAAATACAGCTGGGCAAATACCCATTCAGTATGTTATCCAAAACACAAGCTAAGTTAATATTGACAAGTATGAACAATATTTTCAAAATTCAAGTAAACAACAGAACAAACTTTCAGCAAGATGATTATGCAATACAGTAATGCAGGCAATATCACAGTCCTAAACTTCAAAACATTTCCAGATCAGTTTTCAATCTCCCATCTATGTATGAGGAAAGATTTTCAAAGCTGTATAGATCTTCTAGACCACGCGCTCTCACTGCAAAGTTTAAAACAGCCAGTCAATCCATCACTCAAATTCTAATATTTGTGCTTGCACTGGAACAGCACTCCAAAAAACACAGGCACAGAATGAAAGGGGAAATGTGACCAGCAACAGGAATATACAACACTGACCCAACCTCCTATGACAGCTGAGGTAAAGGAACACAGTCAAAATCAAGGTGAAGTGTTTGGTTTCTAGTGGAACCAAAGCTAGGGAAAACTACATTTTGTAGGTATACATACAGCAGATATTGCTTCTGTGTCACCAGCTACAAATATTTTGCTTGATACTCTTGACAGTCCCAGTAAGAATACACATATATATATATATTTACCAGAGAAAGGATATGTAGAAAACAGACTTGATTTAACTCAGCAAAGCAAGCCGTAATTCAGTTGTTTTAAACTTTAAAAATCTATTTTCTGTCTCAGATCCCCAAGACTTAGTTTTAACTGGGCAAAACACATGACTCGAAAGTGTCTGAATTTTGCACTTTAATGTACACATTAGAAACTCAGTGGCCACAGGGCAAAACTACTATTACAGGACTAGCCATTACTTCTTTTTTGCATTCATTTGCATTGGTTCTCTTAAGACTCTTATAAATTGCAGAAAAAAGTTCCTCAAACAGGAAGATGTGTATTACTACAATAGTGCATATCTAAACTGAAGCCTTTTTAATAGCTGTATAAAATTTTTGTAGCATTAGGTACTAGGTGCACTAATACTTTGAACGTGGAAAATTCTATACCATCAGAGATGTAACATTGTATTAAAAAAAATCAGGAATTGAAATTAAATTAATTATGAAAATAAAAAATCATACATCAATACTCTCAAGAGTATCAAAAAGATCCTTTAGCATCTTAACTATGAGCTTTGTCACAGAAAACATTTCAGGAAGTGTCAAATTTAGGAACAACATTGTGAGAATTAAAGCACATAGTTTTAGCACATGTCTGATGCATGTTTGCAAGGCAGATTGCAGGCTGCAAGTGGTACAAGTGTTTGTTGCCTGAAGCTATCCAGACAAAACTGCATGAACACTCTTATCAGGTATCATATTCAGAACTTTAGGTACATGAAGGAAATAGAACTTGTATAGCTTGAAATGCAGATCGTATATTGAAGTATTTTGTTGGACTGGGGCTCTGATTCCTACAGGCGTTACTATACCAACTACTATTTCATTACCCCAGTGCAAAAACAATGTTTTAGTAACTATAATAAAACCAATTCTAAATCTGAAGTTAGCCAAGGTTAATAAATTGCATAGATAAATATTTCAACAAAATATCTTTATGGTTGAAAATAACACAATCTATTAAAAACCGGTGAAGTTGTTTCACCACCAGCACTCATTTTTTGAGGACTTTTTAGAATAATCAACACAAATAGGATACTTGATATTCAACCAAAAAATATCTTCTCAGCACAAAGGCTTTTTATCATAATTACGCGTGAACATTTACAAAATTCAGATCAACTTTGTAGCAGGATGTAGAGGTGTCCAAATGAAACAAAATTAATTTCTGCATGTGGAAACCCTGTGCACCCCTTCAGTTTGAAGTTCATTAATGTAGTTGTACACAGATGCAATGCTTCCCTTGAAAAATCAGTTACAGCACTGGCGCAGGCAGGCTTCATCTACAACTGCACCAAATTTGAGGATTTAACCAGTATAAATAGCTAACAGTATTTGCTCATAGAGTGAAGTAATTCAATGAACACATCAAGATGTGCATTATCTTTTGTAGCAGGTAATCCTTCAACTGCCTTTTTCTCTTAATTTATAAAGAGCAAGAAGATTCATCACAAATAATTTTCACTTCCCCCTTTCCTAGGCAACAGTCAAATTCAGATATCTATCTGCAAGCTCTGGGTTCAGTACACAACAATTTCCCCCTACTGACCCCACAGAATTTGTATGTTTTTTTGTAATCTCCAAGGAAAATGACCTTGAAGTATTACTTTTCACAGAAGGCCTAGATAATTCAGTGGCTGATTTGGCCTTTCAGCAGCCATTTAATCACCATAATTTAATTGCTGCTTAAGTTAATAACTTGCAACAAACCCTGTTAGCTGAAGGAATTTGAGGACAACTGTCTTTTGAGTGACAGACAGATGGAGTAGCTCAAAAGATATGGTTAGTTGTTACGAAAAATCTGATGGTGATTGAAAGTATTAAATGAAGAACAACTCAAAAGATGCCCTTAAAAAAAAAAAAAAGGATTATTTGGATTTATAGAGGTGCTTTATTGCAAACTTCTCATTGATATAAAAAGGCAGAAGAGGAGAAACAACATCTAATGATTACTAATTGCAGAAATTCAAGACATAGCACAGAATACATAATGTGTAATCACCACATATGTATCTAAGTCTACAAGAAGTGGGAGATGAGGAGAATAGAGTCAATTTACAGTACCTTTTTTCCAGGTATTTCACAGTACTATTTATTCCAAAGAAGATCAAAGTCTTAATTTATTGCTCCAGGCCACTTTTGCATCATCCAAGAGTGGGTAAGAAGGCACTCTGATCTAGCACCTGACCAGAAGCAACATAGCAGCATCCCAGCTGCACTGTGCCCAGGCTAAAATAATCTGCTGATGAGGTCTAGAGAAGTCTGCCCTGGGTTATCTAGGGAACGTAAAAAACCTAGTTGCTTCCTTCCTCTCCCTGCAGCTACAATTACTGCCCATGGGACTTAGATACAATTGCTATCTTTAGATCCATACATGCAGCAAAGAAAGAAATCAAGATCTGGATTACATGGGAACTTCCAGCCAGGTGAAGTAATTGGAGTTGCAGAATAAGACACTAAAGTTGCAGAGCCAACCTGAGGATCTGAACAGGAGTGATAAAGTGAGAAAAATGGAGCTAGTGAGAATGATTCACCTAAAACCATTCTTGAAAAATTAAGATCCAGTTTAATTTGAATAAAATTATTTGAAGATTGTGTCTGATTCTATTTTTGCTTTAACTAGTAACCCACTGATTCTTGACTTTTAAAAATATTTTGCTGTTAAAATGAACCTAGAGGAATAAGTACCCTATCAAAAGTATTTAAAAAATTTGATTGAAGATACTAAAAAAGAATTATCATGATGAAGGGCATTTTAAAAAATTGATCCCATTACATGAAGTCAATGTAATACTTCTAGATACTTTAAGAACCTACTTAGCACCCAATTCCCGTTTGTAGCAAACAACCCACCGATCTAATTTTAGACTTTCCTCAGTCACTAGTTCCCTAGGAAACAAGTCCATGGCTTGTGTCTTGTGCATGGAAGGTCACTGTACGAAGATAAATATTTTTCTGCGTATAGAAACTTATCTAGACATCACAGGTCTGCATCTCAGCAGATGTTGGTGCTTCTGTCAAGGACAGGTGGCAGCTATATTTGACAGCTATCTCGGATATTTAAAACTTTAAATGTTTTAATATCATGAAGCACTTAATACTTCTCTTAGTATCAATGCTCTATGATACTTTACGCAGTAAACAAAGGATTTTAATTTTCATTCTCTAAACTCATTTCAGTTTTTAACAATGGATCCACCTCACTTTTCACCTTAAATGATCAGTCATCAGAGGTAAACTCAAGACAGTTACAACTTATCAGAAATGATAGGAAGAAATTTAACTTAGAGTCATGAATGCTAAATATAATTTGTGTTTTCTGATATTTGCCCTTAAAGTTAATAATGTCATCACAAACGACATCAACAACTTTACCTACATGAATGTAACTGCAATAGCCTTAGGAAAAAAAGGTATAATTACTGTTACTCTGTGGATAGTTAGGGCCTGGCGGTCGGAAGATGTCGTGCTGTACGGAAAGGTAGGCCCCCCCCTCCTCTCCTGATAACCAGT
>Ga0181612_117578_pt1 | contig 18362 bp, 17 predicted proteins | sample HoacroProtozoa21_FD_119630 | JGI IMG/M metagenome (GOLD analysis project Ga0181612, IMG submission 119630) | Hoatzin crop microbial communities from Cojedes, Venezuel. Combined Assembly of Gp0051906, Gp0051904, Gp0051908
AAATTCTCAGAAAAGTTCTTTTCGTTTAGTTTTATGCGGCGAGCCCCAATTTTTATGAAAGAGGAGAAATGTTTTATATAATAGTAACACATATTTTTATAATAAGAACCATCTTTTAGCATAGCAGGGCTGTTGCAAAAATTACGTTTGTGATTAGGACCGCCATTGCCGTCAAGCAAAATATTCCAAGCAATATAGGCACTTGAACCAGCATTAAAATCTCCAATAATATCGTGCGTGTATTTTTCGGCGTTCATAATTTCATCATTAGGATTAAATCGTGCAAACCCCACACAACCTTCCGAATGGAAAATAATTTTATCGGGAAATTCTTTGTGACATCTTTCTAGGTTTTCAAAGTAGTCGCCGGTATACCAGTGGTTAGCAATTCCAAATATTTTCTCAGAATCTTTAACTCTAAAAATTTTTGAACATCTTTTGTAGATGTTATCTTTATTGTGGTCGTGTACAAAAACCTTTACGTCTAAATTATTTTCTTCCAAAGCGGGAATAAGGTAGTTAACAGCAAATTTTGCTTCCTGTCTTGGCAAAAATAAACATGATTCCCAAAGCTGTCGCGCTGTGGTTTCGTTTTGAACAGCCATGTAAGTAATGTTTATTCCCTCGGCAGCATACGCTTTTACAAATTTTACTAAGTATTGAGCGTAGCGTTTATAATACCATCTTAATAAGTGGCCGCCTAAATAAAAAGTTGGCAAGGTTTTCATAAATTTTGGCGGTGACCAAGGTGATGCAAAAAATTTAACATCAGGCTTGTATTCAATAATATCTTTTAACATTGGAATTATATATTTTCTATCTTTTTCAATGCTAAAGTCAGATAAATTTCTTTTTCGTGCATATGCGTAAGTCGACAATGAAAAGTCGCAGCTGGCAACTGAAATTCTGCAGATAGAATAATTATTATCAAAATAATCTTCGATGAATTTTTTTTTATCAGCTTCATTTAGCTGTGAATATGCATATGCAGCTGATTCAGTAACAGCTCCGCCACAACCGTAGAATTCTTGATCAAGATCAGAATCTTTTAAATTAGAATTGATGGTTAGCACAGAATCAATCGATGTGTCTGTTGAATCTGATACATTTGATGCGTGCGCTGAGTTTGAAAAACTTGATGTATACGTCAATTTTTTTGAACGAGTCGAATTTGATGTATTTGATGGAATTTTTTGAGTTTGAAAAATTATATTATCATTATAACTGGTTTCGCAAAGTTTCATTTATACCTCCCAAGTTTATTTTTTTGCTTAGTATTGAGCTGATTGATTTTAAAGTTTCATTTATACCTCCTAAGTTTATTTTTTGCTTAGTATTGTGCTGATTGATTTTTTGCTTTTTAAATTGGATATTTAATTTTATCAGAATTGAGTTTGACTATTTTATTTTTGTTATTTGTTAAAGTAAAGCTGCTCAACGAAATTATAATAAAAAATTTTGTAAAAGGAAATAAAATTTGATTTTTATTCTGATATAGGCTAAAATAAGGCGTATAAAAGATATAACAAGGGGAAGTAAAGGGGTTAAAATGTTTGGACATAGAAGTGATGGTCGCGAATTAAAAACAGCACCAGCAGAATTCAAGTTGATGCCATCATTGATGGAGGAAAGGTCGGATTCGCAGGTATTCTTTAAGCAGGATATTCCAATAACGCCAATTGAAGAATATATAAATCAAAAAGCCGAGCAAGGCGTAAAGATATCAATCATGAATATAATTTTTGCAGCAGTAGTAAGACTGATAGCTGAAAGGCCAGCGTTGAATAGGTTTTGTATAAATGGCAGAACCTACGCACGCCATGATATATCAACATCTATATCGATTAAGAAAAACTTAACAGAAACTGGCGAAGAAACAACGGTTAAGGTTCATTTTAATGGGACGGAAAATTTATTTGAGGTAACAAATAAAATTCAAGAAATCATTGCAGAAAATAAAAAGCAAGAAGTAGAAAATGGCACTGACAAAACCGCAGATTTCATTGCTAAGATGCCAACTGGATTAGTAAAATTTGTTGTAAAAAGATTAAAGAAGATGGATAAAAGGGGACACCTTCCAAAATCAATAATTGAAGTTAGTCCGTTTCATACGAGTGCTTTTATAACAAATGTTGGTTCGCTTGGAATTGATGCAATCTATCATCACATATATAATTTCGGAACGACATCTCTATTTTTTGCGATGGGTAAAAAGAAAAAATCATATGTATATGAAGATGATGAAATTAAAGAAGAAAAAACCATAACAGTTGCATTCGTTGGTGACGAAAGAATTTGCGATGGCTATTATTACGCGTCAGCTTTTAGACAAATGCAAAAATATTTGAAAAAACCTGAGCTATTAGAAGAGAATCCGATTCGTAAGGAAGATATTAAATAAATTGCAAACTGATTGTTACAAATAAATTAAAGGCAGTTTGCATAAATCAAAGATGGCCTGCATTAAATAAATGAATGTAATTGACAAGAGAGTCAAACGCGATGAGTCAAGAAGAAAAATAAATTGCAATATTATGCAAGTGATAAGGAGAACGTTGTAATGGAAAATATTAACAAAGAAAAATCATGTGGTTGCATAGTAATTGAAAATGAACAAGTCATGCTAATTTATGATAACAATGGCAACTGGGGTTTTCCTAAAGGTCATATGGAAGAAAATGAAACGGAGATAGAAACAGCGAAAAGAGAAACAAAAGAAGAAACCAATATAGAGGTTTCAATTGATGAAAATAAAAGATATGAAATAGAATACGAAACATCCAAAGGCATAGAAAAAACAGTAGTATATTTTGTTGCACGAAAACTGACTGGAAAAGAAACACCACAAAAAGGTGAGGTTGACGCAATAAAATGGTATAGCTATGAAGAAGCGTTTGAGGTTTTGACATACGATAATGTAAAAAATGTATTGAAAAAAGTTGTAGAAGATAGGAAATAATGCTAAAAGCGCAAACTGGAAAAATCCGACAATTTTTTATAAATTTCCTTGATTTGCCAAAAAAATTATGTTATAATTTGCCTGTATCAAAAAATGAAACGGGAGGTAAAGCTAATGAAAGCAACAGGCGTGATAAGAAAAATCGATGGATTAGGAAGAATTGTTATACCTATGGAAATTAGAAACAAATTAAGCGTTTCTCAAAACGATCCATTAGAGATTCACGTAGAAGGAAATTCTATTGTAGTGAAAAAATACGAACCGGACTGTACTTTCTGCGGAAGCTCAAAGAACACCATCGAATACAAAGGCAAAATAATATGCGAAAAATGTTTAAATGAATTAACTAAGTTAAAATAATTGAAAGGCTGGAGTTATCTCCGGCTTTCTTTTTTTGTATAGAGCATTTAAAAATGGTTTTATAACCATTTGTATAGAGCATTTAAAATGGTTTTATAACCATTTGTATAGAGCATTTTAAAATGGTTTTATAACCATTTGTATAGAGCATTTTAAAATGGTTTTATAACCATTTTTATACAGCATTTTAAAATAGGAGTAGCATTTTTTAAGGCTCTATGTCAAATGTTGGGGGATAAATTATTTTACCAACCTCAACACTTGTCATAGAACCTTTTAAATTAATGGCAAATTGTTGATTAAATTTATGTATTTTGCGGTTTACGATAATATTACAAAATTTTAATGCAAAACCGTCTCCAAAAGTGGCGGTAAATTTGACTAATAAAGGCTCGAATGGTAAAATTTATGCGTGAAATTATGACTGTCACGGAGGATAAAATGAAATTTTATAAAACACAAAAGATATTATCAGCAACTTTAATAATGATAATGTTATTAAGCTTGATAAATGCAATATTTAAAAATGACGAAGTTCAAGCAGATTCAAATAGATACACATACACTGGTAGCAATTTGAATACCAGCACGTATGCTGGTTACAAGGACAAGTTGGATGCTTTGAAAAAAGCTCATCCAAATTGGACATTTGTAATAATGGAAACAGGATTAAGCTGGAGTCAAACAATTACAGCGGAAGCATCATTTGCTGGTAGTTCGCCATATTCATTGATTCCGTATAATACAGGTGAGTGGATATGCTCAACATGTGGATACAAGGCTTACGATAATGGGTCATGGTACCACCCATCTGAAAAGGCAATCGCATATTATATGGATCCGCGAAATTGGTTAGATGATAATGCATATTTATTCCAATTCTTGCAGTTGGATTATATAGAAACAAGCGATGATGCAGTTTACAAGGCTTTGAATGGGACATTTTTATATTCAATGGAAAATGCAAAAACAATAAATGATGCTTGTAGAAATTTAGGAATCAATGCTTATTATGTTATAGCTAGAATTATGCAAGAGCAAACAACTAAAGGAAGTGCAACTTATAAAATGACTGACAGCAACGGAACTGTATACTACAACTTGTTTAACATAGGAGCTACAGGAAATGGAAATAGTCAAATCATAGCAAATGCATTATCATATGCAAAAAGCAAAAATTGGACAAGTGTAAAAGCTTGTATTCAAGGCGGAACTGAAACTTTATTAAAATATATAAAGTCAAAGCAAAATACTTTGTATTTGCAAAAATTTGATGTTGAAACATACGGTGGAACTTATTCTAATCAATACATGCAAAACCTAATGGCTCCATATTCAGAGTCATCATCGATGTATAGCAAATTAAAGACTGCAGGGTTGCTTGATACAGCTTTAACTTTTGTAATTCCAGTATATAATGGAATGTCAAGTTCAGCCTCAGCAATGCCAAGTTCAAACATTGAAAATGGACCAATAAATATAAAATTAAAATCGGGAGTTACTAATTACAACGTAAGAAGCGGACGTTCACAAAATGATAGTATAGTAACTACAGTTGCTAATTCAGATACAATAGTACTTTCAACAGCACGTTACAACGATGGTTGGTATAGAGTAGTGTTAACTGATGGCAATGCAGGATATGTTTATTACGATTCAGCTAAATGGGAAACAACATCTGATGTTTCAAACTGTAATGAATATGCTGCAATCACAGGTGATTCAGTGGCGCTAAGGGCAGGACCAGGAACTAGTGAAACGGTTTTGAAATACTTAAACAAAGGTCAAGTTGTAACAAGAATCGATAAAGGACGATACACAATAAATAATATTACGTGGGATAGAATATTTATGAACGATGGCACGCAGGGATTTGTTTCAACGGATTATGTAGACGCAAATGCAGCAATATACACAATTACAGCAAGCTCGTTGAATATGCGCTCATCACCAGGTACTAGCGGGGCCTATATCAGAACACTATCAAATGGCTCGAAAGTTACAAGATTAGAAATCGGAACAACCGAAATTGATGGATATTATTGGGATAAAGTAATTACTGGAACCGGAATCACTGGATACGTTGCAAGAACCTATTTAGTAGATGTTAACGGAAATGTTGCAACCGGAACCGACGTAAGAAAAACAAGTTCAGGAACAACTTCAACAAATACAAGCAGTGAATTAGCAGTTGGAGAGAAGGACACAACAAATAAAACAATAACGGTTGAGCCGAATGTAACCGTTAAGCAGGTTTTGGAAAAATACTCTAATGCAGCAATTAAAAACGCTTCGGGAACCGCGCTAAATTCAAATACATCAACATTGATTTGTACAGGTGACGTGATAACAATCGATGGAGTAGCGTACACAGCAGTGAAGATGGGAGATGTGAATGGCGACGGAAAAATAAATTCTGCAGATTTATTGAAAATCCAAAAACATTTATTAAACGTAAAAACATTAACGACAACACAATTTTATGCAGCTGATGTTTCGGGGGATGCAAAAATTAATTCAGCAGATTTGCTAAGAATTCAAAAATATTTACTTGGGACAAAAGCAATAGAAATCTAAGGATTAGGAGAAAACAAAAGTGAAAAGTAAGCTTAAAAAAGTTCTTTTTATAATTCCATTTGTTGCATTAGCATTTGCAATGACAAATATAGTTAGTGCTGCTAGTGCAACAATAACCGATAGTAAAACAGTAACGGTTGGCGAAAGTGTAACTGTAAATGCAAAAGTTACGGCAGGAGCTTGGAATTTAACATTATCAGGAAATGGACAAAGTAAAGGTTTAGTAGGACAAACCTCTACAACATCAAATGAAAGTTCATCTACAAGTATAACATTTACACCATCAGCTGCTGGAACTTATACATTTAGTTTGGTAGGGGATATAACCGATTACGATACTGATGCAACATCTGACATAAGTAAAACTTGTACTATTACAGTCAATGCAGCAGCCACTACTACAAATACTACTAATGCAAATACAACAAGTAATGGTGATGCAAGCAATTCAGGAAATAACGGCTCAAAGAATAATTCAGCCGTGAAAGCGGCTAGTGAGTCTGATAGTTCAAAGAATTCAACTAGTTCAAATAGCTCAACGCAAACTGGAAATATAACGAGTGAACCAAATATAACAAAAACTGAAACTAAAGATACAAACGCATATCTTTCATCATTAACAACCAGCGTTGGAACTTTAGAACCTGCATTTAATAGAAGCAAAACCGATTATACATTAACTTTTGCTGAAGATTTTGATATGTCGGAATTTGATGAAATAACAATCAATGCAAAAGCTGAAAGTTCAAAAGCAACTGTTTCCGGAACTGGGATAAAAGGCGTGGAAGATGGTGAAAACTTATTTTCAATCGTATGTACAGCTGAAAGTGGAGCAACAAGAGAGTATAGAATCACTTTTACAAAATTAAATATTTTAGAACAATCAGATTTGAGATTGAGCGATTTACGCGTAAATAGAATTCGCGAAAGTGATGGAAAATACGTGTTATCGAAGTTGAAAGAAACTTTTGATCCAGACGTTTTTGAATATACGATGGACGTCGATGAGGATACAAAAGGCCTTGAAGTAGTTGCGGACGTTGAAAAAGAAGGCATCATTGTGGAAGTCCAAGGCGCTGATGAGCTAAAACCTGGCGAAAATATTGTGTTAATAAAATTGACTGCAGAGGACGACGAGAGTGTTACAACAACATATACAATAAAAGTTAATCGTGCCGAAGCGGAAAAAGTCGAAGAAGAGCCGGAGGTTGCGGGTTTTGATTTGATGACGATTGTGTATATAATATTGGGATTGATATTGTTGCTTGCAATAATATTGATAATACTAATTATTATAAATAGAAAGAAAAATCGCGAAGCAAGAAGTTACGCTGGCAATGCTGTTGGTTATGATGCTGACCTTGGCTTGGATAGCGATAGAATGATAAATGCAACGGAACCTACAACATATGATGATGCGGATAATGATGAAAATGAATATTCGAATAATGATGATAGTGTTGCATATGTTAATGGAAGTGAAGACACAGGTGCGGGTTCAGATGTAGATGCCAATGCAAATGAAAATTGGGGAGATAGCAATTCAAATTCATATGATGATATAGGAAAAAACAATAATGAAAATGCCGATAATGCAGAGGTTGATCCGGATGATCAATTTGCAGAAAGCGGATATAACACATTACATCAAGAAATAAATGAGCAATCAATGATTGATGATACAACTCTTCCTGATGGCACAGTTGCGGAGCATATGCTGAAAGCTAGTATGGATAAAGAAGCTGCTGAACTTGAAGAGCGTTATAAAAAAGATGCTGATGCCGAAGTACCAAGCGACTATAAACGTAAACGTTCACGCGGAAAGCGTTTTAAATAAAAAAACAAAAAGCAAAAATAAAAAGTGGAGGGAATATGGATATCAATGAAATTGATAACCGTGAAGCCAAAGAGGCCTTAGCTAAGTTAATAGCGCAAAAGGTAGAAGACAATCAAATAATAGGTTTTGGATCGGGAACGACATCATACTTAGCTGCAATAGAAATTGGAAAAAAGGTGCAAGCTGAAAAGTTGAATATTACTGCTATTCCGACTTCGAAAGTTATTGAAGAGGTGAGCAAGCAATATGGAATTAAAATTGGCAATCTAATTGAAAATAAAATTGATTGGTCTTTTGATGGAGCTGATGAAGTCGACGACCAAAACCGCATGATTAAAGGCATGGGCAAAGCAATGTTTAAAGAAAAAATAAATATTGTGAATTCTCCAATAACATATATTTTGGTAGACCAATCAAAAATAGTAAAAAACTTAGGCGAAAAACATCCGATACCGGTGGAAGTATATCCATCCGCGATGAATTATGTAAGCGAGAAATTGAGGGAGTTAGGAGCTTCAGAGATTAGTTATAGAGGAATGACTGAAAATAATAATGCAATTCTTGATGCAAAGTTTGATAAGATTGAAGATAAATTAGAGAAAGATATCAAGCTAATATCAGGAGTTATAGAATCAGGATTATTTGTAGGATATAATGTTACAATAATCTTGAATGAAAGGTAAATTGTTGTTTTAATTAAATTATGAGCAAAATATTTGATATATATTTGCAAAAAAATTTAAAAAATGTAGAAGATATTTATATAAAACAAAATTGCTTGTTATGAAAAAATAGATTATGAAAATATTATTAAAATAAATTGATAGTGTTAAGTAATTTATGAAAAAATAGAATATGAAAATATTATTAAAATAAATTGATGGTGTTAAGTAATTTATGAAAAAATAGATTATGAAAATATTATTAAAAAATTTTACGAGGGGGAAAAATGAAAAGTATTCTTATTTCAACACACTCTATGGAAATGGGAGGGATTGAAACTGCACTAATTGGCTTGCTAAAAGCTCTTTGTGCAACAGGCCAATACCAAATAACATTATGTTTGGAAGATAAGTCGGGCGAATTCTTAAACCAAATCCCTGAGGGCGTGAAAATAATAACTTTTGCAGCCACGAAAATTAAATTGATAAATGCAAAAAATCAAGCTAAGTTTAGAAAAGAGCATGGCAATAAATATGACTTGTCAATTTGCTATGCAACATATAGCTTGCCGTGTTCGTTTGCAGCGCGCACAGCTAGCGAGATGTCGGTTTTGTGGGTGCATAATGATTACTTAACATTTTATAATAACGATGCATATTTATATAAGAAATTCTTCAGAGACGTGGGAATTGATGATTACAAGAAAGTGGTTTTCGTTTCCGAAAAGGACCGAACCAACTTCATGAAGTTGATGCCTGAACAAGCTTATAAAGCTATCAGATGCAATAATTTGATTGATTATGTTAAAATTTACAATTTAGCTAAACAACAGCAAAATGAAATTCAACCAGAAAATATTCCAACTTTTATTGTAGTTTCAAGAATGGACGAACCGCAAAAGAAGATTACAAGAATTATTGAGGCAACACGCAGGCTTGATCATGAGGGATATCGATTCAGAGTATTTGTCGTTGGCGGTGGACCGTATTTAGAAGAATACAAAAATAATTCATCTAATTTGTTTAATTTACAATTTTTAGGGGGAAAAGAAAACCCTTATCCATATATGGTTGCAGGGCATTGTTTATTGATGTCTTCAGAATATGAAGGATATCCGATGGTTTGGCTTGAGGCTTTAACGCTAGGTAAACCAATAGTTACGACAGATGTATCTGATGCGAAAACCGACATAGAAGGTAAATATGGAATTGTTGTAGAAAAGTCGGAAGCAGGAGTATATATGGGAATGAAGCAATTTATGCAACAAGGATATAGAATGCAACCATTTTCACCACAACAACATAATCAACAAATACTATCAAGTTTAACACAAATAGTTGAAGGAAATTAAAAATGTTATTAATTTTGAATAGATAAATGAAGATAGCTCCTAGAATAAAAAATAAAAAAACTAAAAATAGGCTGAGTTTAACACAAAAAGTTGAAGGAAATTAAAAATATGAAAGTTAGTTTTTTAATTCCTGCATACAACGCAGGAACAACCATTAATCGCACGCTTGCTTCAATTTTAAATCAACATCCAAGTACGCTTGATTATGAAATAATCGTTGCCGATGATGGTTCGATGGATAATACAAAAGAAGTGGTAAAAAAATATTTGGACAATCCTGCCGTAAAATATTTTTTCAAGGAAAATGAAGGTATTGCAACGACAAGAAATTTTCTTGCAGAGAAAGCTGAGGGAGAATATTTAATTTACGTTGACAGCGATGATTATATTAGCGAAACTCTTTTGCAAGATATTCAAGGTTGTGTAAAGGCAGAATGTGATTTAATAAAATGGAATCCAATTATTGAGGATGAATATTTAAAAGAAATCGATTCTCCCAAAAATAAAATTGTCGGAATCATGAGCGGTGAGGAAGCTTTTAATAAATTATACGGAGTTGATCCATTGCTTGAAAGCGTATGGAATTACGCAATTCGCAGGGATAAGGTTTTGCACTTCCCGGACGGAGCCTACCATGAAGACTTTGCTACGATGCCGCTTATAATATTAGGCTGCGATAAGGTAGCAATTTTGCCGGATTCGGAGTATTATTATGTGCAAACAGCGTACAGCATTACGCGCGGCAACGACAACGACTTGATTGCGAAGCGTTTGAAAGATATACTAACAGCATTTGATAACTTGCTTTTAGCAACCAAAACCTTGCCAATCGAAAAGAAAACAAAGGAAAATGTTGCAATTTTTGGAGTGAACTCCTTGCTAAGCACAAAGCGTGAACTTAAGAGAAATGCAGAGATGAATGAATTTTTTACTAAAGAATTAAAGAAGCGACATATATCAAAATATATTAAAGTTCGCGGTGTGAAACAACTTTTTAAAAAAATTCTATTAGCAATTAAGTATTGATACATTGCGCTAACACTTAGGCACCGGCGAAGAAAAAGTTAGACGTAGTCTGGATTAGAAAACAAATATATTTGTTATTAACAAGGCACCGGCGAAGAAAAAGTTAGACGTAGTCTGGATTAGAAAACGAATATATTTGTTATTAACAAGGCGCCGGCGAAGAAAGCAAAAGCTAGATATTATAAGTATTGATACAATTAGGAGGGAAACGATGAGTAAATTTTATGTAACTACACCTATATATTATCCAAGCGGAAAGTACCATATAGGAACAGCCTATACTGAGACTTTGGCGGATATGGTGAAAAAGTATCATAAGCTAAAAGGCGATGATGCTTTTTTGTTGACGGGTACTGATGAGCATGGTCAAAAAATCGAGACAAAAGCAAAAGAAGCTGGAATGGAACCACAAGCTTATGTTGATAAAATGGATCAAATGGCTAAAGAGATTTGGGCAAAAATGAAAATCGATTACGATAAATATATTCGCACAACCGATGAATATCATGAAAAAGCTGTTGCTAAAATATTTGAAAGATTTATTAAACAAGGCGATATTTATAAAGGAACATATGAGGGCTGGTATTGCGAACCTTGCGAAAGCTATTGGACTGAAACACAACTAGTTGATGGAAAATGTCCTGATTGCGGACGTGATGTAAAGAAGATGTCGGAGGAAGCTTACTTCTTTAATATGAAAAAGTATGCTACCAAACTATTAGAATATTATGATTCGCATCCTGACTTTATTAAACCAGCGTATCGCAAAAATGAAATGATAAATAATTTTATTAAACCCGGATTGGAAGATTTGTGTGTGACGCGTACATCTTTTGATTGGGGAGTTAAAGTAACAAGTGATCCTAAACATGTTATATATGTATGGGTTGATGCATTAACGAATTATTTGACAGCACTTGGTTATGAGAATGATGGCGTTGATTATACTGCAAACGATAGCTTATTTAATAAATTGTGGCCGGCAGATTTGCAAATAGTTGGAAAAGATATAGCAAGATTTCATCTTATATATTGGCCAATATTCTTGATGGCACTTGATTTGCCTTTACCAAAAACAATTTATGTTCACAATTGGATAACGATGAAAGATGGCAAAATGAGTAAGTCAAAAGGAAATGTAATTTACCCGGAGCAACTAATTGATAGATACGGATTAGATGCAACAAAATATTATTTGATAAGGGAAATGCCAACCAATTCAGATGGCTTATTTACACCGGAAGAATTCGTTGAAAGATTTAATTCTGATTTGTGTAACGACCTAGGAAATTTATTAAACCGTTCAATTGCAATGGTGAATAAATATTTTGGTGGTAAAATCGGAAAATACCCAGGATTAGTTAATGATACTGATATTGCAATTGAAGAAAAGGTAGAAAGCACGATAGAGAAATATCAAAAAAATATGGAAGATTGTGAATTTGCAGCTTCTTTGCAAACTATATGGGAATTGATTTCACGCACTAATAAATATATTGACGAAACCGAGCCATGGGCTTTGGCAAAAGAAAATGAAGACGACTTAGAATCTATAAAGGAAGAGAAGAGAGCTAAATTAGAATCTGCAATGTATCATTTAGTTGCTACTTTGCGAGTTGTGGCAATACTTATTAAACCATTGATGGAAGACACATCTAACGAAATCGCCCGTCAATTAGGTTTTGACAATTTATCGTGGCAGAACCTAAAAGAATACGGCGAGATTGAAAATTTAAAGGTTGTTGAAAAAGGCACACCTCTATTTATGAGATTAGATGTACCAACGGAAGTTGAATATATTATTAAACTTATGAAAAAATGAGAAATTGTGACCGACTGCAAAACCTAACTAACTGCAAATTGTGGTTGGTTTTGAGAAAAACATGTAATTGAACTTAAGAAAAGCAAAATTTCTTGGTAAAAATGAGAAAATTAGCTTGACTTTGGACACGCCCCGCTATATAATAGTGGGGCATGTTAAATTAAGCGATGAAGTAGAATGTGGCTACGCACCTTGAAAAACAGGCGACGGAGGGAACTTCTATGGAGTATGTTATGGCTATGACCAGGCGGCAAGTTTTATAAATAGAGTATCTTAAATTGCCCAGGATTATCATGCGTTCTTGGGATTTTATATTGGAGTTTAATGAAACACCAGGGTACGTTTATAAACACCGACCTAAAAACAAAATTTTTAAGGAGGTAAAAATGGCAACAAAGAATGACACTGAAAACGAAGTAAAAGAAGTAGCAGAGAAGAAAGCAACTAGAAAACCAGCAAAGAAGGTTGCTGAGAAAGCAGGAGCTTCTGAAAAGAAAGCACCTAGAAAGACAACTAGAAAATCTGCTGCAAAGGAGACGGAAAAAGTTACAACATCAACAACAGTTAAAAGTGAAAAAATCAGAATAAGACTTAAAGCTTATGACCATGTTGTCCTAGAACAGTCTGCTGAGAAGATAGTAGATACTGCTAAGAAAACAGGCGCAAAAGTTTCAGGACCTATTCCACTTCCAACTGACAAAGAAATCGTAACAATTCTACGTTCTCCACACAAACACAAAGATTCAAGAGAACAATTTGAATTAAGAACACACAAGAGAGTTATCGATATTTTATATCCAACTCAAAAGACTGTTGACAGCTTAATGAAGATTGAGTTACCAGCAGGTGTAGACATTGAAATTAAATTATAAGTTAGAGAATAATTACAATTTTAATAAGTAATTATAATTTCAACAAGTAATTACAATTTTAACAAGTAATTATAATTTCAATAAGTAATTACAATTTCAACAAGTAATTACAATTTTAAAAAGAGTAATTACAATTTCAACAAGAAAGTGTTCAAATAGTATTCACGTATGAGCACGACGATTTGAAAGATAAATCGTATAAAAATTAAAAACTAAGCTAACTTTGCGATTGAAAAATCTTTACTGAAAGTACTGAAATAAAGATGAAAAACATGAAATAAAGATGGAACATGGAATAAAGATGGAAAATAGGAAGCAAAATAAAAAAGTTAGCCAATAGGAGGAAAAATGAAGAAAGCATTAATCGGAAAGAAAGTCGGAATGACACAAATTTTCGACGAAGCAGGAAAAATAATTCCTGTTACAGCTATTGAAGTTGGACCTTGTACTGTAGTTCAAATCAAAACAGTAGAGCAAGACGGATATTCAGCTGTTCAATTAGGTTTTGGCGATGTAAAAGAAAGCAAATTAAATAAGCCAGAGCTAGGTAAATTTAAAAAGAGCAAATTAACTCCAAAGAAATATTTAAGAGAGTTTAGATTAGACTCTGTTGAAGATTTAAAAGTTGGAGATGAACTAAAAGCAGACGTATTCGCTGCTGGAGATAAAGTTGATATCCAAGGAACATCAAAAGGAAAAGGTTTCCAAGGTGTTATCAAGAGATGGAATCAATCAAGAGGACCAATGGGACATGGCTCAATGTATCACAGAAGACCAGGTTCAATGGGTTCAACATCTACACCAGGTAGAGTATATCCAGGTAAGAACTTGCCAGGACATATGGGTGTTGAAACAATAACAATTCAAAACCTAGAAGTTGTTAAAGTTGACTTAGATAAGAACGTAATCTTAGTTAAAGGAAGTGTTCCTGGGGCTAAGGGTGCAATCTTAAAAATAAAATCAAGCGTAAAAGCTAAGGCTAAAGAATAAGGAAAGGAGGAAGATAGACATGTCAAAGATCGAAGTATTAGATAAAAACGGAAAGAAAGTTAAAGACTTAGAATTAAATGATGCTGTATTTGGAATTAAACCAAATGAAACAGTAGTACATAGTGTTGTTGTTAACTATCTTGCTAATCAAAGACAAGGTACACAAAACACAAAGACAAGAACAGAAGTATCTGGTGGTGGAAGAAAACCATGGAGACAAAAAGGAACAGGACGTGCAAGACAAGGATCTATCAGAGCACCACACTGGGTAGGCGGTGGAGTTGCTTTAGGCCCAAAACCTCGTTCATATTCTTATAGAATGAATAAGAAAGAAAAAGACTTAGCTGTTAAATCAGTTTTATCAGCAAAAGTTGCAGAGAAAGAATTAGTAGTAATTGATTCTTTTGATATGAAAGATATTAAAACTGCAGAGCTTGTAAAAACATTAAAGAATTTAAAAGCAGAAAATGCTTATGTTGTATTACCAGAAAATGATGTAAATGTTCAAAAGTCAGCAAGAAATATTGAGAAAGTAAAAGTTTCTAAAGTTGATACAATGAATGTTTATGACGTACTAAAATACAATAAACTAGTATTAACAGTTGATGCTGTTAAGAAATTAGAGGAGGTGTACGCATAATGTTAGCAGAAGAAATTATTGTAAAACCTATCATTACTGAAAAAAGTAACGATAGTATAGTTGAAGGAAAGTATACCTTTAAAGTAAATCCTAAAGCTACTAAAGTTGAAATCAAAAACGCTGTTGAAAAATTATTCAATGTTAGGGTTTTGAATGTTAACACAGTTAGCGTAAAAGGAAAGAATAAAAGAGTAGGAAGATATGCAGGAAAAACTTCTGATTGGAAGAAAGCAATTGTTACAATTGATACTGACCCATCAGATAAGACATATCTTGGAAAGAATGGAAAAGCTACAAAGGTTAGCAAAAAGTTAAATACTTCAATCGAAGGAATTAACTAAAAAAGGTTTTCACAAAGAATATCGAGAAAATACTCGGATAATAAAGAATATCTGCAATAACGGCAGGAAAAAACGTTAAAGTGCGAATATAAGCACAAGAATAAAGGAGACTAAAATGGGAACAAAGAAATTTAAACCAACAACTCCAACTTTAAGACATACTACTGTTTCTGATTATTCTGAAATTACAAAGAAGACTCCTGAAAAATCTTTATTAGAAGTAAAGAGAAAGAATGCAGGAAGAAATGCTCAGGGTAAGATAACAGTTAGACATCAAGGTGGAGGAAACAGACAAAAATATAGAGTAATCGATTTCAAGAGAAATAAAGTAGACATGGAAGCTACAGTAGTTGGAATCGAATATGATCCAAACAGATCAGCAAATATCGCATTGATAAAATATGAAGATGGAACATTAAGTTACATCATCGCACCAAAAGGATTAACTGATGGTGATAAAGTTATTTCAGCTGAGAAAGCTGATGTTAAGCCAGGAAACTGCATGGCATTAGAAAATATTCCAGTTGGTACTTTTATACACAATATCGAAATCAATCCAGGACAAGGTGCAAAGCTAGTTAGAGTTGCAGGACAATCTGCACAATTGATGGCTAAAGAAGGAAAATATGCACATATTAAATTACCTTCAGGCGAAATGAGATTGGTTTTGGCAAATTGTAAAGCAACAATCGGTGTTGTAGGAAATGATGAACACGCAAACGTAAAATTAGGTAAAGCAGGCAGAACAAGACATTTAGGAATTCGTCCTACTGTCAGAGGTTCTGCAATGAACCCTAATGATCACCCTCATGGTGGTGGTGAAGGAAAGGCTCCAGTTGGACATGCAGGCCCAATGACCCCTTGGGGCAAGCCAGCACTTGGATACAAGACAAGAGCTAAGAAAAAGAAATCTGATAAGTTAATTACAAAGAGAAGAAATAAGAAATAAAATTTGAACATACAAGTATGAGAAGAGTTTGAACATGTAAATAAAATTTGAACATACAAGTATGTGAAGAAATAAAATCAGATTAAAAACAAAATTTAACAAATCAGAATTTAATAAGAAATAATCCAAGAAAGGAGATAAATAATGTCAAGATCAAGCAAGAAAAAGCCATTTGTTGCTCCAGAATTAATGAAAAGAATTGAAGCAATGAATGAAAGTGGTAAAAAAGAAGTTGTTAAGACATGGTCAAGAGCTTCTACAATATATCCACAAATGGTAGGACATACAATCGCTGTTCATGATGGAAGAAAACATGTGCCAATCTATATTACTGAAGAAATGATTGGACATAAATTAGGAGAATTTGCTCCAACAAGAACTTTCAAAGGACATAGCGGACAAAAGGCAGCCTCAGCAATGGCTGGAAAATAATAAATATATTTCACGACAGAACCTAAACTAAAAAGGTGCAGGCACAAATATAATTTTTATATTAAGAGTGCACGCGTAAATATAAAAACGTTCGAGAGATGAACACAATTTAAAATTTTATTAAGGAGGAAATAATTGTGGCAGACGAGAAAGAAAATAAAGTAGTTAAGAAAACTGCAGAGAAAAAAGCTACAACAGCAGCTAAGAAGCCAGCAGCAAAGAAAATAAATGCATCAAAGAAAGAAACAACTGCAGCTGCAAAGAAAACTGCAACAAAAGCAACAACAAAGACTGCAACAAAAGCTACTGCAAAGAAAGCTGATGCAGAAAAAGTTGAAAAAGCTTCTACAAAAACTACTGAAACAAAAGCAGCTACAACAAAGAAAGCTGCAGCAAATACAAAAACAGCTAAGGCTGAAGTAAAAACTGAAAAAGCAACAAGTAAAGCTAAAGTTGAAACAACTGCAAACGATGAAGCAGTTGCAAAAGCTACAGTTAAATATGCAAGAATTTCTTCAAGAAAAGTAAAAATTGTTGCAGATTTAATTAGAGGAAAGAATGTAGATGAAGCATTAGCTATTCTACAATTCACACCTAAGGCTGGAACAGAAGTACTTACAAAATTATTAAATTCAGCAATTGCAAATGCTGAAAACAATCACAATATGACACATAGCAAATTATATGTTGCTGAAATTTATTCTAACCAAGGTCCAACATTAAAGAGAATAAGACCTGCAGCTAAAGGAAGCGCAGTTAGAATTAGAAAAAGAACAAGTCATACTACAATAGTATTGAAAGAACGCGATTAATAAGGAAAAGGAGGCATAAATAAAGTTATGGGACAAAAAATGGATCCACGCGGACTTAGAGTTGGCGTAATCAATGATTGGAATTCAAAATGGTATGCAGATAAAAAGCATTATGGCGAATATCTTGTAGAAGATTATAAAATTCGTACATATGTTAAGAAAAAATTATATGCTGCTGGAATTTCAAAAATTGAAATTGAAAGAACATCTAAGTTTGTAAAAGTAAATGTATACACAGCTAAGCCAGGTATCGTAATTGGTAAAGGCGGAACATTAGCTGAAGAATTAAAAAATAGCTTAGAGAAAATGATTGATAAGCATGTTAACTTAAACATTGTTGAAGTTAAGGATAAAGATTTAAATGCACAATTAGTTGCAGAAGATATTGCTGGTCAATTGGAAAGAAGAATTTCATTCAGACGTGCAATGAAACAATGTATGCAAAGATCACTTAAAGCAGGAGCTTTAGGAATCAAAACAGCATGTTCAGGAAGATTAGGTGGAGCTGATATGGCTAGAACAGAATTCTATAAGGAAGGTTCTATTCCACTTCAAACATTAAGAGCTGATGTTGATTATGGTTTTGCTGAAGCAGATACAACATATGGAAAAATTGGCGTTAAAGTTTGGATATATAAAGGAGAAATTCTTCCTGCTAAGAAAAACGTTGTTACAAATGTAAATGAGGAAGGAGGAGATGACAATGCCATTGATGCCTAATAAAACTAAAT
>Ga0181612_158703_pt1 | contig 18360 bp, 7 predicted proteins | sample HoacroProtozoa21_FD_119630 | JGI IMG/M metagenome (GOLD analysis project Ga0181612, IMG submission 119630) | Hoatzin crop microbial communities from Cojedes, Venezuel. Combined Assembly of Gp0051906, Gp0051904, Gp0051908
ATGTTGGACTGTCTAGGAAAAATCACACTTATTAGGAGTCTGTCTCGAACCCGCCTTTGTGCCAAAGGTTAATGAGGAGAGGGCGGGGAGGGGGACGGGCATCTGATCTTCTGTGATTAATTTGATAAATGTCTTTCTGGCTTCCATCCAGTTCCTTGTGGAGATACAGCTCTTGGATGTGTTCAGAATGACCTACTTTTCACTGCTGGACAAGATTTTGCTGCTTTGTTGTTATTATTGGACTTTTCTGCTGCTTTTGATACTGTTGTGCATGAGATTTTTGTCCTGTGGCAGATGACTGGCCTTGTTGTGTTTGAGTACAGAACTTCTATGAGCGCTCATGTGCTGATAGTGACAACAAAGCATTGCATCTTGAGGCATCTATCCTCTGAAGCTCTCCAAAGAGTTGAAAAATTCTTTTTTTTTTTTCTTTTCCCCCCGTGCTGTGCCCAATAAGGAAGCCCTATGCAGAGCTCCCAGGGCTTGGTTTTACATCTATTTGCTCCTACTGTGGGATGGGGAGATATCTGATGTTCATCATGATCAGTGTAAGGCAGGAAGTGAAAGATGATCATACCCACAGAAAGCCATCAACAAACCTGGCCCCAGCACATGGTTCAATGAATGACCAACATACTACCCAGGAACATGGCCTCCTCCTCCCACCCACTCCCCAAACTGGGTCAGGTCTACCCCAGTTCAACTCTGGTGTCCCATGCTGCAGGAAGGACAAATCGGACATCTCCATGTTCAGACCAGCTCAGTTCAGCTTCAGCAACCGTGGCAAACTACATTTCTGTCTCATACTTTTAAAAACATCATTTTGGAGAGGATAAGATCCCTGGTTCATTCCCACTTGCTGTTGCTCTCCAGGGCCAGTTACCTGAACCCCATGTATCTCCTGCACCAATAACTACACCACATGGAAGGACGCTGCTGTTGCTGAAAAGAACTTCAGCTCAGGGAGTAACAGGGACACTTTCTGCAGCTAGTATTTGTCTGAGTGTCGGACAGCCAATTTTTTGTGTCCTTCTTTCGGCAACAGGGTTTTGATGTGTGCTGAAAATAGATTCAGGACTTGACTATATGGGTTTCCATCTTGCTAAACATCACCACAAACACAAAATATGTAGCTAGATAACTTAGAGAGTTAGCAGGCAGCAGAGAGCATAGGCTCATTTAAGATGTTACAGGCAAGTCTACAAATCTGTTAAGCCAGAAGAAGCTTCAGGTAACAAACGCATTAAAGGACTATGGAGAAGTTGTAAAATGTAACCCAGAACTGATAGATAGATAGATAGACATACAAGTGAATATATTTAATGTTGATTTTTCTATGGGACATATAATTTCCTGTTTACTAGGGAAGTAGATCATTATTTATCACCTGTTAAGTGCAAACGTGAAGGAAAGGCAAAGGCCTGTAGATGTCTCTTCACTAGCCCAGGAATGTTGGTGGCTGTTTAGTCATGTTTGAAATTAGAATAATATTTTCTTCAAATGTTGCCCTTGCCAAATGCAAAGTGAGCTGACATCTGCTTGGCTAGAGCTGGGGTCACATATGAAGCAGGCCTAAACTGAACAAATATTTCCAATTAAAAAAAAAAAAAAAGAAGGAAAAGAAAGAAAATCATTAACCTTTTGTCATTAGCATTAGCTGTTCTTTGAGCTGCTCAGCAGTTTGAATTAGTGCACCTGCCAAAATAAGCACCAAGTGTTTTTACCCTCTTAGGGACAGCCCTGTTCCATAAATCACAGCATTTCAATGACAGCTAAATGTGTTTTATATCATATAGAGAGCCTGTGTTTATGAATGTGAGATAAAAGGGGTTTAACCAGTGCAAACACTAAGACTACTGTATGCAGTCTGGCTCTCTTTCATGATTTTTTCTCCCTTTTTCTTAAATGTGACTTCTATTGCCCATGGGCATGCCTATCTCCTGTTTTTCTGCAAGTTTTGTCTGTAGTTGATTTTCTTTCCAATTCTTTCTGTCCCGAAGTGCAGCACTGACCACATAACGCCAGTAAGTGTCCAGCTGAAAGGAAAGGGGATATGGAGAAGTTAATTCTTTGCATGTACTTTATATCTTCAGCTGAAGACAAAAAGATATGGCCTTATTCTGTTGTAAATATGTGTATTTTGCAGAGTTAAACCTTGTGCCATTCACACTTTGCAAAAATCATCAACAGGATAGGTATGCCCCCCTTCCTCTTTTCAATGCTTGAGGGCTTAATTCTTCACTTTTTGTCCATGGTACTCCAGTGTGAGAAGGGAAACGGCAAAAATTGGATGCACTTTTCTGTGTAGGCAATTAAGTGACTTCTTAGAGAGAACAAATCTTATACAGTCTGTTACCACGTTTCCCAACTGCACAAAAAGCCTGTTGCCTTCCAGGGGTGACAAATGTAGATTACTGATGTTCTGAAGGTGTCCAAAGACCCTGAGATGTCTCAAGTGTCTGGTTTTTACCCTCACTGCTATATAAGTATCTTCTAAGAAGAACATGTTACAGTATGCACGTAACCTGAGCCTGCTTTGTTATTTTCTCCTGTGGCAGCAAATTCACCTGCACAGCCCTGACATCAGTTACCACTTGGCCAAAGACTAACTATTGTAAAAAGAAATTATTAATAAAAGTTTAAATTTGGGTTTTTTTTCAAGCTGCCCACTTTCTGTAACCACCTTAGCTTCTGTTTATCACTTGGCATTTCACTCTGTTAAATTATGGCTTAACCCATTAGCTAAGGTAGAGACAACAAAGCCAAAAAAACAAGTCGAAGGGTTTGCAAGTAGTCCAGGCAATTCGTGCTAGAGCAACCACTGACTCATTATTTATAAAGAGTCTCCATGTAAATAGATGAGAACACTGTAATTTTCACTTGTATTCCAGCGCCATACTCAAAGGCCTGTAGTTTATTCTAACTGAATTTAAATCCTTTGGAAAAACACCACGACAGCGAGCACATAGAAACCACTTGTTGTCTACAGCAGGAAGCAATCTTCATGGATGTCTCCTTGAATTCAATCCAGAACAATATATTGAGCTGAAATGACAGAATGATTCATTTTCATTGCAGTAAAGGTGGATGGATAAAAAAGGTCAGACAGGAGGCAGAGATTAATGAACATCGAAGTCTAATAGAAGAATGAAACTAAAATGTAGAAGAGATGCATTTCTCTGTTAGAAGTTGCATGTGTGAGTTTGGTTAAATCACATTGCAGAAAATCCTATCTCTGTGGAGTTTAGCCATTGAAGTCAGCGAAGTTCAGCTGCTTCTCTCATTAGCACAATCCCTATTTAGGAGATGATTTGGTGGTAAGGAACTCAGATGGGTTCCACATCTGGACTGAAAGGACACAGTCCTCCAGAAGAGATAGGAACACGAAACCAAAAGTGACAGCCAACAGACTTTAGATAGCTATGTTCTAATTTGTTCATTTCAGATGGAGTAAAAAATTCCGTGAGCTAGTATAAAAATTCATAGGCATGTCGTATGGATGATTGGTTTCCTCTTCCAAGAAGAGCATTGCTGGGAATCACATCACTGCTAGATGTCATTCTTCTCTTGACTAATACTGTCACCTCAGGAGCATGGCCCCTTTAGGAAAGCGGGCACAAATGCCACTTCCTACAAGGAATTTGCCACCCAGCTGAGCTCTATCATAACAGCAGTGGCTTTTCTATGCCCTATATTTGTCAATAATTTCTGCTCATGACCTCAGTCATTTCTTTGTGGCTAGGGAAAGTTGCAGCTCTTTATCACATGCAGCTCTCAGCCCTGCCAGATGAGGTCTGCTTTTCATTGGAAAGGCTTGCAGAAAGCAAGGAAGTGCCTGAGCCATGCCCAGCCCTCCTAGGCAAATTCTTTGCCACCTCAGATGTTAATTCCTAGAAACTCTATTGTCAAGAGCGATAGCCCTGAGAGCTCTGCTGGGCTGCGGATCCTGGAGAGGCTTAGAGACATTTTCTACTGCAGTGATTTGGAACAGCTCTGTGTTACAGCAATCTCCATTACAACACAATAACAGGAAACGTTTCAGTGGCCTCTACAGTACTTGGCATATTATTTCACTTTAATGCTTGTATTGTTTGAGCATTAATAAAACTGGAAACTGTGATATAATTAAATCCATTCTTCCTACAGAGAAGATGACTGTCTAAGATAGTGACAAGAGCAGCAGACTCACATGTCGCCTGGAGAAGAGAGCGTGTTCCCCTTGCCAAGGCACAGCATACACGTGCTTGGTTTTATATTCTTCTGCATAAAAAGAGCTCCAGTTCAGAGCTGGAGACCTCTTGCACCTCTGGATCCAGAGCTGCAAGACTTTATTGCTTGAGCTATAAGATTATCCTGTTAGACCAAAGGATAAACCGTTCTCGCTAAGAGCAACATGACCCTCTGATGGGATAAGATTTTAGACACAGAGACTGTAACTGATAGCGCCATGGCTCATTTGAACCGGCTGAACTAAATATCTGAAGTGTATCGTTGTATTTGAGGGGCGAGATCAGGAAGAGAACAGCCTGCAAAGCCCTGTACATCTTTCAGGCAATGAAACACCAGGAGAGGCCCTGCTACGGCCTTTGCCTCTGCCTGCACCAGGGGTGTTCACACTACCGGCTGCTCCGGCTGTGCGCGCGCACGCTGGAGCCGGCCACAGTGTGATGCCCATCCCCACATCTCCAGTCAGGATCACAGGTCCAATCCAGCTTCCAGTTAGACTCATGTGTATAAACGTAGTAGCTAAGCAGATGATGTAATATCTCTCCAAACAGTCTGAGTCAACAAAGTTGCTTTTTTATCCAAGCCCCTTTGCTGTACGCTCAGTACCTGTCAGAATTGTTGCAGCAACCAAAGAAATTTCCTGTAATGTAATGAAGGTTCTCCTTTGGCCATGCCTGGCATTCTCTCCTTCACAATAGCCCAGCTGTCACCAAATCTCTTCTAAACTTTTAATGTGCCCTCTTGACTCTTGGTTGGTTCAATACTAGGAAAAAGATAGACACCTTCTCCAGTGCTGCAATCTAAAATCAGCTCAGGAAATTTGTGCTGCAAGGTATACCACAGGTTTTTAGTTGTTAAACTGATGTTTTAAAAATGTTGATGAAATTAACCATAAAGAACACCTTGTGTTCAGTAAGTCTTATTGGAGATACTCATGGAAAGTTCCTAGCAACATTTTTTTTCAGGTTCAAGAAGTTATTAGTGAACTGATTAGAACACAAAGATTCAAGTCAGGAATTGTGAAATAATGCTATGAAATAACATCATAATACAAGTATTCAGATTTAATTCCATAAAGTAGGTGTCTCTGAGTGACCTCACCATACAGCTTTAAACACTAAAACAATCTTTCTGTAGCCATCCAATTACACAAAGTTTTCAGGAGACCAATTTTCCTCCTTCTACGCTATCACTTTGAAAAATGGGTCTGCATGGCGCACTTTCCAATCGAATTGCTGTTAGGAAAGGGCAAGGAAAGAGAGATTATAACAGCTATGAGAATTCTTCTTCTACTAATGAAATTTAACAAACAAACAAACAAAAAAAAAGGTGAAAATTTATTTGTATATAATATATATATTTGACTTCAGCTGCAGATTTTGTAGTTCAGATCCAAACATCCCCATTTCCCTGGAGAAGTTCAGAGCTTGGGGGAGGAGAGCAAAGCAGAGGGTGAATAGCTGACCTAGCTAGCCGAGGCAATTTTAAAGCCAAATAGATGTTAGATTTTCAGTTCACACGTCTTGTTTTCCTGTTTCTTAGTCTACTGCATCCTAGCAGAGACATGAGAAGGAAAGCAAGAACGCCCAGAGCTTCAGAAACAGGGAGTAATTTGGGGACAAGTGAGATCGATCCAAACCGTGCTGCTCTGCCCGCTTCTGCCACCCCCTTCCCAGCCGGGAGCCTTCTCCTGCTGCTCTGGTTCGGCTGCGGCCGGCAACGATCACGCGGCGCGGCCGCCCCTCCCCGCGCCGGGGCGCGGAGGAGAGCGGACAGGAGCAGCAGAGACCGGCGGGTCGGGACAGGGCAGCGCAACAGAGCAGCGGCCAGAGGGAACAGGGACAGCAGCGGCACAGACGAGGAGAAAACACAGCACAAACCGCACCACAGAGCCGCCCTCCCGCACCCCCGCCAGCTCCCGAGCCGCGAGTGCGCTCCCGCCGCCCCGCTCCCCCCCGGAACCCCGCATGAGGCACACGGTGCGGAACGCCCTGCTCCGTGTGGCCAGGGGCGGTCAGCCCCGGCTGGGCCCCTGCCGGGATCCCGGTGAGAATTAACCCTGTCCTGGCCGAACCCGGGACAGAATCTTACTTACTGTGACCTTAATTGAAGGGTCACAGTAAATAAGATTCTAAGGCAAAACAGTCTAAATCTGTAAACTATTTTGTGTAATCAGCCAATAACTCCAGATCAGCAGGAAGTCCTGGGCACAGAAAACAGATGTGCCAAGCCCCACCACTCTCAGAGTGACTTTTAAATGGGTTGAAATAACTCTCTTTGGAAGTGTAGAAAGATACAGTAGAGTACAGACATTTAGAGGAACCCATCCCAGCTACAGCGAGACCAAAAAGCCTTTCATGAGGATGTAAGGCTAACCTAGAACAAGTTGGGTCTGGGCCACCTCACTTTTGGACCTAATTTTTCAAGTTGTCTCATAGTGAAGTCAAAGAGAATCCCACCTCTGTGCTGCACTTGGGAAAAGGGACCAAGTTTCAGACATGCACTCAGAAATTCTGCCAGGGGGCAGGCACAAGCTTGTAAATAAGAGCTTTTTGTGATCATTCCCTGCTGCTGGGAGCAATGTAGCAGGGACACTGAAATGCCATGGTCTGGTCATCTGTTTCCAAGAAATGATTATCACAAGAGTATCTTACTCCAGGCCACTGACATGTGTCTGAAGGTACCATTGTTCCCTGTATATCTCAAGCTACTTGTTCGTTATACAAGATGCTTTTTGCTGAATTTAATAAGAAAAACCAAGTGAAGTCTCTTGTGCAAGCGGCTTTGTAAGGCTGCTATGTCTTTTTACAGATCACACGTTAGTTCCCATACTGAAAGATATTCTACTCAGCGTGAAGCATTCAGCATTGTGAACAGTCAAGTCTTTATAGTCACAGCTTGAAGTCTGCATGGCTTTAAAAAAAAAAGTGTGCCCAAACTTTCATGTTTTCTGGAAACATTTTGATTTTCAAACTATTTGGGTATCCTAAAACAAGAAAAATGCTTGAAAAAAAGAGCTGCTTGTTGAAAACATTTCTTGTTTCATCTTTCAAAGAGAAAATTGGAAGCACTTACGAAGGGTGTAGCTATTTACCAATCAAGAGTGTTCTTATAAACAGAATAATATAAAACATATCCTCTTTGCTGTTTTGTTGTTTAATATCTTCCAGTGTATCACCATATAAAGAGCAGAGCAAAAGAGAAAATAGAGAGTATTTCCAAGAAGCCTTGCAACAGATAAAAAGGGCAAGGGACAATAGCACAGCAGCAATGTGTCTTAGCCTTGTATGCACAGGAATCATGAGGCATGAGAAAGGTATCATTCTTCCATCAGGAAAGCTGAAGGGACTCTCTCATGACATCTACCTGCAATTCCAGTTGGGCGTGCCAGGAAAAGTGAAGAAACCTGAAGGCCAAGAGAATGAGTTCATCCAATGGACAATGCACATAGGAAATCCTTGAACTTCTTTGACAACCTCTTCACAGAAATTCAGCTCAAGAAAACAGATTAGTAACAACAAAGTCAGGTTCAGTGTTCCATTATCCCTATTAAACATCATTTCCCGTTTTGTTTACAGCTGTTATGCTCATCATAAATGCTCTACTTGCACCATTTTACCCACAAAGAGCCCTGAGACTATGAAAAATATATTCATGTACAAAGCCTAAAATGCATTTCTTGCAGATGGGTTTCCAACAGTGAAAGCATGGGGATGATATTTGTTCTTCCTACTGGAGCCGAGAGACTGTGACAGTGCTTAAGAGGCTGCATGCTGAAGAAGTGTAGGAGCCGGTTTGTTTTTAAAGAGACAGAACCAAATGACTTTCTGTCATTTCACATCTGCAGAATAGCTGAATTTATCCTGTGCTTCATCCAACCCTTTTATCAGATTTCTGTTCTTTGTTAACCAAGCAAGGATCTAGAAATAACATAATAGCAAGTGAAGAGTGATGCACTTGCTGCCGCTGGTCTCTTGATACACCATATACCTCAGAGAAGCAAGCAATCAGTCAGACAAAATACTGTATGAAATTTATTTCTGTTTCCAGGCCCATGTGATTCCCTGGGAGAGGGCAGCTCTGCCTGAATCCATGTAGCCTTTCCAATCGTAACAGGGAAACACCGTCAGCAATGGCATAATTCACAGCTAAGACTTGCAAGCCCCACCAGGTCATGTTCTGAACCTGAAGACAGTGATGAGATTGCTTTTAGTCTAACTGCCCTAGAATATGGGGTTGGGTTTAGCATGTATGACATTATATATCTTACTCTGTTAGCAGCAACAGTGTGTGGTTTTTTAGGCTGTAAACACCTGCAGCCAAAATATGAAGTAAGTCTGTTAACTGCAGTGAGGTTGTGCCAATTTACACCACCCCAGATACTACTCGTGAAGGTTTACTGTGCATTGAAAAATTGAGTGTCCGATTCAAACCCTGAACACGTCATTTACAGTTTCAGTCTCATGAATAACTTAGAGGCAAGAACACAGCCTGAGCCACGTATTCAAGTGCTGCAAATACAAAGCAGAATACCAGTTTTCTTTTGTTAGTGAAAAGGAGTTTCTGAGAGTAAACATTCCTTTAAGATTCTCATTCATTTGGCTAAGAAGTTGAAGTAGGATTACAAATTGTATTTCCCAGATACCTGGGACCAGTTACGCAGATTCTCCAAGACATCAAAACAGATCAAAAGGTTTATCACAAGGCAGAGAGGTTGTACCCAATAAGGCCATATTTCCATCAAAATCAGAAGTACCCCACTACAGTAATTGTCAGAGGATAATGCAAGATTTCTCTCTCCTAATGTCCAAAGCCATACCACTCAATGTCAGAATTTAGGATGACACACCTATAGGACTGCTTGGAGGCAAAAGAGCAACACATGGCAATTGCCCACCAGCTTCCTGGAGCATGGAAGAAGTATTTCAAGTAATACGTGACTTTCTTTAGTACTAAGCTTGGGCGTGCTCTCATCTTCCCAGGAAAGAACTAAAATTTTCCAGAGAAAAAGTCAACTCCTTACTTAAAATGCCACAAAATTCAGGTGTCAGAAGTTCAACTTTCCCACCAAAAAAAATTTGATCAGAAAATGGCCACATCTTAGACAAAAATTGCTGAAGCAGGCACCAAAGCTGTCCAAATGACTTGTGCACCTCTCTTCTGTGCTATACAAAGAGCTACTGCATGCTCTGCTGTCCATTGACAAAAACCCAGTTGCTTTCTAAGTGCAAATAATTCAGAAAGGAGAAAGCAGAGTTATGTTTATCTGTGCTATGATCAAAAGAATGTCCTGAGTTAACATGTTTTTTTGAGTCTTACCAGGCAATTTTATCTTCATTCCAGAAATAAATCTCAGATTGATACTAGCAGACATTGTGTCAGAAAGGATAAGAAAGGGGTAAAGGACAGTACAAGACTGGTAGAGTGAAATGTGTGATATGGAACTGTTTGTTATGGAAAGGTTTGTATCCTTTGATGACTACTGATGGGAGATTTTAGTTAGAAATCGTTCACACAAGGAACTTGAGCGTCCAGCGTGGTTGTTTGTGTGTATTGCTAGCAGTTGGCTCTCTGAGCAGGCAATACTTTTTTCTCTTTCCCAAAGCCAGGAATTGGGCTGTGTACAGGGATCCAACACGAGTAAAAGCACAGTGAAGGAAAATCTAGCAAGCTTCAAAGTGTGGCTGCCTTTTCTATGTCTCAGCACATGGCCCTAGTTTCTTTGGATCAAAAAGCTCATGGTTAAGATAGGTTCCTCTGGATGAACAAGGATGTGAGCAGCTCTTGCTTTTGTTGTGATGAGGCACAAACTCTGGAAATCCTGAATCAGCCAAATAGGGCTACAAACAATGTAATAATATCTTTGACGTTATTGGAAAGAGGTTTCAAATCTGCCTTTCCTACTTCTGGGAGGGAATAATTGGCCTCATTAATAAAGAGACAAGCAACCTTTCTTCCTCCCAGCCCTCCTGTCCAGAATTCTTGTCTCACTGACCCAGAGCAATATGAGCTCCTGCTGACAGGCGGTACTTGAAGGCTGATTCACCTCCTGGCCCATTTCCTATAGCACATCATGAAGACCTCCATGACTGTATCCTCTTGGTACAGTCAAGAACTGCGATAGTTATATCATGCTCTCTGGAGACTTTCTTGCTTTTCTCATATATTTCATCAAGAAGTAATCTCTCTTCTTAAAAGTTCATTTTATTCCCTCCTGTCTTGTTATTAGCTACCGAATGCAAAGAAGACTATACCCATGTGCCTAGAGCACTAGCTCTAAGTCCTGCTAAAATTACAAGTTTGTGGACAGCTGTCCCAGTTGATGTGAGGAGGAAGAGTGACCGAACATCTAAGAGGATGTAATCACTGTCAGACACATAGCAGTAATATCCTGTTCGTCTGAAGTCAAGACATACTTGGAAACATCCTTCTTGCTTTTGCTGTGCATCACAGGTCATCTCTCACAATGCTTTGATTCTAGATTTGGAATAATAAACACCTTTCCTGTTCCATAACTTCTGCTTCTGCCATAAAATATGTTAAGATGCTAAAAGGTCATGTTGCACCTTGCGATGGGGTTGCAGAGTAAGGTGTGATGCCGTCTCATCATCTGCTAACTCACTTGTATAAGGGTTGGTGTCCAAGCCACCGAGCTGCCAGAAGACTAATGGAGTTTAATGAGGAATGATTATGTTCAGGAAAAGTCCTACTGAACCCAGAGGGGACTTTCTGTGCAAGACACTCCATTCAAATACCAAATGGCGCAATGCTCCAACATTGCTCCACATCAGCCCACCACCACTCTGCAGTTATTTAACAGTAAGCCTAAAGCAGATCTCAATAAAATAAATGAGCAAATGAGCATCTAGATAGTTGCAATTTAACAAGTGGCTGTTACCAAACAGAGCATCACATCTACATGAATCAGAGCAGTGCAGTTTGCAGACTAGGACTTATGCAGCTGTGGTTCAAGTCTGTGGGCTTTGTGTGGCACCTGGCTGCCTCTTTTATTGCCATGCAATATCCTCCAACAAATTGTGAGGAGCACTCATGACCCTTTAATTCAAAAATTCATCGGTGAGCCTGTGTTACAGACCCCATTCCACAGCCCTGTGGATACCCACAGGAGACATTGCCCACACCTTTTTCTTAATGTCAGCTGTAACAGCACAACCATCAACAACCAGAGGCATTGTTTGATGCCATCTCCTATCCTGCTTCTTCCATAGCAGAAATCATTTGTCTGGTAAAGACACCCTCACCAAGGTGCCAGAAAATCTGCATTTTCCCACCTGCCTGGTTTAGAGACTCTAATTTGTACAGAACTGGAATGCGAACTCCGAGCAGGCAAACGTGGGGCAGAAGTGCAGTGACTAGCTCAGACCCAGGCTTAATGATTCCATAAAAGAGATCCTGAAAGCATTTTGTGAGCTTTTCTTCTAGAAAGGGGATCTGTGTCTTTGCACCCTTTGCAATATGGTGTTCCTGTCCCAGCCAAAACAAATGCTGAAATCTACAGCAGTTTTCAGTATGCTCATTAAAAACAAATCAGTGGTTCATTTTTGCTTCCTCTTCTAACAGTTTTCTTGCCACCCTGCTCTCCCAGCAATAACTTCCCCCTGCCGTTAATGTGATGCTGTACTCTGAGCACGGCCCATGCCTACAGATTGCTGCCTCCGCTGCCCTCCATGCTCAGCACAGCCCTACCTGGCCCTCTCTGCCACCGGGGAATGGAGGGGGAATGCAAAGGGGAGTGTGTGTGCAAGTCCCAGGGGTCTCCAATCTGCTTTTAATTAAAGGTGGAGACCACAGAAGACTTGATTTCTCTACAGGCAGTAACAAGAAGAAACGGAAGAGCTCAACACAAAGTGGAGCTTTGATGAGAAATTCACATCTGCCAAAATTACTGTGCCCAGAGGGCTGGTAGGTAAAAGGTGTTGGTGGGAATAGGATTTCCTTCTGTTTTGCACACCCCTAGCTGTGGGAAGGACTCCTTTATTCATCTACAAAACCTGAGATGCTCCCATGGATGGGGTGCAGCTGATGAGGACACAAAGCCTCACTGCACCCCAGCAAGGGAGGAGACCAGTGTGCCTCAACACGTGGGTTTTTAAACCAGGTCTACAAATGGTGTTGTTGCAAACAACCATCCACTTGTCAGTAATCAAGCACGAAACTAATGATATCTGCCATCGGTGTAACAGGAGGAGTTGGTTTTTTTGGTTCAGGCTTGTAATCCTCAGCAGTTTTCCAGTTTGTGTGTGTTTCAGTGCCATTTGACCAGCTGAGTTAGTTGTTCCACTTCAATTTCTCTGAGGAAGGCATGCCAGGAAGCCATTGATATGCAGAGGTAGAAGAACCAGCCGTGTTGTCTATCCACTCACCAAGCTGGAAAACTGCCCATTAATTTCCAGAAAGCCTGAATGTTAGCTCAGGATAAGCTAGATTACTTGTGGCTGCTCTTTCCTTGTGAGAAATTTCCTTTCTGTTGTATTTAGCTGAAGTGGAGTATTGCAGTCTGTTTTCTCACAGAAGATGGTTTTCCTGGAAGAAGGCAGAGCTGACAGTGGTATTCTTCCTCATGCTTTCAGGGGAAGGGTGAAACACGTCCTCAGTATTTTCAGGCAATTTTAGCATCATGTGAGATCTTTCAGTAGAAAAACTTTCAGCAGATTTGGAAGACAAGGACTTATCTCCTACACCCTTGAGACCCTCAGGCTAAGAGGAAAGAGAAAACCAGCTCAACGTGTATTTGCTGGCATCTCTGTACCAGTACAACTCCTAGCTCAGTAACGTTTTCCCTAAAGCCACAGTGTGCCTTTTCTCTTTGCATCGGAGTAGATCCAGGGGCAAAAAGTGTAATCTGAAGATGGACATCCATTCCCTATTCCCAGAAAAGGACCTCCATCTGCACCGCTGCACAGGACCGAAAAGCTGCCACTGAGAGGTGCAGACCTTCAAACTAATGTGTGTGCTAAATAATGAACCAACTGCTCAGAGCGAAAAGCTCTCACAAAGTCCTTGCAAAGCTGGAGTTTGGCTTAAAGGGGCTGAGGAACAAGAAGCAAGAAGTCATTTGGGACCACCTAAGTGCCAGCAGGCTCCCCACCACTGCGCTGGACCAGTCTTGGTGGAATGGGCTGCAGAGCCATGGTGCAGCATCATGAAATTAGGCACTGATGATGAAGTGGAGTCTTTCATAACTGGCACGACAAAATGCTTTTCTTTTGGGGAGCAAGAGGAAAATGTGTTTGTGGTGGTTCAAAGCATCTGGATCACCTCACTTCCTGACTTCCACTCACCCCTCTGGTTTTTGGTGACTGGCTTTCATTCAACTTCCAACACAAAACTGCCTTCAGATTTGACAAAAATAAGGCCTGAGAGTCCAGTTTGAGTCTTTGTCATAGTCCCTTGCTCTTCACTCCCCTTTTTGCTCCATTCCCCTGAGAAAAACCTTTCTCCTTCACAGTTCTGCCTGAAATTTTCTTTTCTTTTTTACTTGACACTACTTTTCAATTTCAACAAAAAAATTACTGCCCCCTTCACCCAGACAAGACCCCAGTCTCCACCATTAGCAAGCAAATACCGGTTATACACCACGGGAAATCGAAAAAATACAACCAACTAATTAAAATTTTCCATTAATGTGTTTCAGTGCCAACAAACTTTTAAGAAATCATGCTTTCAAACATTAAAAGAAATTACTGAAATACTGAAATAACTGAAAATATACTTTTTAAAACTCTCAATTTTTTGTTTTGTTTTGATCAACAAAACCACTTTTCACTTGAAACTGCCTCACTAGAAAAATGGGGGGTGGTTCTTGCTCCATTTTGTGCCTTAATGCGACAAAAGTGCTTTGGGGGATTGAGTGGTCGCATAAATTTTGCATAAACGTGGTTGGTTTGGGGTTGTGTTTTTTTCCAGAAGTCAGTCTGGCAATGCAAACAACCCCTCATTTATCTGCAATTTGCAAGTATGGAGTCAAACCCTCCGATTCCCCAGGAGTGCCCAGCTACTGACCCCCAGATGAGGAGTGCTGCTCAACGCCCTCCCTGCTTGGATCCCTTCCAGGCAAGCTGCTCCGCTCGTGAGACTCAGACACCAACCATCTTTGCTGACCCAAGACCTCAGAGCAGCTCCAAGCCTGCATCTCAGATGTGAAAGGTTGGCACACGCGAAACAAAAAAAAATAAGAGAGAAGAACACATACCCAATTCTGTAATATTACACATAAAAAAGACCTGCTTTACAGACCCTGCTAATATTTCTGTTCCCAATGTATGAATTATTAATATTTAGTATCTGTGACTCGCTAATATTTACTTTAGGAAGTATTTTTATAAAGTTTGACTGGTTTTCTCGACATAGGAGCTAATGGAGGCTCCTGTTGTTAATGGCCAGGGATCCCTCCCTGAACAAACTTTTCTGGTCACTGTTTAAACTGGGCTGCTGGGCTCTTTTATGGCCCTGAACCTCTAACACGAAGCACTGAGGCTGGCAGGGATCTCTGCTGATGGCTCTGCTGAGACACAGCTAATTTTAAATCTGGATCTCAAGGCAAAGGAAAAACCTCTCTTTTACTGGCAAAACTGTCACAGCTGAACGTTGTATTCAGATTACGGGAAAAGGCTGCGAGAGAGCACACACAATCCCTTTTTTGGGTACTTGGCATTAATTTTATCTGAAGTCATGGATTATAAAAGAGAAGAGCAGAGACCTCACACAAATTTCTTCTGCGTCAGCACAGGACACCCGGGGTGGCCAGGGACCCCCTCCACACCGAGCCCTCACCATCATGCCATGCTCTGCATGTGGCCAAAGGGCCAGGGCTTGGCCACTTTTCCAGCAGCTATCCTCAAAAGAGGCTCACAAGCATTTTCTGGAACTACATTCTGAATTGTCCATAATATCAACTAGAGTTGTCTTTTAAAGTCCTTTTCTTGGTCTAGACTAGAGTTTTGAGGTCATCAAAACTCAACTGTTTTCATAATATTATTGTTCTTGTTGAAATGGTTGGTGTCCAGACAAATTCACATTGATGCTTTGGACTTAGAAAAATCATCATTTTCTGATAAACAAGCTGTTTGCCAGAAAACCATTTATCAGCAGTAGGCTACTTAGCTCCCTGCATCTGTTTTGCTGTAATGCTTTAAGACAGCTTAACTTCACTCATGTATTTGGAAACACAGCCTGCTGAGCTGGCTGGCTGCCCTCAGACACCTGAGATTGTTTCATGACTCTGCAGATGAGAAAATTTCCATGGTCTCCATCTTCCCACTAAAAGCCTGTCCTCAGCTGCTGCTACATGCCTGGCACTAGTACGAGATGCCTCCTCCGCATTTCAGCAGTCTGTGATATTCTCCAACAGCCAACACTCGGTTTGGATTACTCTGCTCACTGACATCCCTACAGGGATGCCCTAAGTCACTACTTGTCAGCATTTCACATCAGCGTTTTTCTAGGTTTGTCCCCAGTACTTCACCTCAGATGTGGCAGGAGGTCCACAGGTCCATCTGCAAAGCCGCCACTGAGAATTGCTCTCCAGACACACACAGTTACTGATCCAGTTTTGGAGCCCCCTTGCATTCATCTAAACCGTATTTTAAGCACAAGCACATCAAGTGAGATGGTATCAAACACCTTCCTATAGCCAATCTATCAGGTTTTACTCTTTTTTTTCAACTCACAAAGCCCGTTAAGCTGGTAGAGAAGGAAATTCAGCTGCTTTTAAGATTTGTTTCTGACAAACTTGTACTCTGGCCCCTTGGCATAGTTCATAGATGGTATTTTCTTAGTTGCCATAAGTGCAAAAGATGGACGTGCAAAAACAAACCTTGAAGCAGCTACCAAGATAAAAACTTGAGGGTATCAGTGTCAAGCACTTCTCAGGACAGTGTTTTGTTGGCAGGTCGTCTCTCGGGGTCATAGTTGCCCACAGTCTCTAAACCAGAGGAGCCCCAAACCTGGGAGAAGGAACACTTGTAAGGCATTCTGAAACACTGAATTTATTTTGCAAGCCTGTGCTCCCTTGTGCTTCTGCTTTCAGCTACAATATTCCACCTGAGCCTCCTGACTTTTAGCCCGCTATAAATATCCTTGTATTCAATTTGACACTTAATAGCACTACGATGTGCTTGGCTATGCAGCAGATGGTGAGGGAAACTGCATATAGCCCTGGCCCGCTCATGTGGTACGAGGGCTGAGGAGCAGACACTGCAGAGAAGAGTGCTGCATAAGGAAGACCTTGTCTGTTGATTTAACTCTGTAACCCTATTTTAACCACTGTCAACAAGATATAAGGGTGGTTTCTATTTACACTGAGGCTTCTTTACACTGCTCTGTCCACACCCGAAAGTGGCATAAATGTCTTCTAAGTGCCTTAAAGTAGGTCCTTAGTATAAACAAGAACCAACCCCATCGTTTGCAAAATGGCTTTGAAAACATTGCACGGGTGCATCCTATAAATTAATGTGGGTTTTTGGAAGAACACCATCCCAAGGTATGCCCATGCTATACATAGCCTCTGATGAGCTCAGCACAGGACAAGGAGCAGGCAGCAGAAGCAGAGCCACAGGCAACAAGACATTTCTCCTGAAACGGCGAACTGGGAGAGCCCTGCACCCTGCTGATTCCAGAGGATTACCAGCAAAGTGGGAAAACAGGGTTATCAGGTCCACTCCTTTTGTAGACTGCTACCCTCACTCGGATCCACATGGGTTTCTCTTTCTTTTCCACTCTACTTACATGCAGCCTTTCAGTTTTTATGTCCTCTTCACTAAAGCACAAACCTGGATCCCACCCCTGGCTATGAAAAAAAAAATTTCACTTCTACCTCTTTGCGTGTTGCTCTAAGTCTTCACTTACCTGATTTGCATACCTGCTGTCCAGAAAGAAGACACAGCTTTTTCTGTGATATTGCTCACAAACAGCACTCCTGAAGACATCATTTTTGTTGTTGTTGACGAGCATATGGTAAAACACATGGCTTGAGCAGGAGGAGACAACAGTTAGCAAAACCAGAGCCAGCATCAAATGGATGGAATCTAGCACAAAGAACAGGAATATCAATGTTAAATTTTGGGTGTTACGCTGTGTTATCCGTATGCTGACCCAGATCTGCATTTTGCAGTGATATTTTGGGGCATTTTGTAACACTAGCAAATAGGAAATCAAACAAGTGCTGCAATCAATAGGGTGGTCTAATCAGCCTCAGCATGACCACAAGCATTAGTCTGAATATCCTTCTTTGCTTACTTTTAAGCTCATGAAAATCTTCCGTAATGTTTTCAGCAACAGAGAGATCTTTGCAGCAGTGAGAGTGGGGAGAGTGAGTACAAAGTGAGCATGAGCAAGTTCAAACGGGCAGTTTGTAACTGCAGAGCATGCAATAGCCGCGAAACTCTCTTCTGCAATCATTGGCAGCTCAACAACTGTCTTACCTTGTCAGCAACGCAAACACGTCTGTATTTTATGTTGATCTTGTTGTATGTGTAATGGAAAACATAAAATTTCATGGCCTTCTTGTCAGTTAGGACTCCCTCCCATGGCTTTGTCCGCATTTTTGGTCAAAAGCCATATGGTGCTCATTGCCTGGAGGCTGAGTTGTAAACCTCCTTGTCATGTTGCTTCTTTAACCAAGATGGTGTTGAATTACCATGAAACAACTTAGTTTGATTTGTGGTGCTGTTGGCAAGTATGAGCTCGGAGAAAATTTCAAGGGGGATTAAAAAAAAAAATCTGTATACTTTTCCCTTCAAAAAAATAAGAGTACTTTTAACAACAGCCTGGTTAGGTGAGAAGGAGTTCATCTCAGATGTATTTTGCTGTACTACTTCATTAAATGCTATTTCCAACTCATTAATTACTTCAGCCCTTATGTTGCAGGGACTTAAGGACAGACATCGATTTTCGCTTACTCTCAGGATGTTTCAGGAAAGGCTGCATCTTGTTCTTGATGGGTTAAAGGTTGACTTTTAATGCCTGAGTACTAAGCAGTATGTTTTATTTTTTTATGGAACAGACTCTGCACATCCTGATCTCACTTGGGCTCTCCAGGGGATAATCCAGTCCCCAGGAGTAATCCCAACTAGCTGTTCTAAATTCAACCCCTGTTCTGGCTGAGCACTAAAG
>Ga0181612_166301_pt1 | contig 18359 bp, 8 predicted proteins | sample HoacroProtozoa21_FD_119630 | JGI IMG/M metagenome (GOLD analysis project Ga0181612, IMG submission 119630) | Hoatzin crop microbial communities from Cojedes, Venezuel. Combined Assembly of Gp0051906, Gp0051904, Gp0051908
GGACAAAGAGACTAACCAATCATTTAGCAGAATAAAAATGTATATGTATTAGGAAGATGAATATGGTAATATGAAGCGCATACATGACTGTCAATTTGTGAACGGTGTGCGCCATCTTGGGACAGACACCCATATTTGCACAAATATGTAATAAAATACCTCTACTCTGTGTGTATATTGGCATACGGCACACCACGTAAACGAACCCTGATTTTTGGGACAACTAAAACTTTCCCTTAAGCCATATCCTTCAAACATAGCGCCCAAAATGATCAAAATACTTTAAGATTGATAGTGCATTCTCTTTCATTGCTATCCTAGCTATTTTGGCAACAAAACTACTACATTTTTAAAAATAAATTTGGCTTGTAGTTTTTTGGTAGTTTTTTGTTTTATCCTTCATTTCCAAAGGCAACATCACCAGCACCTTTCTAAGATGCTCTAATTGGATAAAAGAGGCTAAGATCACAACCACTATAGTACAGGTTAGGTCAGATAAACCAATGCACAAAAAAAAAAGTTTTCTAAACTCTTGCAGCTTTCAAATACCCACACTTTGAAGCCCTAAACCAATTTGTGTACTCCAGTTTTCCACTGTACTAGCTTGTCTTTCAAACAACATAAAAAAAACCAGAACAAATACTTTATTTCACTTGTTAGTATAAATGGAACGATTTTTTCCAAGTCAGCCCTAATTGTCCTTCTATGAGACAGCAATTATTGAACTACAAAATACGTTAAGGAAACGTAATACCCATTGAAGTGTCTCATTCCAGTCCTTCCTTCACTTGAAGGTAGTAGGCTTCCTTTGTGATTGTTGCTTACTCACTTTGTACCTTTTCTTTGTGATGCAAAAGTAGTGTGAAGTCACAGAAATATGCCTAACAAGTGGCCTTTATTGAATATAACAAATCACGGTCATTCTGATTGCAGCTGTACTGCCATTCCAAATGTACCCTTTATTACCAGAAGCGCCTATGTTAGTAGTATTTTCTATTTATCACGCTAGTAAGTAAAAGGGGGGGGGGGGGAAGCGCTACATGGGGAAAAGACAAGAAGATGGTTTGGTTGGGGTATTTTTGGCAGAGTCCCAAACTCTGCTTCATTCAGCATGTTTAGACATACCCTCCCAAACTCTTATCACCCTGAACAAGCACTTCCAATCCTTTCTCATCCCTTTACAAAACCTTTGGACAGCAAACCATAAGCTTCAGAAAGATTTGCATCTTAGGATGGTCCTCCATTACTGTGAGCAGGTCAAGAGCTTTCAAGAGGAGTGACAGAAACTGGCCCTTGAACGTTATTTTAAAGCAAAAAGCCTTACTGGCAGCAGTCCTAGACCATTCAAGGCTAACATTTGCTGCTCTCACCCTTTGACATGGACAGACATGGCTCACACACTCAAGAGAAACTGAGTTTTGGCACTCTAAATACATGAAAAAGAGCAGATTTCTGACAAGTCAAAAGAAAAAACCCAATAAACCAATGTGCAGCTATTACCACATTCATTTGACTAACATTTCCATTTAGTCATTCAGGGTACCAGTCCCTGTCAAAGGACAGTATTAGACAAGGCATCTTATTTCAAATGCAACATTGTTCAATGTATTCAAGCTCATGAGTGCAGACTGCACTTCTCCCTTCAAGGCCAACATTACCTTCCAAAGACAATCTTTTACAGTGTACTTTATGCTGGACAAAGTAGCTCTGTGTGCTACTCCCCAGTTCAGTTCATTGTGTATGAAGCACACACTACTGATAAATGAGGGATTTGAATATTTTCTGCATAGTTTCAAGTACCATCCATCTACATGCTCTTCTGTGACCCTGTTTTCAGTACATTCATGGATAAAGTCCAAGTTACATTTCCTCTTATCTATTGAGTATTTCCAGAAATGAAATATTGAAGTAGCCTGTGTAAGAGTTGCTTTTGGGTTGTAAATTTTAATTTATTATTAATCTCAAAGACCACTACATCACATCAGTACTTAAAGTGTCTTTGAGAGTAAAGTTATCGTCGGAACAAAATCACTACTTAAATAACTTTTCTCTGTTCTCAGTGTATCAAATTGCATATCCTATTTTATCAGTAATGTTTCCCCAAGCCTGAACAACAGGTACAACTACAGTATTTCAAGTAATCACAATTCTTCTGTTATCCAAGAAAAATAATAATTTATGCCTCTTTTGGCATTACTGCCATATTTTCCTTTCATAAATTTCTGTAATATTTTCTGTACAATCATTCTGATGTTTATGAGCAAGTGTCATGATTATAGTCTGCCTCTTTCTGTTTTCAGTGCAGTTTCAGGGGGGGAAAAGAAGTATCATCCAACTTTCAACTTACGTGATAAACACGGAGTGTTCCACATCATAGTATGCAGAATCAAGAAGTGCCCCTTCTCTCCCAATTCTCAGCCACACAGTGGCTCATCCACTTAATGTGCATTAGTACTTGACCACATTTAGTAACTGTAGCTATTTCAAGGCAACAATGATGTCAATAGCTTCCTTCTCAAACAACCCTAGGCATTGACCCTGAGGACTAAACCCCCAGACAAGCATACTGTCAAGGTGAACACGCTATGCTAGATTTCTTTCCACCTACAGGTCCTTCCATAGACTAACTGCAGTTCTGAAGACTTACATTTTTGGAAATTATTCTCAGACTGTTCTTCCATTTTGTTTTTACAATGACAAAATTGTCTTTGGTAGCATCCTACCTATTGCTCACCTCCAATAGACGTTAGCTATTTTAGATCCATTTCTTGCCCCTGAGGGAGGGAGAAGGAAGAAAGGTCAATTACTAACTGTAACTTTGAAGCAAAAGCAGGAGCATAGATGCCTGAAAGTTTTCAAAAACTAAGACTGACCACCTTTCATGCTACTGGAATCACTTCTTTCTCCAATGCCTTTGCAAAGTTGCCCAAGTTTTTTTCCTAACCTGCAAAATTATTAGAAATACCTGCTTTCCCATGGAAAGACAGACTTTCCCTAACTATTCGCAAGTATTAGTTAGTTATCCCATGCCCCAGACAGAACTGCGCATGCTTCAGAGGGAGTGAAGGAAAGGTATCCTCCCCTAGCATGCCTGTTAGAAATGGTTAGAAGTTTTCATGGAAAGTTTTTAGTGCCAAATAGTGATATGCAAACTGACACCATGCTGCTAATTAAACCTTTGTAAGCCTTGCACAATTTAGACTTCATTTGATTAACGTTGTAACAGGTTATACTACAAGTCTTAAAGTTGTTCTTCTAATGCAAAGGACTTTCCCATCCTCACACTTGCCAGACTGTTAATGTCATTACAACCAGTAAAAGCTCAGAAACAGAACACCAGCTTGCAGCACTGTAAAGCCTGACTCACTGACCTTGGTAGTTGCACTGCTGGAAGAAAGCCCCTCTTTGTCTTTCTCCCCTGGACCTTTTCCCTCTCCTATTCTTAAACAAACAAATCTGGCTTTTGTCTTCAAGAAGCCCAGAATCACCGATTTCCACTAAACCACAGGCCCATCTAGAAGGAGTACGATTTCATCCAGGACATTTAACAAGGGAAATGGATACGCGAAAGTAGAGGAGGGAGGACACATTGCTGAAAACCACAGCTGCATTACAGGAACTCTGGCAATGGCAACAGTGGAACTAATAGCAAGTTACCATTATCGATCACTTAATGCAACACTGTAATCTCAGGAGAATACAAAACACTAGCCAGATTCTCTATTACTACATGCTTAGTTAGCTATTTATTACCAATTAAAATGCTACTAATCTTTTAGTGACATAGCATATTCAGTTCCCCAAGGTTTAAACAGCTATGCAAAGACTGCAACAATAGAGAATAAAGACCACAGCATGCATTTTAACCATCCCTATTACTGCACCCCCAACTATCTGCTGTTAAGATCAAATCAATTCACCACTTCTAGAAGTCAAGACTTGTGAAGTATTGATCATTTCCATTACCTACTGTAGATTTAAATAAAATATCTTATACTCAGGCCTCAGTAGAGGGCAGATCATCTTGATACTTTATCATCTCTACAGCTATAGATTTTGCCATTATTGTATTTGCCTTACGTTACACTAGACTAAGATTGTATTTTTGATTTATAGTAGCAGACAGGCAATTTATTCTGCTGTTTACTTCTCATAGTTGTTTAGCTGGGAGAGCTATACAGAAGGAGATACTTGCCTAAGTCACTAATATCTTCTATTGAGTGGTATATATGTTCCTTCAGAGAACAAAGCATTTTGAACAAAAAGGAGACAGTGCAGAAAACAGCAGCATCACCACCATCTGCTAAAGGTGATTAGTCACAGTATTACACACCCACAAAAGTCTTGATAGTGCTGACTTACCTTAGGGCAACTGTCCTGCTTCTCAGCGTTTAATTAGTCCTATAAAGGTGAAGAGTGAGTAGTTACTCACCCCCAAGCCAGACTAAAAGACATTCTGGCAGCAAGTTTAAAACCGGGGTTGGTGTTTAGTTTGGTACTGCCATCACATGTCACATTTCCCTACTTCCCATCTCATGAAACAGATGAAAGAGGGAGCAATGGGTTGTCTTTGTTTCTATTTCCGTATCAGTAGAACGGGAGTCTAAGCAGGTACACAACTGAACCGGGAAAAGACTAGAAAATTTGGCCCTGCAGTAATAGCAGGATCACACAAAATGTCTAGAGGCTGCAGTCCTGCTTGGACTACGGCAAAGAAGTGCCACATGTTTGTAAACCTGGTGAGCATTGGGTGTTTTCTGCTCATTTTCTGATTGTGCAGATTATCAACAGGTGCCAGACAACAGAGTAAGATGCTTGTGTTTCCTATTACTAAACTGCCCATGTAGCTCTAAAGGACCACAGACATCACAGCCCAGAATGAACTAATGGACTTGTTGCAAGAAAATCTAGTCAAGCTTTTTATTGGCAGAAAATAGCCACTTCTGCTATTTTGTAAACATTTTCCCTTCTAGCCAGGACAGCATTGTTGTCAGACAGCTCTCTATCAGCTTTCCTCTTCACAAACAGCTTCCACAAAGTATTCCACTACAGACTTCCAGCATTCTACTCACAATGCATCTGGATCCTTCCCCATTAGATAAACTTCCAGCTACCATGGCTATCAGCTGCAATACTAGATCTCCTGTCAAACGGAAATCCATGACCAGAAGTCCCCACATGCAGTTCATAATGCATAGTCCATGCTTCAAAACTACTTTTCAAAAAAAAAAAAAAAAAGCAAACAAAAAAAACAAACCAGGAGCACTCAGTGACTGGAATAAAAAAAGGCAATGAAATGCCTTCAAAATAAAAAAAAAGGGACCACCAAGTTTAGTATTTGTATTGAAGTCAATTCTTCTTCTTGTCCTACAGATACATGCTCTCACAATCCCTGATGCAAATGAAGAATGTATTTGATAAGCAGAAGACTAATACAACTGAATAAGTAGTATATCATTGTAGGAGGAATACACCAAATCAATGCTTGGAACTTCTTTTGAAGGGCTCCAAAAATCTATACGAACAACAGTTTGCTTCATATACTTGCAAGCGATTCCTGCCCATCACACAACACAAGCTTCTGAAGGAGAAAAATATTTGATCAAGTTCTTAAAAAAGAAAAACCACACAACATAGAAAACAAGAAACCTTTTAAAAACTTGTGCATGCATTTCCAAATGATGGATAGAAAGCACCCGATAAGCATACCAGGCCGTGCATGTGCAGAGCAACTAAATCACAGAAATCCTTACAAAGAGCTCACATGGGTCACATGTTCTGAGCACACAGTTCATTTTCAAGGGATCATAAGTACACATCAAAATCCTGAGGCTTCAAAATGGTGTATGTTTTGTTTTTAAAGTTTTCTTCAGTAAAAAAATTGCTCTGGAGGCTTGCATAAATGAGAAAAGCACACTTGGGAGCAAGCCTGTGCAGAGCTCTAGTGTTCACAGTTGAAAAGCTCTTTTAATGCCTGCTTTAGTCAGCAAAGAATAGAAATGCCATTTTTTAAAGGAAAAACCTCTCTATGCAGTTGAGCCAAGCCAGGGAAAGTATTCTAGTCAACTCTGCAGTAAGAACATGCTTATTTATTTATCAGTTTCCTCAAAACCAAGTACACTTTTTTCTGCCACATGAAGTTGAGGGTTACTGTTTCAAAATAATCCCTCTAAGACAACGTAGCAGACAGATCTCCAGTTTGCAGTCCCTTAAGGATGCGCATTTTCCTGTAGTACAGCTGGTTTTCTGAGCACAGTAAGGAACAAACTTTACACCACTGAACTGCTCTGGGAAAGAACTGATCACTACATTCTTTTCTGTACAGTTAAATACATAGCCATGGAGAGGCAGGATCCAATAGAATTTTTCTTATTCATACACTAAAGTATCTTTTAGCATAAGAATATAAAATATTTGTGGGATGCTACCACAATATCACAGAACTGAATGAAGAGTCTGCTCTTCCCTCACTCATCTCCTTGCAGAATTCCTCATTTCCCCACACAGGAGGGGCAGCATCCACTCAGTATCCTCAGAAGGGCCAGAAAGAAGACGAAAAGAAAAAAAAAACAAAACACAACAAACCAAAAAAAAAACAAAAACACAAACCAAAACCCAGCCATGCATACACACGTCTTCTGATGTCTTGCTGAACAGAAAGGAAAGTGTCCCCCCATATTTTATTAGAAGGAGAGAGGAAGAATCAGTTATCACCTTAAACCTGAGACAAAAAAGCCAAAGATACCCACCATACATCAAAGGTATTCAACACAGCTTAACCTTACAGGTAGGGACAGGAATTTGTTAGTGCAGCTGAGAGTGTTATTTAGTTTACCAATAAGTTACCTATTGGATTTGCCATTTAGAGATGCAAATCCAAGCTAAGTATAGTCATAACAAGAAGTAGCACTGCTCACTTACACTAACCTAACCATATGCTAGCATTTACTGATTAACATGAGCACCACTACCTAACTTCATTCAACATAAGCCTACGTAATTGTTACTGTGAACTTAGGCAACTCTGACTTGTGCCACCACGCAGTTTTAGGTAAATAACACAGCCAGCCTCACGTTTCACTGCACAGTTATCTGTAGCTCTTGCTGCTCCCCATGCAGCCACATGCCTCACACTCAAACTTCAGCATCCAGATTGCCCAGCCACACTGGGACTTGCACTGTGTCTCTTTGTTATCAGTGATGCCTAATTAGTTCAAGACAGACAGGCGCAGATTAAGTTCTAAAGTTGCAGAGAGCAGGTTGCACTCCATAATATCCTTCCTCAAGACAATTGTGGCTGTGCTTCGAAGGCCTGCCTCCATCACAAATGTTTATCTCTCCATGGTTTTGCCACCAAACAGAACACTGATCACTCATCCCTTTGCCTGCGCTACTCGTGTTGCTTTACAACGGCACTGGTCACCTTGTGACTCATGAGCACACAAGTTATAAAAACATCTTTTACAGCAGAAATACGTTCTCCATATGAAGATCACCTTTCAGTTACTGTCTAAAGAGGACACCACAGTTTTTTAAAAAAGAAATCATTACTTTCTTTCTCTTGCAGGTACACAGCACTACACCAACAGCAAGAGCTCCATTCCTCTAACTGTTCACGCTACATTTGGGGAGATTCAGCAAGTGCATGCCATGAAATGACACCAGAAGGGACCCAGCAAGTCCTCTGCCAGGAGCAGACAAATCAATAGCCCCAAGCAGGTTCAGATTCAGCTCCTCTCTGAGAAAGAGTACCACCAACCCACACCCCCCACCACTCCCAAACACATCATCCTACTAATAGCAGAGCTTTACTTTAGCAAGTGGTGAACTAACAGCCCTTAAAAATACTTACAGTTTCTCCTGAACACCTCCCAGCACAACCTGCTCACCCAGCACACACTCCCAACTCTGCTGCTTTGCTCATCTCCTTGCCTTTAAACCCTCCAGCCCCACAGGTGCTGCCAGTCTCTGGTGATCAGGGAAGTGGGTCCAGCTGCTCCTCCAGACTGGCCAAGCTGCTGCTTCCAGCCCCTGTGATAGGGACCTGCTTCAGCCCCAGCCTGGGGGGCATGGTGTCGTATGGCAGCAACCGCTTACTGCTTGACCAGAGCTTCCAAAGGCTGTGGCCAGAGCCTACGGCAGCTCTTGCACGAGCACAGTGTACTAAGGCACAGATAGAGCACAAATCTGACTTCATGTTGACATTTCACTCCGAAACTCCCACTGATGGTATGGGTGCCTCCTCCCGTGGGGAATGGCAGACGCCATGAGCTTCCTGCACGTCCTGGTTGCTTTGTACTGCTGTGCTGAAGCAGTGTGGCTTCAAAGCAGACACACATCTCAGTCACAGCCATTTTAATATCTCTGTTCATTTCTTTTAACCTTCCAAATTGCTGCCTTGGCTGTAGTTCTCGTAACTGACATAGTGACTTTTTTAGAGTTCTAAGAGGTAATCCCTACTTTTTTCCCATTTCTGATGTGACACCACTAGAGAGTTGCCCATTCTCTTTAAACATTTTCTGTATTTTTTGAACAGAAATGTAGAAACAGAAATACTGCTCTTCACCACAGACAGAAATCACCAGAGGTACAAGGGAACCGGAGGGGGGAAAAAAGTAAATGGTATTTTTACTAATTTCTTCACTATAACTCTAATTTATGTGTCAAAATACTGCATTTGATATATATGGTTAAGATGCTTTAACTCTGGAAGATCAAATAATTAACTCTGCCTTTAATAAGGAAATTCACCTCTTGGTGCCTTATGTATATTTTGTCCTCTTGCCTTCATTCTCAAGTCTCATCTCTTAGATTCTGATCTGCAAAGACTCACATACAGAAAAAAAAACAAATTCAGGACTGATCAGGACTGAAGTTCAGAATTGCATCCCCGTCATTCACTGCTTCATGAAGCCTCAACTGTAATTTCTCAGGGATGTGGGGACAAACTTTTCCTCTGAGAACATCTGTTTAGAGCATTCTAGTTCCCACAATTCACTAGAAACATTTTTTTTTTTTAATTTTTGTACTGGTAAACAGGTTCTTTTTTTTTTTACTTTTTCGGGGATGGCTTATGAAGGATTGTTGCAATTTTGTAAACTCTAAAGAAATATTTACAATATTTCTGTGTCTATATTGATGTCAGTGTTAATTATTACCATACTAACAATATGGCCTTGACATAACGCTGCTGAGATCTTTAATTTAAATCTAAAAAGAGTATTTTAATGTCAGGTAGAATAAAGATCTAAAAACACATTCTGTGTCAAATGGTAAACACTACAGAAAAACTACCATGAAGACCATGGAACTACACTTCATAAAACCAAGCTCATCATTCTTTTTGAACTACACTGACACAATCTCTAGTTCATCTGATAGGGAATCCAGCCATCACAGAATTACTCACAGAGCAACCCTGGCTCATGGCAGGGTTTTTATGTTTGAATTTCTTTTCAAGAGTCTCTCAGCTGTGCTGTACTGGATGTCAGAAAGAAAGTATTTTTCAGTAGTAAAGCAGGACCTTTGCCTGCTGGAAAGCTGATGATCTTGATTGTATTTATGATCTAAAAAAATCCCAACAAAACATTCAGGCACAAAAATTGAATACTACAAGAATTTACCAGCCTCAGGAGTGCAAGCTTAAAATGTTGAACTCTGATTTCAGGAATCAATTATTTTTCCTCCAGAATACAAGGGATCTTTGTTACATTGACAAATCTGAAAAATTGATTTTTTTTCATTCCTAGCTACAATTCATCATCTTCAAAAACATGAAACCACACTGTATAGTAAAAAAAGTCCTTTTTAAAAATGATAATACATTTCAAAAAGGTATTTTAAAATATGTTCTCCCTATTGTAGGCAAGCACAAGACTGGAAGAGAACCATTCTCCAAAATCAATTAAATTGTTATGTGGATGTGTGACAAAATCCAGAACACAATCTGAGGCTCATACACACAGCATAGTAAGGCCAGGAGAGAAAACTTACTGTCCTGCTTTGCTGTGATGCAGGAAGAATAACACTCCTGTTCCTGGACCCAAAGCAGGGCACGCTCTGCTGCTCCCAGCACTGTCTGTAAGCCCAAAGGTGACCTGGATTTTGGCATTGTGCAGCACTGTGCTTTATTTTGGCATCTCCAGAACTGGAGGTGCACAGCCCAGGGCTTCGACTGTGAGGACTAAGCTGTTAAGGTCTGGCCGAACTTGAGCACATTTCTCCAAGAGCTCAAGCCACCAGTAGTCTGAAGTTTTCCGCTAACCTTTTCAGGCACGTATGGTAGTGCAAATGCACAATATACTCTCAAGAGTTTCCAGATATCATTGTTCTTTACTTAAGTGACAGCACATAGAGCAGTAACTGCACCTGAACCATGCACTTCCCATTGGTGGGTATCAGATCTTTCCTCAACAAGTTGGTTGCTACACAGCAGCCATTTGTGTAAGCGCTTCTTGGCTAGAAAATCATGTGGATTTAATGACCTCCCTGTTCTTAGCCCTGTATCATATCTTGCATGAATTTCTAGCCTTTTTGCAGATAAAAAGAGATGAAAGATTGCTAAAAAGTTACAAGTGCAGTAGAAGTACATAGGGTCTGTAATCTCACATGGAACTAATAGGTTACATACAGCTGTATTAACCCAAATTCCACTCCTGCACGTAGACAGGTTTTACTTCCTACCCTACAGACAAATCACTGAGAGAAGCAGGATAACACTACCAGCCACAATACTGATATGTAATTACACGCCCTTGAAGTATTTCCAGCATAGGTTTCCTCTGAAGTCACCTCAAATCACCAGGCATCAGAATGCAAATACTTCAAATTAAGCTCTACGTATTTCAAATGAAAGAAAACCTTATCTTTATCTCTTGGGATTTGATTACAACTTTCAAACTGTTTCTATGAAAATGGAAGTTAATAACAGTATTTCTTCTGTCTTCCAGATACTGCTAAATAATTGTAAACCTTTGTCTTCTTTCAGTAATTGATCTAAGAAAAATCTAAACCAACTTATCATACCATTTTGAAATTGAAATCTGAGAATTTATATATAGCTTTCTGTTATACGGTGAACTGTCATTGGCAGAAAAACTGTACAAAAATATGGCTGAGACATTGGTATACACAGCACTTCCCACACAGCTTTCAGAATATATCACCCTTTTTCTCCCCCATGTATTTTGATATGGTATGATGCAGTATTAGGACAATGTACAATGATATTAGTGGTCCATATACCAGTTGTGGTATTTAGTTAGAACATAATTATCATCTCTACTTCTGAATAGAAATGAGATTTCCAATTCAATGTATGTTTGCCCACTAGGAAAAGGAAAGCCAAAACCCCCCCTGAGTTTTGTGAGTATTCTGCTGAGTAGAAATAAACACATTGCTTGTTGCCCAAACTATTCCTAATGAGGTTCATGCATACTTCATACACACAATGAAGAAATACAGAAACATTTTAAAGAAAGGTTGTATTTTTTGATACTCCCATCTTCGAAAAAAATGAAATCAATACAGTTGATGGGTTAAGAATCGCAGAGGCTAAAAATACCTCTGTGTCATGATGCGTTGGTTCTGACATTAGGAAACCATAACTATAAAATTTGTATTTATGTGCAGCCAGAATGAACTGATTTAGAGCTTCCTTTTCTCCAAGACAACCTAATTTATATTTTAATTTGCGGGAGGTAATTGATTATCATGGAGTAAATGCATTGTACTGAAAACTCTATTAAATCACTGACTTAATGGGAGCAGAATGATTTTTTTTCTCTTTTTGGATAAAGTTTAACCTTTGTAAGCATTTTAAAACTAATGCATCAGGCTCTAAATATTTTATGGTCTGTATTAAGCACTGTTTGGGGTTCATGTCCCTCCAGACTCCAACACAGTACATTATACTATACAAAGCAATTTGCCCAGAGTAATGAGTTCTGTAGTAGCTTCATGAAGACCACTATTGAATTGCTGCTGCTGCTGCAGGCAAACATTTGATCTGTTATAAAGTGCAGTGGGGAAGAGGCTAGCAGATCGCTGCTCATCCTGTTTGTATTGTAACTGGCAAAGGCATTAATGGGTGGTGGTCGGTACACAGCCCACAGAAACAAATCCAAATTTACAGACCAGAGTGGATAAACTAATCTTTTTAAATACTCAGTATCAGTGTGGCTATAAAGTGTAATCTAGTAGACAGTTAGACAAAAAAATCAAGGAAAATTGATGAAGTGTAAAGGAAACAGAAAAATCTATGCATTTCCAGCAACCAATACCCTCAAACTGAAGACCAGAACTAAACGCATAAAAACTGGAAAATTAATTCAGAAAATGTCTATGTTTTATTAACCTTATGTCTGTATCTTTCTGTAGTGTTTGATAATACTGATCACATTTACCAAAGTAATTTTTATTTTATGAGTGTAATTTTTTTCTTGGGAGTAGCTGTCTAGCATTTTTAGCTGCTTGGGTTTAGATATGCATAAGATACACTCAGTTGAAAAGGTTCAGATTTTACTGAGCATTGAGATTCTTTTAAAATCCAGGAATATGTTTTTTCTAGCAGATGGCCTATTCTCTTGTGAAAAAATAGCTGCTCAGGAAATGGGGGAAGAAAAAGGTGGTTCTCCATTTTTTTGAATTTACATGTGTAGTATATCCTATGCAAACATTATGAGGGTTCTTCTACGTACAGAATAAATTAAAACCAACTCTGAGTATAATATTACTGACAGTGGGGTTACCTGATAATTCATGCTGCTCAGGAGGAAGTGCATAAGCTCACTTGTGAAACTCTGCAGAGATGAGTCTGAAACTCTAAAATCCTTGACCTTCATCCCTGCTGATCACACCAAGTGGCTCATTAACTGTTTTTGTGGCCGTGTTCTAATGGAAGGGGCAGAAACCTTTCACAGGAGGTGAAATGAAGCTCTTAAGACAGTAATACAAAGGTTTCTAGTTAATATTAGTGGAAATTATATTATCATTATCCAGCCCTGGTGTAGCACCAGCTATAGCATGAATTACATGGATAAAAACTGTCTTCTACCTTTGGTCTAACTGTGCAGCTACATGGACCACTTTCTTTCTCATCCTGCCTGTGATGAAAAAGGCTTCAAAGCATACTCCTCGGACACATGCCTTGCCGTGTCTTCTGCTGTGTCCTTTTTTTCTAATCTGAAGCATGGTAGTCCTGGGCTTACTGACCAGCTGTACTCTTAACACACATCTGGAACAATTTGTTATTCTTTGAAGCAAGTGACTATAAGGCAAACAATGCTAACACCAAATTTCTGGGCAGCTTTGAGGATACATGCCTGTGTGGTTCTCACTTCCCCACTGCTAAAAAATTTCACTTTAAATTACTTTCAGTTTCAAAAACTGAACTCTAAAAGCATATGGTAAACTTCCACTGCAAATTAAGCATTCTGCTCCTGTCATTTTTTAACAGAAGTCAGACGCCTAATTTCCTGTACAGCATTCTGATAATTTAACCTATCCAGTCCAAGCAGAGAACTTTTTAGTAAAGCAACCTTCTCTGGAACTTAACTGATAGTTGCAGGCCTAATGTAAGCTGTAAAGCAGAACGACCATAAAATACTTAGGATAAAGAAAGAGCAATATATAAACTTATGATTTGGATTCTCGGATTCTTACATCAAACTTACAAGTAAATTCCTGGAAAGTGCTATGCATGTTGATAGCAAAATACTACGTTTCTTATTCCTTACAGTTTTTTTAACTAATCTCCATCTTCTCAGGCCTAAAGCCTCATACACAACATTATGTGCTATCAGACCACGGACTTGATTTTCACCTTTGATCTAAGTGAAACCTGAGGTCAAAATATTAGTTAATTCTCTCATTTTGTCTTTCAGAAGTTAATATAGCTCCTTCAGCTGACCTCAGAGCACCATCGAGGACTGATCTGCGCACTTTCACCAACCCTCAGATCAGCAACAAAGGGATGATGAGATTACAGAAGCTCTAAAACAAAGGCAAATCCAGGGAAGGTTTGTTGCTAAGTAAGAAATTGCCCATGAGAATTAATCAGTGTCAGGCTGCTTTCCTTGCCTGCATGAACAGCATCTTGTAAAGCTGGAAACCTCTTCTTTGCCACAGCACACACAGATGAATCCTTCAAATGTCAGTCAGTCAAATAGAGGAGGGAGCAGCAGGGCAACTAAAAGGCATGTCCTTGTTTTTCATAAAACAAGGGCATTCAATAACCTAATGGGACTATTGCACATTGGGAGGCTGTTTCAAGGAGACAGAAAACGTATTGCTTTTTACACTGCATTGTCAAATTAAACTTTAAAAATTCTGTAATTTTATTATGACTCCATTTATATATGACTATATATAATCTGCTCAAAAGCTTTTACAGTTTTTATGACTAGACTGATTTATTGACTATAGACTACTCTATACTAAATAGTTCCTATAATACTTTGGTACAGAGACTTTGCTGTATGTCTCGCCAGTTAACCTTCCCAAAAACTAGTTTTAAAATGCCTCAGTAACACCACTATTAATCTTTATCTCTCTAAATTCTGAGCATTCTGAGAAGTGGGAAGCTGACAAGTCTTCTGTTCTTTTAAAAAATAGATTTCTTTGTATTCAGTTCCAATTCCCAAATTGTATTTTGTCCCTAATTGAACATCAACAGCATCAAACTGTAAATGTAAACCATGGCTGAGAACAAGCCTCATTTTTGCTGACTAGAGAGGTTGAAGTTGTCCAGGTATCACATCTGGAGAAACAGACACAGTGTGCTTTCCTTCCCATGTGAGCAGAACCATAGAGTCTTTGAGGATATCTGGAAACATTTTCACCAAAAGTATGAAAAACTATTATCTTATATTTTAATTTTTTAAAAAATGAAATAGATGTCTAATATATCAGACTGTCTGAAACAAAACCACAGCAAAGGTAAGGCTCTCTCACACGCAATATAAGAGTTTTTGAGAAAAGCAATGGGGAATTTACTAAAAGGAAGACACTTCCCCATGCCTACTAAGGCAAATTTTTAGGACAGTCTGAAATATTGTTTTTTACTTTTATGATGCTGCAAAAACACATTGTCTATCCAACCAAAGATGAAGTTCTCTGGATTAAAGGGAGCTCAGAAACTGGTCTGTGAAAAACTGAAGCACAGGTAAGAATACAGACCCTTTGGGCTTCAAACTTCTGCTCTGCATGCTCATTGTTCTGGGTAAAAGAATAAAAGGTACCTCTTTGTAAAGGAATTCTTACTGTATTGGTCTAATCAGTTTATAAGTCACAAATTCCTGGGGGCAAAACAACTTGCTTGAACAAACCATAGTTGGGCTAAGAGGCTAAGGGATACAGAAGAAAAAGAGTCTACAACTTAGAAATCCAGAGTTTCTCACTGTACAAGCATGTAAACTTGCTTTTGCAAAGCATCAAAGGCAACCAGGTCTGTCATCCTAAGGATGCATTAAGGAAAGACTGACTGAGACCTAAATTACTGTTTACCCTGAAACTAAGAAGACAAACACTCTGTAACACGCAATTCGGCAGGAGCATCTCAGCTAACTATAAATAAGTGCCATAAGCAATCTCACCATGGCAGCAGAGTTCTGCGCAGGCTGGTTCATACTTCTGCAGCTCATCAACTTCTTGACTCCACGCTGTGTCAGGTACCTCTGCAGGGCAGGTGTGATACAACCTGTTATATCAGACCTCTCCAGAATGCTGCATTGTGACATCAGTGCTCTGGATGTCAGCAATGACATATGAAGGCTCTAATAAATAACTTTTTCCAATTCACCTTAACCTGGGTTATAAACAAATTCATGAAGATGGCTGCAGCCTCCGCAACCTGCAGGCAGTACTGAAAGTTGCCTTCTCCAAGCACACCCTGACTTACTTCGGAAAAAGAGTTTTTTAGGGGACTGAAGGTATGGTTCAAACCAAGCTGTTCTAAAAAATCTCTGAAAGAACTGAACCAACTGAACTCAGAAGATTACAAAAAATGTATCTTATTATTATTTTAAACATAAGACGACTTTTTTTCAGCCAACCTCATGTTAAGGCCCAACTCGAGTGTAGCTGACAACAGTAATTAAATAGAAATAAAAACAGGGCAGAATTCAGTTCATCCTGATAAATGCAAAACATTAGGCCTTTCCGGGGCTCAGAATTCATTAAGCCTGGAAATGTATCATATTCGCATGCACAGAAAAATCTAGTCTACAGAGAGTTTTGCTAAAATTCAGAAACAAGATTCTTTCTGAGCTGAAAGACATTTGTTCACTAAAGTTAAAAAAAACACAGCGCAAATCTCAGTGCCAATGTCAGATTTCTACTCCGCAGTTACCAGCATTTGTTCTGTATTAACATCTGTCGTGATGGCTGTGTTCGTAGCTCCATCTAGGTCCCAGACTGCATTTCTTACATCAAAACCATGAGTTCCTTATTGTTGCTGAATTCATGTAATTACTTATTATCCTATTCATGAATCTTGCTCTGCTGTCATAAATTTCAGGCCTGTCCAAGTGCTGAAAGACCAAGCACTACAAGAAAAAATGGCCAAGATATGCTAGTCCAAAACTACTAGTTCCTATGACTGAAGAGATCTTTGCTACTTGTTTGTTTAACATACTAACTCTCTTCTGTCTTGACGGGCTATTTATTTGCATAGTGTCCCCCAGTGATGTGGTTATCAAGTGGATCGAAGTAATTAATAGAAAAAGAATACATGGCAATGAAGCCCCTCTGACAGGAAAGAAGCAGAAATTCATTGTGGATGTTAAATGTCTGCGAGAGGAAAACCAGACAGGTGCATTAATTTTATAAACATGCTATATATTGCTGATGGTCACATGGGTTGTGTAAGTGTTCTTTGATACAAGTATGCCTCTAGAGAGAGTGCTGGGAATCTTGTGCTGGTAGCTGTATTATGTAAGTGTATTGTCAGACAGAGTGGCTCAGGAAGTAGCTCTTATTTTGAGAAAAAGAAAAAAAAGGAATAAATTTATGGTTTTGGTTCAGGAATTCTCCTCTGGAGGCATAACACAGTGCTTAAAATAATGAGAATCCCTCCTTGGAGGTATCTCTTACCAAGAAAGAGTTATAGTCTAAAATTGCAGCGCTAGAAACACTGCCCTAGAGAAAGTTATGATACAATGATGAAAGAGTGAGATTCATTTCTGCAACATAAGAAAAATTCTACCGTGGCTCTAAACCAATGCCATTATAAATCTAGGAACATTTGTGCCCTAAAGCCAGATCCTAATACAGCACCACATACTACGACTGCAACTGTGGAAAACTGGACATGACAGTAGAAATATAATATTCTGAGCAGGAGGATTTCCTCCACTGAAAGCTAATGAAGATGTGTGCCATTTAACAATGATCACTACAACTCCCATCATCAACGTTTTGAAGGTTGCTCTGTTTCACAGTACACTTAGTAACTGAGGCATTTCAACACCTACCATCTCATTCTGCAGTGAAGGGTGGACTTTGGGACAGTTTAGTAAGATGTGCTATCCCTTCTTTGCGGAAGCTTTAGAAAACCATTCATCCTAAAGGACAGTATGAAAGGCTAACTTGCTATTAGTTGCATATAAGACTCCTCTACTAGCAGAAGGCTCTGCTCTGGAAATGATGAATGCACAGGTCATGATGATTTACACTAGAAGTCAGCTAAGGAAGCTACCTTGATATCAGAACTAATGGCATCATTCCTTTTCTAAATTGAGATAGTATCTGCAGAAAGGTTTGACCGTAAGCAAGAACTTCATCATTTTACCACATCACATCAATAAGTCACACTCCTTTATCGACCATCAATGGGTTCACAGCATTGAAAAGATTATTTTAGGACAAAAGTTAACCTTTTAACAGACTCCAATTAAGTGAGTCTGTACTAGAAAAATATATTAGAAAAGTACAGCAATCATGTAATAGGAATAAAATTGATAGCATCCTTGTGTACCTTGATGGTTTGTCTGAAAACTTGTCTATTCTATCAGTATTGGCTGGTCAAGAAAAAAATAAATATTATCTCTTTTCCCAACCTTATCCTGTCACAGCCTGTCACATCAATTCTATGAATAAACTAGAATTATATTTTAATTTTATATTAACCCTATGGTCATATAACGACTCAGGGTTCACAGACTTGAAGTGTAGTTCTGCTGACAACGGAAGATTGCTTGGGATGACTCCATGTGTGTTACTGTGGATGACTGTAATGAAAGGACGCAAGAGATTATAATTAAAGGAGAATTACCAGAATAAAGAGGCTACTAGTGGTATCCTTCAGAGACTGATCTTGGGATTCGACACAAAATTAGAAGGCACTGCCAATACCAAGGACA
>Ga0181612_168913_pt1 | contig 18357 bp, 13 predicted proteins | sample HoacroProtozoa21_FD_119630 | JGI IMG/M metagenome (GOLD analysis project Ga0181612, IMG submission 119630) | Hoatzin crop microbial communities from Cojedes, Venezuel. Combined Assembly of Gp0051906, Gp0051904, Gp0051908
ACGAGCAGAGCAATGCTGCTGCTGAGGGCGGCTGAATTGATGTCCCTCCTTATGCCACCACCAAAGCACCAACAGGAGCCGCGTTGTGCAAACTATTTCCTTCAACCAGGGGTATCGAGGCTGAAGACTAATCCTCTGGAAATACCGATTCTGACCAAGGAATAGGGGCTGCTGCAGGACAGCGACTGTCTGTGCTCCGAACCCTTGCCCTTATTGCCTGTGCCCCTTATTCAGCTGGTGCTTTATGACGGGTTATGCTAACATACATGAAATTTAATTTCCGGTTATTAACTCACAGAAAGGTATTGCTGTTTTCAGAGAAATTACATTGCTTCCAATTAGTGTTGCCCTTTGGTTTATGGTATGTTGTTTTTCTTCAAAACCTTTGAACCAGGTTGTACACCAGTTGAAGGGCATTCTGGGGCTGTTAATAAAGATTAACTCTTTTGAGCAAATACAGGCTCTGATTCATTAGTGAAGATAGCGCCACTGCAAGGCATGTTGAAGGGATCTGAGGAAGTGCTAGATGGCTCCTTGCTTTCCCTTCAATTTTCTCTAGATATTGTTTTTTATGCTTTCTGGTTCTGGTGTCCAATTTTCCTTTTTTGTCCTTCTTTCTATTGCCACAGCAGGACGGTCATGACAAAGTAAGTGTTGCCTTCAGAAGATGGATGTTTAGCAACTGCCCTGCTTCTGCTAGAGAAAGGCTTTGGGATAGCTTTGTCCAACCCCTCTGTAAAACTTGCAAAGAGAAGAGGAAACTGGGGACACCAAGAAGAGGGAAACAGGGGTTGTTGTCACTTAGAAACAGTGATATACAAATCTATTTGATGTCTTGCTCAGTCTTGGCTCTCACTGCTCATCTTTCTCCATGCTACCATGAAATTTTATGGCTGCAAGTCAGCTTTAGTTTTTCTGCTTGGCTGGTATCACTTAACCACCTTCTTACCTTCAGACTACCAACGTACGGTGCAAATACAAAGGCAAAAGTGTCCTCAGTGTATGTATTTTCACTCTGACTGGCTTCACTTTACTTTTAGTACTACTTTACACTTCTATCATGCTGCCAAAGGCTGTAGTCTCCCATGTTCATTTATTTTGTCCTTTCATTGGACCTTCCCCAGTCAAAATATTTAAAACCGGGGTGGGGTGGAGAAAATTTACCTTCAGAAATATAGCTTTCATTCCTGCCTTTCAGCCAAACACTTCTCTAGACTTCTTGCAGCTCCCACAGGAGAGAGATGGTTTGCAGCGTGGGGACTTGTGCTATACCTCTGCAAGGTGAGGTGATGGGCTTTTGTTTAAGAATGACTACAATTTGAAATATTTCAATTTTCCTTCAAGCTGTTTGCGTGACCAACACCTGAATTTTATAATTCTCTTATTTAAAGGAGACACACAGCCTGTCATGTTGATCTGCACTTGAGAACAGCGTGTAGCTTTTATGTTTTTCCAGTAAGATCACTTGAGGACAAGACCATTGGTGTTTCTGATTAGTTTATGGCAACTTCTCTCTTAGGGCACTATGCCAGCCAAAGAGGCTGTTGAAGGTGATCCCACAGCTAACAACTGTCACTGGTGCAACCTCTCAAAATGATGTTGGTTGCTTATTAGCTCTTTACCACCCAGGCTATGACTTGATGCTAAGCAATAGACAGCAGCTGGTGGATCTGAGCCACTCACCACTATGCCTTTCATCTAAACTTGTAGGCTTTCCACTGGCTCGATTTTTTCCCTTCTCCTGTTGTGTCTGGGTGGCATGAGGCATAATTTTGCAGTTATAGGGTGCTTCCCGCCTTGGTGCTGAGCTTCCAATTTCCACATTATCCCATGGACACATGTGACTATCCAGTCTGGAGTTCCAGGACAGAATATGGCAATCCCACCTTCATCCTCATGCTCCAGGGAGACACAGACATGACCCATCTCCAAAAACCTACTGTTGAGTTCTTTGATTGCCAATGCATAGAGAAGACCATTATCTTTAATTTCAAGCAAAAAAAAGAAGTGTGAATTAGACTCATTTGTGAACGGGTTTGATGTTTAGAGAAGCAATGTCTACATGGATTTCAGTGCAATTCAGGAGCATCTTTGCAGATACAAACCCAAGACAAATTCTGTGCGCCAGACAGCCACGGGTCAACATATTCCTTGGCCATACTCATTCCTTATGGAGATGGGTTTGAACAGGCTTGTTTAATCTACTGTCCTGGGCTAGTGCTTCTACTGAAAGCTGGTCTATAAAGCCACAAGCCGAAGATCCTGAGTGGGAAATACCTTGCACTTCTCTGTTTTCAGTATGGTCATAAATCTGCAAGGACATGCGGTGAGCAAAATGACTGCAACCTTGGTGGGTCTGTGGACATTTGTTGTGAAAAGCAGCTGGGGAACAATCAAAGTAATTGCTCTGGGCCGATGTACGTGTTTCTAATGAGTCTCGTTGCAGAGGGACTTATTCAGTGTGTCTGCATTATTTACACAGGACAACACTATCGGTAAAAGGCCTTATTATCTACTCTGTATTTGTTTCTATATCTTGCAGTTTAGCAACTCTCAAATTCAGTGTGGTTTTTTATTTTTATAGCTTGTTTCCTCTTTAGTGATATTATCATGGAGCCAATAAAAGTGCTTTCCTTCTACATCTGGTCAAGGAAAGATTTTGTTGGATACACGAGTTATATTTCTGAAAATGCCTCCAAGTGAATATAAAAAGCTGTTGGAAGTAATTGAGTTTACTGTTGCCTTATGTACTGTCATTAATTAGGAAATAAAGCAAACTGCATTTTATATCACTTGTAATCAAAACGTTACAGTCTTAATGTGAAGTCTTCCAAGTGCAGAGCCTGAAAACAGACTCTGTTCTTGTACAGATGAGCAGAGAAGAAAAATATACGAAGCTTCTTTAAATTTTAAAATTAATAGCCCAGATCTTCAGAGGGACAGCGTAAGAAAAGCTACCATGCAGCAAGGCAGGATGAGGGCAGCTGCCCTGAAGGGGCGGGCAGGCAGGATAACTGCATGTTGTAGCTATCTGGATAACCAGGTGGCTGCTGTGATTTACTCCACCACTGCAGCATCACAGTAACTCTGGTAACTGGCTGAGCTGCAGCTTATGGCCTGGCTCCCATTCTTGGGTACCACAAAACACCAATCTTCAGCTATCACTCTTTTCCTCTGCTTTAGATTAAATTGACATTTTTGCCCCTTAATTCTGTTTTCATAGAGTTCAGAGTTTTCCTGATCCCCTTTCCTGCCTCCCAGTTCAAAACACTGAACGTGATAAAATATAAATAAAAAAAGAAATCCAAACACAACACTTTAAAAGAAAAAAAGAAAAAAGCATTTCATCAGCAACCCCTTTTTCACAACCTTTAACATTAGCTGCCTTTGTCAAGTCCATTAGGACCATATCTGCACTTTCCGGAGTTTGAATGCTTTCATATATTTGGCTCCATATGAACAAACTGGTGGAGCAAACATATCAGTAGATCATTTGCCATGTACATGATTCAGATACCCAGACATGTACAAAACCCAGGCAGGGATTAACCAAGGCTGACAGCACTGAAGTGACTCCAGTTCTGTGTATGTATAAGCGATAATGAACCAAAGGCCCTGTTTGCCTTCAAATAACACACAGAATGATTAATTAGATGGAGGGGCATGAGTAATAATCACAATATTATATGCTCTACCATAATGGAACGCTGCTTTCTTCTCGCTTTGTTCCTCTAATCTCTGAGAAGCAAATATCCACAGGGTGTTACCAACAGAGCTGGAGGCAGATTGCAGTTGCTCCGAGTTTATAAGCAGCACTTCTTTCCCATTGTGAGTTTATACCCCCGGGACGTACAGAAAACCTCTTTAGAAAATACACATGGTTGCTAAAGGATTAAAGGGATCTGCTGGAAAAAAAAGCAGAGAGCTCTAGCTGCAGCTTACAGACTTGAACATGTTCCCATCAAATTCAATGGCAATGTTTTCTTTGATTCAAGGGTGGATCCTAACTGAATGTTTTATCATCAAGATATTTCTTGGTAGAAATCAGATACTTTGTCACAGAGATACATAAAAAAAGAAAAGAGAGACAGTTGCTCAACCCCCTATTTCCTGCTTCTTCATCAACTTCTGATGTAAGGAAAAACTGCTCTCTTGAATATACACCAAAGTAGCTCCGCCAGTAACGGGGTTTGCACCCCAGAAGATGCTGGCGGCGAGGTTGGGCATAGGAGCTCGCCCCGGGCTGAGCCTCTGGCTCTCGACCAGAGTCGGCAGAGGGAGCAGCAACCTTGGCTTGCCCATGTCTCCTTGTCCCTCTGAGGAGCAGTGTAGGTAGCAGGCTTCTAGCACAGACTGGAGAGCAAAAGGTAAAGTCAGGAGGCACCTTAGGCACTGCTCCGTGGCATGGAGACCCAGCCAGCAGCCGCTGCATGATTCTCTTTCCAACCTGCCTTTGCAGCCAGAGCCCTGTCCTCCACTCCTCTTCCCTACTCAGCTAAACAGCAAACAGGAGAAGGGGGTAAAATCCCCCCCTAACACTCAGTGCCTTTACGATATAATCCATACCTGTCCCCCAGCTCCCCCAGGAAGCTCACAGACTGTGCGACAGCCCTGGGGTGAGTGCAGAAAGATACAGGGCCCAAAAAGTGTTATTGGTTTTGAAATCAAATCTACATGAAATCAGTTATCCAGTTAAATAGCCACACCTTTTGTTTTCCTCATTTAAGTAACAAAACCCATTTTTCTGTATTGACTATATATAGCTTAGCCATCCTCCTAGTTTAAAAATATTATAGGCAAATTCCTGTGTTTGCTTATTTTTAGTTGCTATTGTCCACTTTGACATTTTGGTGTGCAGTATTGAGTTGGATGCGTATGGGTCTGGCAGAGGTTTATAAGGGGCTTTTTAGTAGGAAATGACCAGGGAACACAAGCTGTGATGCATTTCTGTGTTTTAATTCATTAGTTAGAGCTCAGCCCAAGGGAAGCCGGTGCAATTCCTCAAGTACCATTTTGTCTTCTCCCTCAAGGACCCTTGGGTCTGGGGGGAGAGAGAAGGCAATAGCACTGGCTGCATGGGAACCAGCCCCAGACAATGGAGTTTCCCAATGCAAAGTTGCTTTTTGCCACCGTATTTTTGTTCCTTCAAATGATTACCACCTCTCCTTTCTCAAAGATGGCTTGTCTTGGGGGATACATTTTGCAAACAAGCCATATTCAAGTGGAAGCAGCATTAAGTTTTTCAGTCCTCAGAGTATTTCTGTCTCAGCAACAACAGTTTCTGGTGGCAGATTTTGTCTAGAATTGCAAAAGGGTTTTCTCGTTCATTCTTCAAAGTAAGCTGTTTCCACCATGACCTCTCGGTCCAGCTCTGCCCTTGAAGGACGTCACATTGGCCATTGATGGACGGTGTAAATGGAGATGTGAGATACCCTTCCAGGCTGTGCCAGGTGCTTGTTTGTGTCAGAAGGACCTGAGCAAGTAAGAGTGAAGGTGCTCCTTCCACCCTACTCTGGAAACACTAACTGGATAACCTTGGGAAAACGTAAGTTCACAATTAAACTGTCCTTGCAATATTGCGGTAACTTCTGAAATGCAGAGCCAGGCAGTTCTGCCAGCGTGGCTCGTGAACATCAGACTACCCTTGACCACTTCTTGACCCACAGCATCCCATTCCCATTGGGGGCTGCCCATCCAGCACCCTCCCTTCACCACAGCCTCCAAAGAGCCCTGTATCCCACAACCATGCTCCTCGCCAGCCCTGATATTTGCACACACACTCTTGTGACCAACCTCGGCGAAGTTGGAGTCTGATGCAGAAGGGAAAATATTCCCTTCACTTGACATACCTACATGTTAAAATGAAACAGGCTTGCACAGGGAAAAACCTCACCCTTATCAGTGTGACATTGTGGAGTCTCACGATCATAATCCAATATTAGCGTGCGATAGCGATCCTGCTGCTGGTGCAGCCCGCGCTGGGGGACAGATTGGACCTTGCGAGTGACCTCTGCCTGGCTCACAGGTCTGCCTTCACCTGCCTCACAACCCCCAGCATGTCCCTGCTCCAGCACAGATATTTCTGACTTTGGGAGGGGGAGGAGAAGGTCTGGGACCTTTCCTCCTCAGCCACTGCCCTTGTGCGAAGTGCTCTGTAAGAGGGACCAGCCATCAGAAACAGACAGATCTCTGTGGCCCTCCATCACCCCTCAAAACCTTCCTGAGCCTATGGCAGGAAGGTCTGTGGGAAACAGATCTCTGTGCCGAGAAGATGTAGTGGGGCTGAAGGGCAGGCTGGATGCAAATCAATGCCTCATCCCAGCCTGCCCTCCAGGTGCAGCCCTCTCCTCTGCCCTGGAGGCCACAAGCTCTTTCGGGTTCCTGCTCTTTATCTTACACTTGCTCAATGACCCCAGTTTTCAAGGACATCACCTTCTTAATGCAGTAATCACAGGAGGGGTGGAAGGTCTATTACCTGCACTTTATTCTGCTAATATCCACTTCCCCCACAGCACAGCGATAGAGCAGCCCCGCTGCTCCACTTTTTGGGTGCAGAAGGCAGAGAGGGGAGCCAGGCAACTTAGTCCCCAGCAGGCAGGCTCCTGAGCTCACCCTGCTCCAGGACAGCTCTGAGCCTCAGCTGGATTTGTCCCTCCAAACCTGACATCTTAAATTAGCAGTGCAGTCATCTGAGGCTCCATCTTGAGTCACTGGACCCTGATCCAACTGCCCTTCTCACCCACAGAGATAACAGACTACTTAAAGCACAGGCTGAGATGTAACAGCGTGAAACCAGGAAGCTGAATCTTCAAGAAAGAAAAAAAAAAATAAAATCAAATATTCCAATGCTAATGAGAAATCATAAGAACCCAGTGAACTGGAACAACCAGAGCAGATTTGCACTGGCAGAAGCTTTTTGTTCCCTGAATAATCAATCCATCCAGGGGTAACACCTGCACCCACTGCCCTGGCTTCAAGGTGCAGGTGACAGCAGTCCTTAGCTCAAAGGTTATTGCGTGAAGTAGAGTTTGGCTCATGGCTTTGCTTCTGGACAGGGATGTTGGACAGAAGCAGGCAGCTTTTCATGGGCACTCTATCCTCTGAGCATGGCATGGCTCTGCTGAGGAGTATGGACATGAAAGGCCAGCAAGCTTTCCTGTCCAGCTGGGACCCATAAGAGTATACCTTGTTCCCTCATTCCAAAATCAAACCACAGCCAACAGGACCCGAAGGGACTCTGAAACCTTTTATTTTCTCATAAATAAAGTGATATATGTCAAAGCATTATACTTGGATGTGAACCTGAGAAGCCCTGTGCCAGATGATGAGCTTAGGAGCATTAAAGCCATATGCTCTACAGGGAGGGCTACAGCCAAGTCCTTCTGACACCCCAGCACACACTGGGCCTCCCCAAAGCCCTGCCTGAGGCTGGCAGAGCCAAACCGGCCACATGTCCCTTTTCATAGTTATCATCCTATAATCTCTCTGGCTCAAGGAAGGGCATTTAACATGTCAATCTTCTTCCCATTACTGTAGTAATTCACTAGTGTGGTGGAAAGAGATCTTGGGAGAAACCCTCTTGAAGGAAAGGGGAGGAGAAACAGGCTGGGAAATCTGCAAGGTTAATTCACCAGGGACTTGATTTATTTTTTAATTCAATCAAATTCAGTCATGCTTTCCAACTTTTTTAAGGAAAGAACAATTGCCTCGGGTGCTAAAATACCAGAGACAAGCATCACTAGGGAAAGACCTGAGTTACATCCCTAAACCCAAACCAGATCATAGTTTTTCCAAACCAGGGGCAGGAGAAGCAAGACAGCAAATGGCGCTGCCCACCCAGGCAGCCACATACCGCCTCCCCAGTTGTGAGATCTAGACCTAATAATGAAGTTTAACACGACAGTGGATGATGATGCTGGAAGCCCTCCTTTTGCTTTACACCCTCTTGGGGCTCTGCCTGTACTAGATAACTACCAGAAAACAGCAGCACAGGCAGCAGCCCGTTTATTTGCACCCCGTACCAGAGCACTGGGATGCACATGAACTCCTGGAGGCACAACATTTGTCCCTGCCGCCCAAGCATCCCTGGTCCAGGCATCAGCAAGAGCCACACGCAGCTGCTGAGAGCATCCATTTATGACTGAGATGGAGATCCTACTCAGCACTACAGAAAAGCTCTTTACGTCATAAATTGTATTTAAAGGCTCTTTCAAGAAGACAAGCAAATTTAAGAGAGCAGTTAGCTTCTGGCACTTCGATGCATAACTTTATTTGAGTATTCAATTTCCTCCTTCATTCATAAAGTAAACATCTGAGTTATCTGAAAGTGACTGTATACTTATGCAGTGTTTTCTTAAAAGAGTCAATAGGAGCAAGGCGACATAAAATGCTTCAGAGAGCATGACACAGGAAAACACAAGCCTTTAAATTATACACATTCAGGAAACGGTTGAATTCAGCGTTTTAGATGGAAAGGTTAAAATGTTTGTGCTGAGTTGTATTAAATCTTTCACCAGTAAATCCTGTAGGAAGCAGAACATTTGAAGGAGCCTACTTATTCCCAGTGTCTAGGAAAGACTCCCAGAGTTTCAAAGGAAAACGTCCATTAATCTCATTGGACAAGTGCAATCTAATAAAAGCTGTTGTTAAATTAAGGCAAGTTTGTTCTTAAATGTTTTCCAAATTTAGTCTACTCCCTCCAACAAAATCCCTTTTTCTTCTGAAATGGAGGACCTTTGTTGCCTTTCAGCCTGAAATGATCTTTTTTAGGAAGACTACTATACAGAGGATTAGAAGTCCATTACTGGAGAATAGTTTTATTTACTACACATCTGCCTTTACAGGATTTTTGTACAGATAGATAAGGTTTTGGGCTGGACATCATCTTAGTGATGTAAATATCCCACTGATCTTTACGTAGTGAACAAGGCCCTTGTTACTATGGGAGCGCAGAAGCCCAGGAGGAGCCTTGCTCCAGCCCCGGCGAGGACAGCATGGTGCTGGCAGGGATGGCCAAGGCTGCTCAACAGAAGATCAATGCTGCTCCAGAAGGAGTTTGCACATTCGGGCCCATCAGCAGGACTATCCTCCAGCAGCGGTTACATTTCTCAAATGCAATCCAAACTTTGCTATAGAGATTGGTTTTATCCCAATTCCATGACAAAATCCAGAGTCAAGAAACCAGGCCCATTCCTGCTGCTGACCTCCTGTTGGACCTTCGGCAAGTCACTTTGCCTCACTGCATCTTAGCTCCATCACTGACAAAGTGCGGATGCGACAGATGACCTCTTACATGAAGAGGACACCAGAAAGTGTCCTCATCACCGTAGGGTTGAAGGTGGGGAACCAAGCTTGAAAGTCTGATAGAGATTAAACATTTTACCAATGTTTTACCAAAAATCTCTCTGGGGAAGGGAAGGAAATCAACTGACACCAGGACAGCATATTCACAGCCTCTTTCCAAATTAGAACTGAATTAATACTCCATTTCAGTGGAGAACTGAAAATGCATAGCTAGATTTATTTTATTTTTTTAAAGAGGAATTTAGCACTTCTGGAGTCTGGAGAGCCTGAGGATGTAAAACATTGAAACTTGTGAGCTTCTCTGTGGTCAATTCAGACTTGGCTGGGAAGGGAAATTCTCAGCTTTCTTACAAAACAAACTAAAAGCAAAACAAACCACTTTTCCTGGTGAGACGTTCATTCAATTCTGCAGACTCAGGAAGCTCATGAGATAAGCCTCCACTCTGAGGATACACTCAGAGCTGGCTGAAGCCTGGACCCAAGCTGGCAATTAGCAGGAACAGAGCATGCTTAATGAATTAACACATTTGGGCAGCCTGATTTATTATGGATAAATAATCTCAACATTTGAGGTGTTTTCTGCAGCCCCATTGTGCACCTCAAAAAAGGCATCAGTGGTAACAAACAGCATGTTGGTGTCCCGAGAAACCTCTTGGGGAAGTCCCCAAGCTTCCTGTTTCCAAGTAGGACTGAGAAATCACAGGGATTTCTCCCTGAGTTTTTTTACTCCTTGTTTTGGATCTCAGTAGGAAATTCGGAAGCACTCAAATACTGAGTTAAAAAGGCTTATAAACCTCAAATCAGATTCTGGTTCTGTTTAGATTTGGTTTCTGATGAAGAGCTTCTGTCCAAAACAATTTCCTACTAATCATGGCCTGATCCCTAGCCTGTTTTGATTTGAAAAATGAAAACTGAATTTAATTAGAAGAGTAGAAGACAGCTATTTTAACTGGAAAACTTGAATGCTATTGTGGTTTTATTTTTGGCTTTTGCCTCCTGCGAATGCAAGAGGGCTTGGTTGCCATTTATTCAGACTGCCTTTCAAAAACAAAAGAAACTCTGTCCCTGGTGACCTTTCTCAGCACGCTCCAGATGTAACCCATTTTGTGGTTGTGTTAGAAGCCCCATTGACACCACTGTAACTGAAATGATTGGCGATGCACAAACCAAACCAGAAAGCAAAAGCAAGCCAGAAAAGGAAAAGTCAAGAGGTATCTTAATTTCAGAGCAATCATAGGCTTCGAAAAGTTTAGGAAAAACCACTCTGTGCAAGCACAGAGTCCTTCTGAAGCCTGCAGCTCCCGAGGAGGAAAACTGCCAACATCTCAAACCAGCTAGCAGTGTCTCCAATCTGCCCTGGCTTTCATCCCCCCAGACTGTACAAGGCAGTGCTTTTCCCACCTGTAACTTTGCGTTAGAAGTAGGTACAAACTTGCAGGGGTAGGAGACAAGGGCAGGCCAAGCGCTCGCTCCCCAGGAGGACCCCAGGCTGCTGCTCATGCTCTCCCAACCCTGCGACTTCAAGGTGATGGGGCAGACATGGCTCTTCTCCCATGGAGTTTACTGCCATTAACTCCACAAAGGTAACACCAGCTCCGAGATGGGGGTTCCCAGGGCACCCCACACAGTCAGGGAAAGCAAGCAACATGAGGACCAGTTCTGCAACTTTGTCTAAAGATAAGGGCACGCAGCAATGCCAATAATCTCAGAGCAGAGCCTGTCCAAGAAGGAGCAACGTTATTAAAATTTGCTGCTCAGAAATGAATTATCCATTATTAATATTTTAAATTGTTAAATCTTTTTTAATCATGTTTTAATGTGAGGCAAACCTGCATGATTTAAAAGCAAAGCTCAAGCCACTGCCAATCACTCCTGGGCACATAGCAAAGCCTGCTGCAGGAATGCACATGAGACCAAATTATTTCAGCAGCTTTCCTGGGTCCTCAGCCTCCTCCAAGAGAACCTGTGTGGCCTTTCACGCTTTGGGACTTTGCCAGGAGCCACAGGCACTGCAGGAACTTTTACCTTGAACGCAGAGCACAGGGCCAAGCTGGCACACAAGGCTGGTGCTGGAAGACCCTCGTCTGTGGGTGCAAGGCTGGAATGAGGAGCAAGCTCTGTGATGTACCGAGGGAGAAACACAACCAGGAGCAATGTCTCTTCACCCTTTGTTTTTATCATGGGCTTTCGACAGACTCCTGTGGAACTGCAACATCCTTCTGGCACCTCAGCACACAGAGTGGATTTGCTCCTGGGGAAAGCCTATTCTGGGGCATGACCTGAAGCACCGCTGCAGCCAGCAACCCAAGCTAAAGGCCGTAAGGTGTGAGTTGCTGTTGACTGGGATGAGCTTGGTTATAGAGGAATGACAGCCTGCGTGTACCACTTGTTCTTATTGAAGGAAAGTGATGGCAACATATTCAGCTGCATCTGAGTGCCAAGTCAGCCTCAAATCTTCCCTTGTTATTATATCTGTATTATTAAATATAGAAATAATATATATATTATATCCATGATGACATAATGGGTTTCCAATGCTGTAGGACAGCAGAAAATAAAGCTTACAGTCTTCCAAGGGAATTCCCATGGAGTGAGGCTCAAACACCACCATTATTCCTGAACACCTATCATTAGCTGCCACGTTCTGTGGAAGTCCTCTGCTCCTGTTTGGTACTGAGGCATTATTAATCAGGGAGGAAAGATGCCAAGGACAGGAGTGAAAAATCACCCTGCAGTCCCCTTCCATGCCTCCTCACAGTGACGGCCCTGCCAGTGACAGAGCACGATGGCACGGGAATGTGCTTCTATAAAGCAAACAAAGGTGGATCTGAATAAACTGCCTCCCCAAAAGGCCACTTCATGGTGCCCTTTGAGCAGCGGCTTCCCCATTTAACATTTACGCTTACAGAGCCCTGTACACACACACAGAGTGTCTGTTATAGCCTCCATCGCACTCAGGGTAAATGATTAACACTGCAAATTCCACCTTGCTGCTCACCTTAGTCCTCCCGCTCGCGCACAGAGGGGTGGTGGCTCCAGCACTATTTTCCTGCCCTGCTCTCTAAGGCCATATCACTAAAAGCTGCTTAAGCACCGCTCCTGTCAGCTGTTATAGCGGGCTCCTGTGGCTAAATGCCCGTCATTTCCATTCATTTCACCAGCCAGAGCTATTCTTCTTTATTACAAGCAGAGTGAACAGATGGGAAGAATGATACCAACACCTGAAATAACAGAGACATTAGGGCCCCGCTCCGCGTCCCGTCTGTGCCCACCTCCCCTTTCCTCCCATTCAAACTTTTGGGTGGTCCCGCAGGAGGGTCAGTCCCACGCCTTGCCCTGGAGCCAGGGAAATGGGAGCACAGGTGAGACTGGGACAAGGGCTGGAAGTTTCCACCAGTGTTTGCTTTAAGCCATTCACTTGGTTTGGAATAAAAAATAGCAAGAGGCAATCTCACTTTACACTTCTCTATCCATCCTTCCCCCCATGCGTGCTCTTATTTGGCACTCATCCGTGAGATGAGAGCTCCCAAAGCTTCCACAGGCCTGAAGCAGCTAGCTTTGCACCCAAGGCAAGAAAGACTCTTCTACTTGAATGATAAAATTTTCCCACTTTCTCCTGTTTTCATCTGGATCATCAGGAAATGTAAACAGCGTCCTGTTAATGAGGGTAAACGTCTATATGGAAGGGAGGTTCTGCACTGTTACCTTGCTCCAGCTGAGGAGTTGGCTCTGGAGGCAGCTCAGACTCCAACCTTTTCAACCACCTCAATAGTCAAGGTCTGCTCTTGGCCACCTTTAACACTGCTATGGAAATGCTTGGTATAAAAATCTTTCTTTAAATTCCAATACTAATGCATTTCCTAATGACATCAAAGAACAGGAAAAAGGCTGGTGTGTGCTAACAGTCCCAGTGGCGTTAGAGCACTGTAGATAAAGCTGCTTTTTGCCAAGTCTGACCATATAGACAGTGCATCACTGCTCCTCTTTCCTCTCAACACCTACTGTATCCATGGTGTGTTACCTGCGGTGGTACTCTTGGGTAGAAATTTTACTGAAACATGGGAGCTGGGGTTTTCAGAGTAAGACAACAGGAAGGGAATAAACAAAGAATTTAACAGGAGCCTTTTAGAAATGTGCTGCTTCTCATCAAGCTTCCTCTTGAGGAGGAGCTTCTTTGGAAAAAACTCCACCACTTTGCAAAAGGTGTTATTGCTCCTCATTAAGCATCTTTTGGGTTATTCAATGTAAATTTGATACTGAATGGGAGAGGTTCTTGGAGACACCACTTCCTACTAACCCCTGGCCACAAAGCCTTCTCCAAGAAGGACCACCTGATGTGATGAAAGGAGCAGTGCTGTTTGTTTTCTTTTTCTATGCATACAATGGCGAGACTGAATATTCAGCTCTGGTTTAGCTGCTGCACAAGTAAATAGCTTGGACATTTAATTACTGCAGCACATTGACCCACAAAGAAATGCAAGCTGTTTTCCTGGATGGTACACAACCAACTTCACAATAAAAAGCAGTGGAGATGAGCAGGGAAGCTGGAAGACAAGTGGGAAGTAACAGTGAATTTGCTTCTCTGCACCACCAAGCACTTCCGGAACAACAAAAAACCAGCACCAGAGCTCCCTATACCCCCACCAGCCCCCAGAACACTGCTGTACCTGGCTCACAGCCTGGATTCCACCTTCTTTCCAGGAAAAGCTCTTGCATTTCCCACAACAGTTCATAGACTTGCTAAACACTAAGACCTAGAAACAGAAGCTTGGTGCCCCCATCCCCTTATAACCATGATGGCCGTGTTCCTCAGCTGGCATGAATCAGCCTAACCAGTGACTTCGGTGCAGGACTTCACCTGAGGGATCCCCAAAGCCTGAGCAAAGGAAGAACCAAACCTATCTGCCAGCTGGGTGGTCTTTGCAGTTCAGGCAGAGCTTGATCGGCAGCTGAGGTGCTCAATGTTTTTGTGCGCAACAGAGAAAAAATGATGGCTCTCTGTGCTTCAGCGTAAAGGTGGTACCCCATTGGAGAGCCTGGGGCTTTAGGGCTCCCAGTAGAAACTAAACCACAACTTTCCATTTTCCATGCAGAAATCAAAAATGAAGAAAATTTTAATATTTTTTTTAAAGCAACTGCTTGGGTGAGCGATTATTTTATTGTGCTATTAATATGATCATAAACAAGAAAAACATGGGTTTATAGGCTCAAGTGCTTCGTTACTCACTCACTGAGTTGGTAAACATCACCGTGGCATCAGTATAAAGTGCAGAATGGAACAGATCATTGTAGTAATGTTGTAAAATCATCTGGGCAGGTGACCTTTGAACAAAGGCAATTGATAGCTCCAAGGCAGCTGTACAACAACAGTAAAGATAATAGTTATCCACAAGCCACCAGATCTGTAGGAGAGCAAATACACATCATGCCTGGGGAGGGGAGAGAGCACCAAGGGGACTAAGAAAGGTTTGGGAAAGAGAAGTAGAAACTGGTCTCTGAAGTGCTTCTGCGAATCAGCCTTGTTGGGGGACGGGGCAGGGAGGGTGAGCCTGGTCACAGAACATGGCAGTGGTGCTGCTAGCACAGCCTGGGCAGGGTCCGGCCAAAGGCAGCTCCTGTGTGCTGGCTGCAACTAGGCAGAGCAGGACAGCGGATGCCATATGGGAAGCCCATAGCCTCCAGGTCAGCTGTGGGGGTCTGGTTCTCCTGGACCTCGGTTTTGGGTCCTATCTCCTCTGTTGCTGCCACCCCTGCAAGCATGTGGGCTGAGCTGCACTGCGCAACCAGGCGCCCGGAGGCTGTAGGAGCGGGATTGGGGATGTAGCATGAGCTGGGAAGACCCAAACTTTCCCGTGGTTGTTGTTCATATCTACTGGGGCAAATGCTCCACTTTGCCATGTAGTGAGGTGCACAAAGGGACATGGAGCCCCTAGGTGAGGTTTTCAAAATAGCAAGTTGGGAAGGTAATGACTGGAAGGTGCGTGGGCCCCCCAGATGTGGCTGCTGCAAGGCTGGGACCTGCACAGGGTGAGCTTCCCAGGGTGATGGCTTCTCTGGGGATGCAAGGACTGGGAGGGAAGGAAGACCGCCTCTCCCACGGGGCTGTGTAGGTGGTGCTGCCTCTCCTGTTAGGGCTGACCAGGAGACAGAAGTCTGTGTCAACGGCTCACGCCTTGGGCATGGGAGTGAAAGGTTGGAAGATATCCCTGAGAAGTGAAAATCCAGCTTTATGGATGACGCTGTCCAGTGAGTGCAGGGAGCAAGCAGGAAGGAAAAATTACACGTCCCGGTTGTTTCACTTCTTGTCCCTCTGCCTCATTTCGTCAGCCACCAGCCCCTGGAGCATCCCGACGCCCGGTCGACGGTTACCAACAGGCAATAAATAAAACTGCTGGAGCCACTGGTGTCAACATCTTGGCATTGTTTGGGTCTTCTTGTTTGCCTTTAAAATAACTCTCCCCCTCAGGGTCATGCAGACGAAAAAGCAAGGACCCCCTGCCATCGTCCGTCGAAATCATCTTGCCGTGACTTGTGCTGTGCTGCCTTTTTTTTGCCTGCAGATCTTGGGGTTTGGGGACTTGCCCAGGAACATTACTCATGCTATACCCAGGGGTCCTGCTCCCCCCTGCCCATGTCCCAGCATGTCACCTCGGGTACCTGCAGGTCGCCTAAGCCCGGGCCACATCACCCATTTTCCTGACTTCCAGAGGCATGGTTTGGGCTGGATTTGGGGACAGTGCCACCCCACTAGCCCCGTGCTGCTGGCTTATCCACTGGACGGCTGTGCCCAGCTCTGCTGTGGGTGCTGGCAGGCCACAGAATGGAAAAACAAACAGTGAAGTCGTGGATCTGTGGTGAGCCTGACCATGCAAACACAGTGTGCAGCTGCCGAGCCTGGCACTGGAGGGATGCCACTCCTTGGTAGCCCCTGCACCGGCACTGGAGCTTGCCTTGATGCAAGATGCCAATAAAGCTCTGGAGGCACTAGAAATATTCCTCCAAAGATGGTTTTCGTCCGTGGGCTTTGACAAAAGAGTGAATTGAACAGCCCCACACCCACACAGGTCTACATTGAGGGACCAACCGCTGAGCTATGGCAGCACTGGAGGGGACCAATGCTCCCCAGTGCCTGGATCATCTCCTTTCTTCCAGCAAGGGTTGCATGGTGGAAATCACCATCCTCCATCTCAGCTGAGTCGAAACTTCATGTCAGATTTCACTCTCCCTGATTATCTTTACTCTGTTGTTTATAATAAAAATCAAGTGATCCATCTTTTCTGACAAGAGGAAGAGTTGCTCCGGGAAGCCTTGGACAGGTCGAAATCTATATTAAGGAACTATTACTTGACAGCTTCCTGCCCATAAATAGCTGTCCAGCCAGGCTGAGGATTTTATTTAGAAATAATAAATAAAGCAGGCCATAGAAGTAGCTTCATGACCTTGCTCCCCTTTTATTTCCTACCCATTGCTCCTCCTCAATATGGTCTCTTCCTCACGTCCAGGTTCCTTGGGAGCTTCAGGGTCCCTTTGCAAACCTCGCCATCGCCTGCCTCCCCAGGGCAGCTCCGAGAAGCTGTAGAAATGCGCTGTTGTCAGCTTTTGGAACTGTGATGTGGGTTTTGCATCACCGATGATCTGATCTCTTACTACAGCTCAGCTCCGATAAATAATTTTCTGCTTGACTTTCGTTAAAATAATTAAAAAGGAATCACTGCCCTGCATGGCTGAAAGCTGGAAATCCTCCATTTAAAACATCCCCAAAACTGGATGCAAACAAACATACCTCCGACACATCCTTTATTTTTCAGTCCCTCAAGCCTTTTTTCTTAACTTATGGAGGACTAACTTCTGATTTTCTAATGCTCAGAATTGACAATATCAAAACCAATCAGGAAATACAAAGGAAAAAGAGCATTTCCATATTCCTTTATTATTGGCAGGTTTTGACCATTTTTGTCATGTGGTTTGCCTAAAATAATAATAAAATAATCTTTCTTTGGAGCTGCAAAGGGAAGAGCAGCGTGTTTATTTCATGTATGACTCATCAGCTCGGTGTTGATACGCTAAACGCTTCAGAAGCTAACACTCTATAGAGATGATCGTTTTTAATATAAAACAGTAAATGTTTAGAACAATCGTTGCCTTTTTTTTTCTCTTTTCTTCCTGTTGTGGCCAATAAAACATAAGACAGGCCACACAGTTTACATTTTAATAAAATTAAGTTATTTCGTGCCATGTTATTACAGTCTTTATTGGAAAGTGGAATAAATTGCACACAGAGGAGTCATAGGAGGGAGAAATCACCGCGAATAAACATAGATTCTGGGATGCATTTATTTGCTGGTTTCATCTCAAAGGAGATTTTCCTTGGGAAAATGGAGGCAGCTCCGGGGCTCCGGCTTTGGAGAGGCAACCCTGGGGCCCTCCGGCTGAGGATGAGCTTTTAGGGGAGCTGATGCTGCAGTGGGGCGATCCTGGCCGCATCCAGCCAGCGTTTTCCATGCACATCCTCCGAGAGAAACCTGTCCTGCTGCCGCGGCTCGACACCCCGCAGTCCTGAAGCGCTGGGGCAGCCCGTCCTCCTGCCCGTCGGCTCTTCACAGGGCCAGCCGAAAACGTTGGTCCCGAGGCTTTTTTGCTGGAGTTTGGGGGTTTCTAGGCCAGTGCCAGGGCGCACCAGGAGTCCTGCCGGAGTGGGACGCTCAGCCCAGGCTGTGGGGCCATGGTGGTGGGGGAGAAAGTGTAGTCCTCGGGCTCAAATTTGAACTCGCCGTGGTTGCCGGCCAGCGTCTCGTCCGTTTGACTCTGCGCCTGCCCCGGGGAGGGAAGCAGAAAGTGGTTAGAAAGCCTGACATTGGCCAAGGGGTCACTCTCCCCTTTGTTGTAATGCAGTGGTGGGACTGGGATGGATTATGAAGAGGGCGGGTTATGTTATACTACTGCTGCCCTTTGGAGGAGCCTGAAGGAAGGGTGCTCCATCCCCAGCAAGCACCAGGAACAAGCAGGGAGGAGGCAGCCCAGAGTCCATCTGCGTTTATTTATTGTCTAGCCATG
>Ga0181612_153488_pt1 | contig 18356 bp, 9 predicted proteins | sample HoacroProtozoa21_FD_119630 | JGI IMG/M metagenome (GOLD analysis project Ga0181612, IMG submission 119630) | Hoatzin crop microbial communities from Cojedes, Venezuel. Combined Assembly of Gp0051906, Gp0051904, Gp0051908
ATCAGAAGAGAATTACCTCAACGTGGGGAACTTCCACAGCTACCTCTAGAGCCCTCCTTGCATCCCAGCGAGAGAGGCACGCTTCAGGAGCATTGTGGGGAGGAGGAGGAGGAGGACAAAGAGGTGAAGAAAAGGAGAAATGACTGCTATTACTAATTGTCCTGACTACTGGCGTTAAGGCAGATGTACTCCTTTCTTAACTAACTTTTTTTAGGACCACAAGGCTCAGGCTGATAGAGGAAACAGAAAGGCTGCCTACCCTATAGATGCTAAGGGACAGGGCTCTAACCGTAAGCAGGAGAACCATGTACTTGGGAAAACAAACTGCTAATTAGAAAAAGATGGACATTAGGAGGGCAAAAACCCCAACCCCAAACCAGACGTTCAATAGCCATACAACATACAACTATGTAAGCCAAAATTATCTACACATAACAAGCCAGGAAAAAGTAATGATAATGGCCATTGATTATAACAATAGGCCAAATTATCCTGCTGTAGCCATATGGTTTATAAACCACCAGACTATTTTTAATATTTTTAATTATTTTGAACCTTAAAGCTTCTAAGTGAGAGAACAGAAAAGTTTTATATAACTTTTCTGGAACATCTTTAATTCTGATGAAAATGCTGGTCGCATTTTGTGTGTACACTTACAGAATACAGTCTGGTCTCTAAAGAGGCAAAATCAGACTTAAGCTAAGACAGACAACTTTTAGGGCTTCATAAATATTCACAGAAGTACTATTTGTCCTTTACCTCCAGAGAATATTTGCCTATGTATGACAGCTGGCAAAAGCTATTAGAATTAATGCCAACAGAGATTGTTTCTAGCAAGCAACATGTTAAGATGGAATTTCTGTGGTTGGAACAACTTTCAAGAAAACTACAAGTCGCTCACTGTAAATTAAGAAAAACAGACAACATATCTGGCCAAAAAGGTCATGCAGATGACACTGGATTATCTTGAATTACATTGAAGATCTGTGATAATGTTAATTTCCTGGATTTATGAATGATTAATACCCCAAAACTGTAGAAGTACCAGTCTGGGTCAGCTAAAAACATGCAAAAATGGGTATGTTTCATCTGTTTTGCAGATATTTAGGAGTAATTCCTTTACAGCAAACAGTAGTACGTATTCCCAGAGTAACTTCTAAGTGAACATACATTCCTCTACAATAACCTGAAAAGCCTTCACTTTAATTTTGTAAACCCCAAAATGACACTGATTATAGGATGTTAACTGATCCGGACTGCCTGTCTCAGAATGGAAGCAGGACTACTAACTGCAGCTGAAAACAAAACCAAACAAGATACTGCAAAGATTTTTAAAATTAAAGAAACAGTGAAGCATCAAACAAAAACCTGGATGATTAAAGAGTCTTTTATGTAGTCTTGATGAGCTTTTTTTTATTTTAAGGTCCTCCTATTTAATAATATTATTTCTCTGAAGTAAATGCAAAAACAAAAGAAAGGTTTTTCATTCAATTGTCATGTAACCCTATTGATGAAATTCCAAAACCATTCATTATTACAAACATTTTCAGTAACAGATGTGTCTCTAAAATTAAGTTTTACTGGCATTTATTTTTTGTCTGTTTTGGACAAGCTGCTATTTATTCACAGCTGTGTTTGGTTGCTGATTTTTGTGTGTTTGAAAACTACACACACACAAATACACAGCATATTAGTGTTAGGTACAGAAGAATCCTACCGTTTTCTATTAAAAAGCAAGATTAATTTGTTACTGAAATCAGCATACACACAGAAAATCAGGGAATTTTTCATATTCCACATTGTCCTTTAATCTAAGACACTATTAGATATACTTAAACTATTCCTAAAAGATGCTTACCCACAGATGTTCACAGAAGATGGAAATTCCATACCGCTCCTAAGCTATCTTCTACAATTCCTAACCTTCCTTAGAGTAAAAGTTTTCCTTAGTATCTAACCTAGACAATCTTTGCTGTACTGAAATCCATTTTTACCCATTCTCAAGGGACAATAAGAATTCTTCTCTGGAGAAATCTTTTACCATATTCTGAATACTTATCATGTCTTCCTAATGATACATTCTTTTGGTTGAACAAACTAATAGATCACGTTGTCCAAGTCTCTGATCTTCATTATTTTTCACTTCTCTCAACATGCTAACATCTAAAGTGTTCCATTCTTGAGAGACTATGCATGTACTTACACATATGCCTGTCTAGTTATAAATCTGTCTATTTAGCTACACTTTTCACAAAATAGTATAAATAAAGCGTGGTTAATTATTAAGGTGCAGCCAATTCTTGGGTAGAAACAAATGCAAGATAACTATGGTCTTCTAAGTGAACAGCAACTAAGAAATAATTTTCAAAAATCCATAGAAACAATTTTCCAAAATCCATAGTAAGTGGAATATTTCAAGACTGAACTCAAGAGGAATACATACAGTTAATAACGTTCACCTTAAATAAAAAAAAAATTATTGTTGCAATTCTGTTCAAAGTGAAAAAAGGAACAAATTGAGTACACATCAGTAACTCTGTATCAAATCTATAGTAAATGTCCTTGGGAGTCCATATAGAATTCCTTGGCCTGGTCAGAAGGCTATGCCTTGTATTCAGAGGTCCATTGAGCTCTTTCTTGCTCTGACATTTCACATGTTGGATGAAGTTTTTTCTATTACTTTCTAGAAGTATGCTTTTTTGAAATAGACAGACTGGTTATCTTGTTTCCTTCATTCACTAAAATAATTTTCAGATATCGAATATCTCTAAAGATAAGGTTATTTTTACTGAACTGTACTGACACATTTACTGAACAAATTGCTTACAAATATTTTCCAGTTTAAAACAAAAAAAAGGCGGGGGAGGAATTGTGTTTACCTTTTGGTGAATAAAAAGTCTTCAAACGTATTTGCTAGCTCTGGCCACATACTGTCAAATTTTCCAGAAGATGCATGCTGCCTTGCAACAGGTAGTCCGATAGAGAGAACTTTGAGAAGAGAGGAAACAGCTAGCTTCCATGTGCTTTCAGAAGGACAGGAATATTTCAGACTAAGAGGTATTCTTAGTGTCTGCAAAATGGAAGTTAAAACAAAATTTATAGTTGCTCAGACAAATCTAAGAATACAGCTGGTTTCTGCAGAAGATCTTCGCAGACACTGTCACAGACGATAGTACACAACCCTACCTTTTCTGCTGGTGTATGAGATTATATTGAAAAATATACCAGCTGGCTACAGCACACGCCTGCTGCCATGTACAAGGTTAGAAGTCAGAGTTGATCCATTACCAATTACACTACGAAATTACAGACTAATTGCTTTTTCTGTATTGCCATCCACTGTTTCTGCTAAGCCTGACAAATGGGCTTCCCTAACAACTAACAGATTGCAGGCAGTTCGTTATCATGAGTGTATTCTGGTGAGTTAGTTCCATTCCTAGAAAGCTGTCCCAAGTGCTTCCACAGTAAAGAAAAAAAGCCTCATTAAAGTTAAACTTTTCCCAATACGCAAAAGTTGAACTGTGTACATAACCACTGCAAGACACCTCGTTATTGCTAACTGTTAAACCATACGAAGTTCAAAAACAAACAAACAAAAAAGTTAGCGAAATTCTAAAATAAAGGCTGCAATGCAACTCAAATGTATAGCAGATGAAAACACAGCAAATTTTAAGTCTTTTAGATAGAAACACAGCTTCAATATCTATAAAAGAAAGTCATTACTTAGTTTTAAAACATTAAGCATATGTACTACTTACACCGTATGTATTCCTTTTAGCATTGTTAGTCGAACTAACTAGAACCTGACACCAAGTTACCCTGGAAAACTATTCAATTTACATTTCAAATACATAGTGACTAAATTCCAGTATTACACATATGTCCCCAATGCTTTTAGTGAAGTCTCTGATTTGAGGAAAACAAAGGGAGGAAAGAGGAGAGACTCGCCCTTAAGAGTGAGTGAATTGTAATTAATTCTCTTTTGCCAAAAATTATGAGAGCTAGGATCTAACCCTAGAGATAAACAGTATTTTCTTCTGCTGGTACTGTTCATAGGGACCAAATATAATTCCAGTATCAATATGAGCTTTAGAGACATGAAAAATAATTTAAAACCCATTTTCATCTACTGCAGTAGGATCACATTATCATCAACTGTGAACATCAGAGAAAAGTGGTGTTTATGTCAGTTTCACCTACCCCAGTAAAACAGAAGTGGAAAACAACTGCATTAATTTTGAAATACAAATATTTAATTCATAACAGATTCCAGGTAATACCACATAACTGTTTTAAACACATTCAGGTTTCTAAATTTCTATACAGGAACAACCTGATGTCAGCCAAGTCATTACAAACAAACCTCGGTTGCATACATTTTTTTCCAGACATTTACTACTACTTTTATTATTTACCAAAATTATTTGCTAAAATGGAAACAAGGTCAAAAAAAGTTAAGAGTTTCGCAATTTCACCTTAAAGGCATGTTTGTGCACCCATAACATTTCATAGCTACATCAATAACACACAAAGCCATTAAAAGCAAATTGAAAACAAAATCAGGGGAGGTTTAGATTGTATATTCGGAAAAATTTCTTTACTGAAAGAGTGGTCGGGCATTGAAACAAGCTGCCCAAGGCGGTGGTTGAGTCTCCATCCTGGAAGGGTTCAAAAAATGTGTAGATGAGGCACTTCTGGACATGGTTTAGCAGGCATGGTGGTGCTGGGGTGACGGTTGGACTTGATGATCTTAGAGGTCTTTCCAATCTATGATTCTATCAAAAGTAACAGCTAAAGCACACGTCCCTGAAATATATATGCCAGTCTACAGAAATTGGTCTTTGGCCTTCAATGCCTCATTTACCAAGAGGCCTGCTGACCAGATTCAGGTGCATAACACTTTCAAAGATTAGTATTCTGTGGCCTAACACATTTCTTAATTTTTACCTTAATACTGAAATACTGATACTGACATTATCCAGCTCCAGGACAATACATACAGCCTAATCAACAGCCTTGCAGCTTCAAAATAAATTACTACTTTCTGCTAATCTTCATAAAATATCAATTTATTTACTAAAGCTTTACCCTTCCCAGAAAATGTTTATCAACACTAGCTCAAAATAAAACTCCGTATTTTCCATATAAGCTCATTAAATTCAGAGCATATGCAGGACAAGCCTTTACCTTAATAATGTTCTGAAGAACTTTCTCTGTTACCACAGCCTTATGGCAAGCTGTCTTTTGGTATAAGTCCACAACAACTTCCAACGATCTCTCAGCAAATGGTACGTAATTCAATGCTACCCATTCCGCCTAGGAAAAGAAATTAGTAAATTACTGAATCATATGTGAAAACATATTAATTAAGGAACAGAAAAAGTATGTTTTGCACTGAACTCTCAGTTTAATGCATGCAAGGTTTGGTAAGAATATGGCCAAGCAATAAAACTGCAAATACAATGTAGCCTGACTATGAAAATGTACTCTACACTGAAGTAAAGTACATTTAAGTAGGAGAAATGTTGCAGTCTAGGCAAGACAACTACATTAGGACAATCTTTAAGGAAATATAACTCACCGGTGCAAATAGTTGTATCTAGTGTGAATCCATTGTGTTGCAGGACAAACAGAATAAGAAGAATTAATACATATATAATAGTTACCTCTTTGATTACACTGAATCAGATGCTCATGCTTAGTGAACAGCAGGGTACACAGATAAAAAGAACTACTGAACACGTTCCATTTCTCTACAGCACGTGCAATTCAAAAATTTGCAGCCTGAGGGAATTTTCTCCATTCAAAATTATCATGTCTTTCTATTAAATTTGGTATCACATGTAGGACAACTTATTTTAGATTAATTCACTGGAAAAATTCACACATTCACTATGTCTGGTGTCCAGGCAAGACCTTTCCTACACAGAGGAATACAATATATAAAAGCAAAGCAGAATTCAAGGGGAGCAAAGAAAGATAACAAAAGCATGTAAAAAAATACTAGTAAATTAACTTATTACACAACATGCACAGTGAAGTTTTTACAGATGGAATAAATGCATCTTGCTAAACAACCTATATCTGTGCTGAATTGGTTCACCAGTCAAGCGAAACAAGCGACATTTCTAATTAATTACCTGATTATACTTTGCGTTTGCAATGTGCTTTGTTTCCAGCTGTCCATACTGTGGAGGCTTGCAGGAAAATTCTACAAAGGCCAACAGCTGGTCGAAGATTGCAGGATACATTATCTGCATACTTTCTGAGCCCACACATATAGCCTACACCAAAAGAAAATCCAAACGGTTAACATGTATCTTGAGCTTCCACATTCAAAAAGCTACATCAGTACAAGGAACTCCCAGAGAAAAATTCCCATATAAGCCTATGCAAGAGTCATGCTGTATAAAAGACAGTGTACAGTTCTACCAGTTCAAGGAAAGTGAGTTTTTTTATTTTATTGAAGTAAATTAAGTGGCAAGATACCTGGGCTTATATAGTTTACTAAATACAGCTATCTCCTTTCGTCCAGTAAAAAGTATCTTTCTTTACAAACTCTGCTTTGACATGACAGCAAAATATAAGTCTTATAGAAGTCTTGTCTGTTGATCTCAGCCACATCATCTTTAAGTTCTTCTTCAAGGAACATTTAAATCTCAGAAGTATTTCATACAAAGTTTTCATAAGTAGTTAAAATTGTGTCTAAATAAAATGAGAATGATATGATTTTGGTATAGCTGAAACTCATAATCTTGCTTTAAAATGGAAAATATTTCAGGAAAGGTGTACTTAGAAGACGTGAATGAAATATCATGTTGTCATAGGCTAATGATTTCCTGTTGCAGTATAAACCCCTAGGCAATTTTAGGGCTTTTATTTTCAAAGCCAGATACAATGATTCTGTGAAGTTACTCCAATTATTTTCTGTCATTTTAAATGTCTTGCTTTTCCTCCCAAAGTCTCTCCTCTCAAAGGTTCAAGAAATAGTCTATTTATTGCTCCACAAAAAGACCTTGTGCTTGTACTGTCATGTTTCTCTGGGGAGGAATCAAATCCCCTTTTCATTAACCACAGATCATCCGTGAAGAGCTCTGGCTGAACTCGCTCAAGGTGCTAACAGTTCTGAAGCTTTTCAAGTGCAGCCTCCACGCTGGGGCTGTGTCATGAGCTGTGGCAGCCAACAGGCCAGCAAATATCCCGAGTCCCCAGCCATGAGAGCAAGTCAACAGGGACTACAGGCACTGTCATCACTAGATCACCCCAAGACCTAGATGCACCTTTAGGCAATCTACAACTTGCAGCAGAGCACTCCATGAATCATCAATGGCCCTTCCTTTTTCCTCAGCTTCCTGCAATTCAAAATGCATGTCTAATGCTCAAAAAGCTTAATCAACATTATAAATATAGTGCAGCATTCCTTCTAAAAAGGCATATTCCTATTCTGGTGCTCAAGTTCAAGACTACTGAACTCTGAAAAAGATGCTTTGATGCTAAAGACTCACCTGTGTGGCAGAAGACTAAAGGGTTAATTGCTGATCTAAAAGGACTCAGTGTTCTGTAAAACAATTCCAGCCGATACACTGCTGCACTGAAGTCACTGCACTAAATTTTAATAGGTTAAAGCAAGATTATATATGTATTAGAAAAAGGTATAAAAAATGATTTTATGTACCAACACATGGATTAGAAAGGGAAAGAGAGCATCCACAACCCCCTGGATAACTTTTGTAGAGATGCAACTTATATTACCCACAAAAGACTATCTTAACATCTATAACGGCAAAACTTCAAAACACATTTGCCATTCACTCCCCATTGTTAGATTATTATTATTATTCATTTCAGGATCAGTGGAAAATAATTTCAGACACTGCTTTTTCTGCACTGGTGAACAAAAACAATAACTACTTCCTATCTGAAATCTATGAATAGGTAGCTTTTATTCTTCATATTTTATGAAACTCTTATAAAATTTTTGTTCTACATATAGAAGCATTTTCTATCCAGACTACTGGGGTATTTTTGACTCTAAAAATTATCCATATAATATTAAAAAAAAGGAGGATTAGGTCACTAGTTTTGAAAATTCATGTAACTAGAATTGCTTTTCAAAGAGATTTATGCTCCTGACACCAGGTAACTTTATCTAAGCGTATGAAAAACTCAAAAGTAGCCTAGCGAAGGGTGCAACAAAGGATGTTGAAAGTATCTTTAAGAGCTGCTTGTAAAACAGAGTAGTGCTTACTGCATTAAGTACGCTTATTTACATACTTCAGTAAAGAGACATGTAATGTAAAAAAGTAATGGTCAGGCAACAACAAAACACAAACAACCCTGAAATAAAATATTCCCGCAGATCACTGTTTGTTGTAAAAATTGACATAGTACTTTAGTTTCAGAAATTTATGCTTTAAAGCATTCTGCTACTAACCTTCACTTTTTTTTAATAGTTCAGATTTATCTAACAACTCTCAGTGCAACTGCTGTCATGGACTACTGTTGGGTTTTTTTGTTTTGTTTTTTTTTTACAGCTCTCCATCGCTAAGTCTCTGCCAGTGTATGTACATACAGCCTTGAGTTCACCACACTCAGAGGTCAAGAGCTTTGCATCCATGCTGCCCGCAGAGGCAGAAGTCAGCTGTATCTGATGCCAAAGTATGTATCTGTGTTCCTGTCTGATGAGCCAGCTGGCTCACTGAAGAGTTGACCCACAGTCAATGTAGGGAGGCAGGGAGAATAATCAGGGAATTTGGGCTGGAGTACAAACTTCAGCTGAGCTACAGTAATGAAGCAGGCACTTATACTACAGCAGTGAAAGACTAGAAAACAAATTCTAAAGTGGAATAAAAAGAAAACTAAGAACAAAACAAAGGGTGTAAAACAGGCTCAACACATGTATGCCTGAAAGGAGAACCAAGGTCCCTGGTCCAGTCCTATGTTCCTGAGTTGCAATGTTCTTTGCTAGTGCAAGCACATCACTAAATCTCTTTAATAAACAAATCAGGGGCTCAGTCTTAAAAATGTCAGCATTTTCTCATGCCATTCCAATTACAAGGTTGTTCCAGAACTTCTTAGAAAATCAGAACGGACCCAAATCTTCCTGTATCAGCAAAGAACAAAACTTAATCTGATCCTGCAATGCAAACATGTAGGAAACATTTTGTTTAAAAGAAGGCAGCAAATATTTACATACTCTTCTTTAACTGTTCCACTAGCTCCTGTGTGTAGTCCCAAGAGTATTAATTCATTTCAACAGAGGAATGAGATACTGTGGCCTCCATCAAAACCATCTGACGGATAGCCTTTGCTCCACATCAGCACTGGCTGGTTGCCTTGTCATGTGAATTGTACTGTGTTATATAGCCAAGAGGAGCAATCATGCAACTTCATAGAACTTACTAATGTCCAAATATACTTTAACTTGTTTTTTTCAGTGATTTCGGTGTTTTTCTGTTACTAATATGACGATAGATGGGGTGGGAGGTAACGTATAAACTGACGTTCCTTCCTGTGTAAGTCTGTATTTACAAAGGTTTGTAAATGCCATGCTGAAAACTCTGGTAGGTCCTTCTCTGAAAAGCGCTAATGCCTGCAGCCTTTGGGAGCTAAGAATATCTGGATAAGGAGACCAGCAAAGAAACAGAACAATCTGAGAAATTAATATATGGAGTGATTACGTGGGGAAAACAGGACTTGGGCAGGGGTGAGCTGCTGGAAAGGGAAGGGTACAAAAGGGTCAGGCCTGACTGGAAAAGGATGAAAATGTAATGGTGATGATTGGTGTTAAAACTTCACGTTATTTATATCCCCACATACAAACCTGAGATTTAATACCAATTTCTAATCTTATACCTTTGTTCTCAAAATACATTAATGAATATTTGTTAAACCCATAAACTAAAAGAACGACTGCAAGGTAATGACTCTGCCTCGCTTGTGGGGTTTAAAGAACTATGAGATAAGTCAACCCACACCAAACAAAAATAAAACAAGATTCTAAACTGCTGCTCATTAAGTGGGCACCATGCATTCTATGAGCTAGATGAGGCAGGATCCTGTCGGGGGTGGCAGGAAAGTATGATCACATAGTTAAGCAAAGTCATAACATGAAAGTCCAAAGGGAATGAAGTCAAGTCACATGGATAGTTTTAATTCTGGCTTTTCCTGAGTAGATTTTTTTGGGGTCTTAGCGTTTGGGTTTTTTTAAAGGCATACTTAATATAAATACATGATCATATTCATTATCAACTTTGCTTCTTTCAAATAAGTAAGTTTTCTACATGAACAATGTATTTTGCATGGAGATTTTTCACAGGTCCAGAAACAAAGAAGCAATACCTCTTTTCTTTTTTTTTAAACTATCCAGTAAAAGGGCACGCCAACTGCTGTTTACAGATTCAATTGCACAAAGGGTGCAACGAACTCTGAGGATGAGTTCTACAGTAAGAATTTGTCAAGTAAAGATGCAGCACTGTCCTTAAACAACTGATTAACAAGAGGTAAAAACGTGGTCTGCATGAACTCAAAGTTCTCATGATCGCTATTCTTCTAGACTTGGTTTATGGCAGCACCTTGGCAACGTAAGGAATACTGTTTGTGGGACTATAACCTCAGCTCTCATAATAGTACAGTACTGTAATATTAGATAAGTGAATGGCTACACAGCACCACACTTAAGTTATTTCTGCAATCAAGCAAAAGTGCATTTCATAAAGATTACACCATTCCTTTCAAATGCAGAGCACCTGGGTTGCACCAGGAATGGAAATCTAATTGTTCCAATACAGTATGCTGTGCAATTATAAATAAATTAAAAAACCACGTTTAAGTCACCACACTATATGTCTGAGAATAAGACCTGAGACACAGTGTAGTTCACCTTTCACCACACATTTGAAGTCACATTATTACCTTTTGTAAAACATCTAAAGCTGTAAGCACCGCTTCCTGTAAACTTGTCAAAACTGCTTCGGTGTAAGACGGAAGGATGAACGGGGAAGCATCAGAACTGATTGGAACTGAAACAGCACCGTGCAAAATGACACCCAGCTTTTGGAGATCATCCATGCTGAAACCAGTTTTGATGTGTTGGTAAAGAGCAGGGAATATTTGAATTAAAGCTGTAAGAAAAGGCTGGCTTGGAATGAAAGTCAATTTATCACAAGTAATTGGAGGCCTTGTACTTTCTGAACCAATCCTATACCAGCTGTTCCATGCTGCCCACCAAAGATTCAAATCTTCAATCTCATCTGTTATTACAGGTGGTTCAGATCCACTGTATCTTCCTATTCTTTCTCCTATGGAGTCAGTTCTCATGAATGATCTGCCAAGACTAGTGGCAGTTGTTGTCCCCACCACCACAGGTACAGAAACGTTGATAGCAGGTGGTGTGTCAGGCTTCTCTGAGTCTCGGACAGGAGAAACAATTTGTAAGATCTCCTGGAAGCTTTTCAGAGCAGCCAAGGAAACTTCATTATTTTTGCTGAGTGCTGCTGATTGGATGTGATCAAGAAGAACATCCCAGGCTTGGGAAAAGTCCCCTGTTTCAAAAAAAATAGAGAGAGAGATATAAAAAAATCAACTTGGAACTGGCTTCCTATTCCCCTTCCCACCCACCTTGTCTCTGAAAGGCTGTTCATGTGCTTGTTACTCTAATACAAAGAAATTTCATGAGCTTAAGCAATGGCTTGAATGACTTTCAGAATATGCAAGTTCAACCATAATCAGAAAGAATGTATGTGACAGAGAAACACACAAATATGCAGCATGAAAAAATATATCAGTGTTTATGTTGACTTTGCCAGCAAAAGATCACACACCACATCCCATACCCAAAAAATAAGTTTTCTTTACTCAGGACAGTGAAACAGACTTGTTCTTATACATATCAGATGCCTGTTGATTTCAAAAAGTGTTAACCATGCACAAGAAATTAAGGGTCAAATCTACAGTCATGCAATGCATTTATAAAGAATTGATTTTAAAATGCTCTGATAATTGTACTGTGGAGAAATAATTAATTTTTGAAGTTTGAGTGTTTCATTTTGTGATATCTATATCACAAATAAACAAAATGAACTAAAGCACAACTTACCGATAGTTATATATATATTAATTGCATACTATGGGATGGTGAAGGTATACTAATGTATTGGGGAATTTTCTTTGCAAGCTATACATTCTTTATATCACATTTTTGGTTTTGAAATTAATGTATTTAAGAAATTCTATTTAACCAAACTAGAAATGAAAGCTGTTTTGAAATTGTATCAGAATACGTCTGTTTAGAGGCCTAAACAGAAACAAAACATTTTAGCTGTACAAAACAGGCATGAATGCTGAATTATGTTATCTAGTTCAATACATTTATATTGCTTAGTTGTATGCAGTAATATTTCACATTTTACAATAGCTTGGTAAATGACATAATGTTTAATTTCTATAAGGAGAAAGTAAAAAAGAAACATGGAAAAATCAGAGCCTGAGAAAAAAGAAGAGGAAGAAATAAAGATAGCAAGGAGCTGTAGAAGAAAAATAAAAAACCTCAAAATGGGATAGGTAAGATTTTAAGGAAGAGGAAAAGAGGAACTCACTTCCATTAGCTGCATTAGGGACAACAGTAAAGTAACTCAAACTGACATCTCTGTACAAGACAACAGTGGAGTAGTATCATGAGGGGAGAAAAAGAATCACTTGAAATAGTGGGTAATCTCAACATCTTTCATGTCATGACAAGTTGAGTATTTTCATTAAAAAATTCCATTTCTTCTTTTCTATGCTATATACTTCGCTGACTTTACAAGTGAGTTCTCTTTACACTGTAAGAGCACTGTTAAACTTGACACACTGATGCCATGGAAGAGTTCTAGGCAAGTGTTGCATAACCTTAGGAAGACAAGAGGAAAAATATGTTCTGACAAGCAAAAGAACAGAAAAATTATTATTGCTATTGGGCTACTATAAATTAAAGCCATGTAGCACCCAGAATTGTGACTAGTGAGATTTAAATGACTGAAATCAGTACTCAGAATTTTTGGCTCTAAGGAGCACGAAAACTCCATCACTTTCATCACATTTGAGGTATAACACAACAGAATACTTTTCAGCTAAGATTAAGATTCTTGCCCAGTATTTTAACTGAAAAAATACACAAAAGCAGAAAAGTTTATTACCATATCTTTCAATAACTTTAAACTATAAATTTTACCTAAAGGCTGCAGTAAGTATCTCCTGGTGTTAAATATTCTTGCAACTCCAGCCAGCGTTAATACCCATGTCTCAGCCCACTGTTTCTCAGCTGTATCCCGTGAATGATGGATGAGAATGTTGCCTCCTCCTGATTCAATCTTCTCTTTGTCAGCTGTGGTAGAAGATTCTCGAACCCTATCCAACAAGTGAAATAAAACCTGCAATAGTCAGAAAAAGAGGAAAAAAGCATCTTTTCAAATAACATAGTTGTATTCATGGTAAAACAACAAAAAACAGTAAATTTTACATTCTCCTTTCTGTCACTGCATCACCTTGAGAATTCCCTTATTCTAAGCAGTCTCTGCAACAGCTAAGAGTTGAGAAGAGTTAGAAACAACATGATCAAACCCACTAAGAACAGAAGGCTAAAACCAATGGATCACAGGTACCTCACAGGTACCATGGGCAACAGACTCAACTACAGCCTGACTTTTTTCCATAAGGCACAACCAACGTGACTGTGATCTAGAACAGGCCATTTGACGGAACCCTTCAAATGAGAGCGCCAAAACAGAGCGCAAAGTAAAGCTCAATCTAGTATCAGGTCAATCCAATCACATGACCCCCAAACACCACCATATTTTCACACAAGTGAGTCAGTCACCTTCATTGGAAGGGAGCAGCCTTTTTATACAACTCCTGAGTAAGAAAGAAATGGCCAAGATACAAAAATTACCTTTCGTAAGAGTCTTTAAGGGCCAGAGAAAAGAACGCATGACAAAAAAACCCAACCAAAAGATGGTATCGGACTTCTGCCATCATAACTTATCTTTAAAAAGTCTTAATAAACTAGTTAACTGACATTAAAATAGCATGTCAATGGTTAACAAAATGTGAATGCAATTTAAAAAAACCTTCAGTGGAAGCTTACACGTCATACCTTCCATATTACTGTGTGCCATGTTGGATGTTGCAATAAAGTTCCATGAGCACCAATAGTAGAAAACAACGTCTGCCCAGCACTCTTTCTAACTGCAGGTCGGGGATCCACGCACAGTTCTCCAAGTTTGGCATACAGGCATAACCAAAGACAGTCAAATGGTGGTGCAGGATGAAAAGGTCTATTCAGCATCACCCCCCTTTCTTCTGCCTGTTTCTGCAACACTGCTTCTTCTTTGTTTAGCTCCTTCTCAATTATTTCACCTCTTTGGAAAAAATAATCCGAAATATTCCACTACAAAATAAATAAGACACATGTTGTTGTACAATAAAAATATTATAATGCTCTTAATGATAATGAAATAAATGATTTCTCATTTTCACATTTAAAAGTATTTTGAGAAGTCCATCAAGATATTAATTTCCCGACACTGATGGAAGAAGATCAGCATAAAAATAACGCAAGGTGCAGAAATTATTTTTCTTAGCCTCAGCTTTTAGGCCCCAGTTACACACGAAGTACTAGAAAGGGAAACAATGTATTAAAAATAAGATATTGATGAACATGGTTACAACACAATACTATTTCTTTACCTAACCCTGAAGTCATTCAGATTAAAGGTAAATTGTGCCCACTCAATTTACATATGATTCCAAATGACAGCATGGAATTTCAGAAGAACTCAAAAAACAGGTTTTGGCTTTCATTTGCAGAATTAACTACATATTAATTTTCATTAAAAAAAAAAGAAAATGAAAGCCAGACACAGCATCACTGTAGGTTAATATAAAACTCACCAACAAACCAATTGAAGTTAAGCTAATATTTAGCTCTTGATTGTGAAGTCCAAAGCTTCCTGCAACTTCAACAACTATCTGTAGACAAGTACATGGCATTGTTGGAAGAAAGTCTGTCACAACCAACTGAAGACACTGGAATGCAGTCCGTATTAAGGACTCTCTTGAAAAAACAAAACAAAAAACAAAACACACACACACACACTCATTTCAAATTTCTTTAAGAGCAGAGGAATTTTTTGAATAAAATAAATACCTCAGGAGATAGCATTATTTAAAACAAATGTTTTTGAGATGAATTTGCAACATTTTAAATGTTTCAACTAGTGGGTTTTTTGAGGTATAAGATTAAGCTGAAGCTTCAAATTCTGATGAAGTCCATGTTAACTAGCTAGTGAAGTTGAAGTTTAGAGTCTCCAGTGGTCCTCAGCTAGTTTTATAAAGTCCATTTCTCTGTTCTAGAGTTCTAGTACTTGTTAATTCAAATGCATCAGCTAAAACACTCTAAAAAAGCATGAACAGACAAGACAAAGCTTAAGTTTGAGCATCATAATCTTCCAAAGCGTAAGCTGTTATCAACAATTTCTTGTATCAGCAGTTACAAATTACTTAAAGCAAGCCAAACAGGTGGGCAAAAGGTATTTTTATGCATGCTAACATAATGGTAGTCTTACTTGCTTCAATACTATATTATGTTGGACAAAATTTTTAGAAATATCTTCCATTAAATAAATATTTTATAAATAGTTTGCCTTCAGAATTAAATTCTGAATACAAACATAAAATTAAAATGTAGTATAGAAAAGGTTTGTGAGAAGGAGGTCTCAGAAGCAGCAAGGTCATCTATAACTAAAACCTTGTTCAGTGAGAGACAAAATGAAGGAATCAAAAGGAGTGGTGGAGCGTAGATAATACAAAAGAGGAAAGCTGCATTTAAATTTCACTATAGAGTTGGGGTTATTTTAATGTTTCATGTACAAAAGAAAAAATTCCAAAGGTTTGTAATACAGAAACTTAGTGCCCTTCAGAATATAGATCCTAGGAAAAAATTCAGAATATGGTATGTCAGTTACCTATTTCAATATCCTAAATAAAACAATAAATTTTTCAATTAATTAAAAATGAAAATCATAGGTGGGCCATTTCCACTGTATCATAACAGCCAATGTGATATGGAAGCCAGAGGAATACACAAGAAACTTCACATGGACAATAACAGTGTAACTAATCATTCTCTAATATGGTGCATACTGCAGAGCCACATCCATCCTACCACATAATATCTAAAGATTTACCATTGCTATACTCATGGAGGAAATGCTCACACACTATTTTCCCCCATATTCGTTACAGGACTCGATGAAGTGAAACACACCCAAAACTGCTGCAGTTCCCTCTCCACAGGTACATGACCTTCAAGGACTCTAAGAGAGAAGCGAAGGAGGCAGGAAATGAAAGTATAGCTACACTACTCATTTTGAAGAGCTGAGTTAATGGGAAAGTAACCTCTCCTTCTAATCTTCAAATGTGAGGCTGCTAGAACTAATTCAAAGCAATTAATTTCCCAATTAATAGTAGTAACACACTACTATGTGTTTGGAGAAAGGCTTCAAAGTCTTTCATGCAAGTGGCAACAGCAATACAGCTCTTCAAAGTGTAAAACTGTCATTAATGCTATAGGTGGCCACCAAAAAGGTAAATATAAATGCAAGAAACTGAAGCTTAGCTTGAAAATTTAAGATCATATAGGGCTTTATCCATTCTTAAAATAAACGGGGGCATCCAATTGAAAAATTCTTCAAAGAAAGACTTCCTTTTGTTTGGCAGGCTGGTACCATACAGTCAGGAAGTGACCAAAGTATCACTAGCTCTCAAAACAGCATCTTCTGTATTTATACCAGCCTGGTAAGAAGTTCTGGAAGGTAAATGGATTTCTGTCCTGGAATCCAGGATGTTCACTGACCAGATGGAAGACACTTGTGAAGAAAGTCTCATGGTCAGTAAGTTTACATTTAAAGTACAATAGTGCTCACAGATATAAGTGAGGCAGGAATTTCAGTTGTTTCCCAAGGAGAAGGAGGCTTGCTTCATTTTTTTTTTCCTACTGCAATTAAGAGGGCATGGGCAAACAGTGCTATGTAGTTGAAGAAAAGTAGATTATTCTATATGCTTTGTAGGAGGAGACTAAGACATAACACAAGAACTTAGTAACATCTTTAGATATCTGTCAGTGAATTATGGGTTTGGGATGTAAAAGGATTTGAAGACTGTCTTGAGAAGGAATCTGTGTTGGTTCTCATCCATCAACAACTACAGTGAAGATCAAAAGGCATGTAGGAACCACAGAATACACTGCACCAAGTGTGGGAACAGCAGGTACCAAAGAAAGCATGGTTACCAAAAAGAGGATGCTCACAACCAAAAATGCCAATATTCTTGAGAATTTTGGTGAGTACTACTGCCAGAGCAAGCAATACTGGTACAAGAACAAAATCCTTCAAGCACTTGAAGGGGCTTCAGGAGTTCTTTATATGGCCAGAAGACAGAAGCTAAGCTGGGACAAAAGGAGAGATAAGCCAAGGTTAATTCTTCCGACATTAGAGTTCTTTGCTGACCTATCCTGGTGCTAGACAAGAAGAGCACCAAAAAAGAAATAATCTGGTCTAAAGGTGTGGGTATAGTTCTTGGTGCCTCCAGTTCACAGAATCACAGAATGGCAGGGGTTGGAAGGGACCTCTGTGGGTCATCTAGTCCAACCCTCCTGCCGAAGCAGGGTCACCTACAGCAGGCTGCACAGGACCTTGTCCAGGCGGGTCCTGAGTATCTCCAGAGAAGGAGACTCCACAATCTCCCTGGGCAGCCTGTTCCAGTGCTCCGTCACCCTCAGAGGGAAGAAGATCTTTCTCATGTTCAGACGGAACTTCCTGTGCTTCAGTTTGTGCCCATTGCCCCTTGTCCTGTTGCTGGCCACTACTGAAAAGAGTTTGGCCCCATCCTCTTGACACCCACAGTTCCAGCGCCAGATGTTAATTTCACCATTCATTTCAAAAAAACTCCTTGCAACTTCATCTCTCACTTTCCCTTGTGGGCAACAGGACCAGTCCAGTAGAATTCTCTCTCTGTTGGCAACAGTCAGCTGTGTTTGTCAGTTAAGGGATTCACCCACAGCAAGTAAATAATCTTCCATCCTTGTGCTGCCAACAGCTTCCTAGGGAAGCTCAGGAAGTGTGGGCTGGATGAGTGGTCGGTGAAGTGGATAGAGAACTGGCTGAATGGCAGAACTCAGAAGGTTGTCATCAGCGGCGCTGAGTCTAGTTGGAGGCTGGTGACAAGTGGTGTCCCTCAGGGGTCAGTACTGGGCCCAGTCTTGTTTAACTTCTTCATCAACGACCTGGATGAAGAGTTAGAATGTACCCTCAGCAAGTTTG
>Ga0181612_156189_pt1 | contig 18356 bp, 10 predicted proteins | sample HoacroProtozoa21_FD_119630 | JGI IMG/M metagenome (GOLD analysis project Ga0181612, IMG submission 119630) | Hoatzin crop microbial communities from Cojedes, Venezuel. Combined Assembly of Gp0051906, Gp0051904, Gp0051908
ATCCAGATGATTTCCATCAGGGAGTCATTGCTATGTTACGGAAAGCAAAGGTGCAAAGCACCGTAGGTCTGCTCTACTCCGGAAGTCTGGAGAAGCCACAGGGGACTGGATTTTTGCTTTTTGAAAAAATTTTGACACCTGTTTTCCTGACATGCTCAATACAGATGTTCAAGCCGGGATATCAGCATGGATGCTTGCAAAGCTGGAGTGAGAATGGCAACAAGATGAATGGGTCCAGCCAGATGAATATGGCAAGAATCGTTACAGTGACTCTAGATAAGGGCTAGAAGACATCCGCTTGTTTCACTTCTTTGGTGCTTTCTTATATAACAGCCAACTGCAGTGAAATCCCTGGAATTAAACACCACAGAGTCAGAAGAAGTGTGCGCTGGAAAGGGTGAGAACAACTTTTGCCTTGTCAGTGTGAGGGAACACAAGGAATGCAGCTGAATGCAGATGGGCTACATTCATCATTAACCTTAACTGGGACCCAGAATATAAACCAAGTTTCCCATTTAATTTCAAGTGTTCTGAATCAGTGCTCTCTGGCACATAACAAAGAGAATAATGAAGGGAAAATTTTTTACTGATTTCAGTGGAGATGGAAAACTGCTAAGTGTGTCACAACAAGAGTCCATGTAACCAAGCAAAAATTCATTTTCCCCAGCATTATATGCTTTATGCAGTGCAGGCCTTTAGTGAATCAACTCTCTTCCCACTAAATGGGATATTAGCAATATTCTACACAGAAATTAACCTCAAATAGAAATCAGCAGTAACAGTAGCCTCCACACCCATATCCCACAAGCCACCACAAGGATTTTCTTCCCTCCTTCCAACCTCCCCAAGGCCATTTGACAGTGATTTCTAGGAGGAACTGCCACCAAAAAGGAGCCAACAACAGGACTTGCTGACCTCTGATGTGTTATACTGCATTCACTTAAATATCCTGATATCAACCACCTGCACACGACATTACTCAATTTAGGCTTCTCCTACACTGAAATCACCAGGTATTTTATTTTCAGTAACGGCTGGATTGGCTCCTAAAACCACAACACATCTGCCCATTGCTGCTTCTTGCCTTCGGTCGTCGGTTACTCTCTTTCTGCTTCTTGCTATCCTGCATTATTTAAAATGAAGACAGGCTGTTATGCCCACACAGAGTGCCTTTGACTCAAGTAAGGAATCTGCTCCTGTTCAGTGCTGGTGACAATCTGTAAACTCTTCGTGACAGAGACTGTATCTTGTTATGTATTTATACTGTGCCTAGCACAATGAGGTCTTAATCCCGACTGAAGGCTGTTATATCATAACTACGATAGGGAGGAAATTGCAGCACAGTGATGGTACAGAGGAACTGCTCTTGTCATTTTTAGCAAGGGTGTAGTATAGAAGTAATAACATGGTAATATAAAAGCAGCTGTTGAAATAGACGACCTACCTCCTACTAGGGAATGTTCTTCACTTTTTCTGTAATCCTGATACAAACCTCTTGGGTTCTGTTTTGTTTTTATGGTTGTACCTGGGGGACAAGCAGGCTTGTGACATAAACAGGTTCAGGCTCTTAATATCCTGGGAGATCATCAACAATTAGTAAGAGCCAAGTAAAAACATGCCGTAGTTGCTCTGTGCTTATAGTCAGTGGCTTTCTGTGAGAAACCAGCACAACAGAAAAGCTGTAATATTTCCTTATTAATTTGGCATGAAAGTTTTGCAGCTACATTTTGAGATATTTTATGCCTATTCTCTCTTTCCTGAATGTGGTGTCAGCTCTAATTCTCTGAATAACCACCACGAAACCTACACACATATCAGATGTATCTGTGTTTGGTGATCAAGCTCTGCAGTACTTGATGCAGTATCAGCTAGTTAGATGGAGTATGTTTTCCTTCAAATTGCTAGCCAAATTCTACTAAACAGAATAAATTTTGCCCTTGATTATTCTTTTCCTGTTCCAAAGAGGTCAACTGAGGACACAATTTCTCATAACATATTTAACTTCTTTGGGTCTCTTACAGTCACTTTGTAATATAAACCTAAAATTTTATTAGCATGATACACTCAACCACAAAGAAGTTTTCAGTGTGGAGAGTTGACTAACACTGCTTTTGAAACCTAAATTTTAATTTCAATTGATACTTAAAGCTTTTTTGTATTTCTGAATTTGGATAACTGAATGGTAAATTGAAGAAGAGTCAGAGATAAGTTCTCCCATACCAGTGGTCTGAAAGCGCATGTAGACTGCGGAATGAGAAACTGACATCTGAAAATAAAAGATGTCACTTCAATTGAAATTTTATTCGAGTCCATCAGCAACAGTCTTACTGAGTAGCAACTTTTTTTGTTACAACATCAGAAATGGAGTCCAACACAGCCTGAAAACCAGACTCCAGTCTATTCTGAAAGTAAAAAACCAAAATAACAACAAAACCACATCGGACCAGATTTTCTAACATGGTCATTGTTATAAGCAATAAGACTAGCACTCAGATGTCTAACCACATGGCTGTTCTCCTAATTAGCTGGGATCACAAAATTGTGTCTGAAAAAGCAGAAACGGTATTTTAAAAATAGTCCTCTGAGGCCAGATTTTCAAAGCTTCAGCTTCCAATCCAACACCTACGTGAGAAAGGCAGATTTTCAGAAGAAACTCCCAAACTCCTCCTGTTCCCAGGAGGTGGGACCCCAGTAAAGAACATCTGAAAAACTTCCCACTTCATTTGGTTCCCTAAATGTTGGCTAACCCTGACTGAAATCCACTCACTCCTGAGCCTCCTACATGGCAAATGCTGTGTATGACCAGTTGTTTTTTAAAAAATCTGCCCCTTAATTTGTACAAAAAAAACATGCTACTTTATGAGAGGCAGGGGCTGGGATAGGGCCTGGAAGATTTGTGCTCCTCCAATATAATGTGTGTTTTTTGTGCTCTATCTTTGCAATCCATAAAACTGGAACAATGCATTGTCTGAAACACACTTCCTTCAAAAATGCAGTCCAGAAGAAAGCTTAAATTTGTGTACATTTATACACACACAGAGACAATGTGTATGTGTGTGTATACATATCTATACACAGAGAAAGCGAACTTGCCAAAATCTTAACACAGAAGTACACATGTAAGATCTCAGCTGAAGCCAATGGAGTCAGAATTCAGCCTTTGGGCCATTATTTTAAACTGCAAAACTCATTTTGTGCAGGAAAACAAAAACAAACAAACAAACAAACAAAACCCCTTCTCATCATGGAACTTTTAAAAAATATTTCCCTCGAGCAAAATGGCTGTTTCCCCTCCCACATAAACTGGCAGCCAAGTCAGGAACAGCACTGAAGACTTCCCATGCTTGCAGAATCCAATATAAAATTTGCAGGAAGGCTGGCACTTATTTTCTCACAACAGTTTGTTCTTCACATATTTCACAACTTTTAAGTTCCTTAATGTAAATTGGAATATAAATTTTGCCTCCATGTGTTTTATCGACTCTGATCTCCATATTAACACCATGTAAGAGATGGGGCGCTAACTCAGCAAGCTGGCTGCTGTTCTGCCCAGGTAGTTCTTCCCTTTCTCCCTAAACACTCCGGGGTTTTCATGGGCGCATCCTCTCGGCTGTGACTGGACAAACAAGGGGCAGCTTCTGTGAAAACCCAGAGATGGTTCAGCAGGCAAGGGAAGGTTTAGACTAGAGGAGACCTTGTTGGCTCCAGGTTTCTTCCATGACTTTGGGCAGCTGCAGGCCCTGTCCTTGTTCACATGCTTAATTCTCACTGCAGTCAGGGCCTAAATACCTCTGAGTCTGCCGGTCCCTACCAAAGAGGTTCCTCTTGCCTGGCAGGACTGTTCTCTATCTGAACGCATTACTGGGAGAATATTAGAAACTAGACTTAAAGATACCAGAAGTCAACTGTTCAGAGAACAAAGCTGCAAAACTCAGTTGGAATTTTCTCCTCCTTCCCTCCACTTCACATTCCCACATGCTCTACAAACACAACTTCATAGCATTTATCCCCAGCAGTTTACAAAGGAAGACACCAAAAAAGAATAGGGTGGAAATACCATAGTTCATTGTATGGAAAGCCTATTTGTCTGATTAAGAGGCCACTGGTCATGTGGAAAAGTACATTAAGCTGCAATCAGATTCAGCTGGATTACTCAAGATATACTACTCAGTGTGAATAAAAGCCTTGGAGACTGGCCCTGGATGAGTTGATGAAAGCCATGGAAAAGCCAGGAGTTAGAAGAGATCATCTGCATGCTAGTCGCTTGACCACAGTGTCTCCTTACAGATGTAGGAGTTTGTGGCTGATGATTGGTTCTAGGAATGTTTTGGAGGGCTTTTTGGACTTAGAAAGAATTAAAAGAGTATCTGAAATGATTCCCCTAATCGAGTTTCTGTTCCCTTCACGTTCAAATACTGTTTAAAGTAATTTCATTTTCCATCATGCTAACAATTTCTGTCCAATATTTTCCCCACTAACTAACATCAGGTGTATGTGTCTTTTTTCTATCACATACTATGAATTTTCCTTTGCAAATTTCATTACTTGGTCCAGGAATCAGGGTCTGCTTCTTTTTTAAAAAGGTTGTCTGTGGTTCAGATTTATCAAGAACAATATTGATTGCAACATACTTGCATATTCCAAAAAGGACTGTAAACCCACATAACACTTTAACTGCCAAAAATGCTTTTTCAATTTTTCTTTCTTAAACAAACTCATTTGGACCAAAACATCACATTTCATTTTTCTCTTTCTCCTGTGCAAGTTTTTGCTTGGAGTTACATTTCTCTGTGTCTAAGCAATGGATATGGATCAAGATTCAAAATTTGGATTCTATTCCTAAAACAAGAACAGCAATGTTTCTGTTGGTGCTAACTAGCCACATGCACATCTGCATTGCTCCAGAATCTTTCTCAGATTTTAGATTCCTTTGACCTAAACAATTCTTGAACAAACCTGGCCAATTACTTGTGTGCATGATCCTGATGTGCATAATATTTGCACAGACCATCAATCTCTACCAGTAAATACACTGTTTTGGTTTGATACATCTAGGGTACATATTTCACTACCATCCATTGTAGTTAAATTTCACAATCAGCAGCTCAGATGACTTTAAAAGAAAATTGAAATCCAGGATCTGCCAGCATACTTGTGAAAACATTATGTATTTTTCTGAATACAAATTATGGAACACATTTCAGCAAGGCTAAACTTTTATTGTGTATAACGCACATCTGTAATTTACTGGATTCATCAGAAAGCCAGATCAGCAATTGCCTTTTTCAATGCTTGTGCTATTTGTAACACAATGGGATCCCAGCACAAGACAAAAGTTTGCCACTAATAATGATTTATCTACAACCTGATTACAAGATACAGGTGTTCTCACTTGCAGTTAATACCTGGAGACACAAATACTCTGGAATCTTAGTTTAAGAAGCACAGCTAATTTTGTATTTTAATATTATCATGCTTTAAAGCATAAGAATGAATACTGGACTATCAAACAGATCCCTGAGTGGTACTGAGAGGTATCACGTAGAAGAGGAGCATTCTGAATTTTAGTGGAATTCAGGAAAAAAATGCTAAACTGTGCGAATTTTTATGCTACTTATATTCTTACTATGAGTAAAATCTCTGATCACTGTTTTCATGCCACACTAAGGGATGGAAATTGTCTGTTTGGTGTCCTTGAAGGTAGTTAGTCCCTGTAAACACCAGCAATGAACAACAGATATTCACAATATTTTTTAATCATTAAATTGCTGTTTGCAATTACAGCAATATAATCTGCCATGCAAAATGTGCCTGATTTTGGTCTCAGTTCAATTCCAGGTTGCTTTGCTGAAATATTTTCCAGATATTTTGTTTAACTCAATACCAGTAAGAGTAAAATCAGCTCAGGCCCAATTTAAAGCCAACGTTAGGTTTGCAAACTAGAACCACACAAAACATGCGGTTGCGCAGCTCTGCACAAAACTGGGTGGACCTTCCTCATTCAGAATTATTTCTTTTTGACTTTCATTTCTTTTTAATCAAGCTAAACCAAGCCCATGGAAATTAACACTGAAGATAAATGTTGCATTCACTTCTGCAAAGAAAATTTCACATGGCACTAATCATTATCTGGGTTTAATTTAGTCATCAAATCACTAGTTAATTTTTTGTCTGATTGTTTAAAATGCATTTCCACTGCTGTGGCTCCATCAGTTTAATATTTCCACGCTCCTAAACATATTTCTCAAACTTTCAGCCATGGTCACAGGTAGTTTATCCAGGACCCTACTGATACATAACATGAGTAAAATGTATCACAGATTAACCAAAAGATACAAGAAGAAGAAAATACTTCAGAAAAATGCAGGTCAGTGTAATTCAGAGATTGATTTAAAAAACAGTTCCCTCAGGAGATTAAAAAAAAAAAATTAAATTAGAAACATCATTTAGAAACTCTGTTTTTAGCGGAAAAACTGGCAAAAGCTTCTAAAAAAATCTGAAGTTAAGGTTGTTGAATAAAACCACACCATTCCTTAAACAAATGTTGTCATTTTATAGGTGGAAGAAATTGTACATGATAGAGAAATAACCAATCAATGCCATGACAGTTTGTCACCTTCATTAAAGTTTCTGCCTGTCTCCAATCACTGTGACCTCATATCCTTCTAAAATAACCAAAGGAAATGCCTGTATAAAGTAATACAGACAACAGAGAAAATACAGACCCTTCACAAAGCTTTTTCTTTGCTGTCAATTATCTTAATTGACTCTACCTGTCTGTAAATGTTGCCCAGTACAGTCACCTAACTCTTATATTATTACAAATGTGCTCAGGTACGTTTCAGGAGCATAGCAGCATTGCATTTATGTTAGACATTATGTTCAAACCCTGGATATTAATCTTAAAAATCAGTGAGAATCTTTTTGTTGTGATTCCAACAGGCTTTGCATCAGACCTAAAACAAACCATAAATGATCTTAGTTTTCTTTTTTATCCTAAAAGTCACCAGCCCCTTTGTATCCCAGGATTTTTTGTAAGTTTTTCAAAGTAGCTAAAAGGGTTTAAAAGTGTAGAGATGAGCAGTAAGGTTTAATTTCACAGCTACATGAGATACAAAAACTACTAGAGATACTATCTACAGATGAAATAAAAAATAAACCCAGTTTTCTGTGATAGAAAGAACTGCTTATTTCCATCACATCTTAATATTTTATTCCCTGAGTTACTGGAAACTGTCAGGCAGGTGGATGAATGCTTACGAAATGCAGACCTTAGGACAGAGTGTATTATGCTACAGCTTGGCTTCTGTGAGAATAACCCTGTAAGTGGCTGATGCCATCAGTGGCAACAGCCTCCCACATATCCCCATTAAAGGAGTATTTTGTAAGCTGAGACCTTCTCTCAAATGCTCAGTGTTGATGTCCTGCATCTGAATCATTATCTGCCTCACTTCTACAGTGACACTACTCCGGGTAGACCAGAGCACCAGAGTCTCATTCTGCAGGACACCCCCCAAGGTGGAAGCGTACCCTGCTTTTGCAGTTTCAGTTCTTTGGTGTGATATTTTGATCATCCTCTTTTTGTAGTTACCAATGACAAGGGCAGAATTTTGATGAGGAGAAAAAGCTCTTGCAAAGTTTATTTGTAATTTTGACACCAAAGAAAAATTGAAAGGGATTATGTGCTATTGCTTAAAATGTGAAATTAGCAGCAAATGGAGATCTCTTAAGGTCCCTAAAGTTGAGAAGACGTTCTTTGTGTCATGGAGTAGATACTCAGTGCAATCAGCACGTTCTACACAGGTAATTACTTTTACTACTAATGGTGCCTCCCACTCAGTGAGGAAGATAAGATGTTCCAACACTACTTAATCACAATGCTTCATTATTGCTCCACCACCTACTGGGTAAAACAATTCACATGCTCTATTCAGTGACTCTCACAAATGAGAAAAATTTATGAATATGTGAGCAAAACAGCTCATAGTTAGTCTACAGAAGAGGCACCACCCTGAATAATTGTAAAAGACCGTAGAAAGTTTGGAACATCTGCAGTTCTTTTATCTCCTTTCCCCACATACTCAAGAAGAATAAAATTTGCAAAACCAAGAGAAAGCCATCCATACAGTGATTTGATACCCTGAAAGTGTTTTGGGTTCTTTTGCTGAAGCTTCTGAAATTTCCTTGAGACAGAACACAATGTGTAAAAATAGACGCATTCATTGCAGTTTCATGTTTTATTTTTGGTATTATTTTTCATTCTTTTGTGCTAACAGCATGCTACAAATTGTTTTACTACTCAATATATCAAGAACTGACACAGAAAACAAGAACTAGGGAATAAAAACTCCCTCTTTGTAGGGTTTATAGAATCTTCCACATAGGTTCAAATGAAGAGCAGACAGTGGTTTAGCTGACTGATGTAATGGAGGGTGTCTGCACAGGGCACATGGAATGGATTTTCAGGAGTTCTTGCCATAATGAAGCCAATGCAAATCACTTTGGAAATTAGATCAAAAAGACAGAGAGAGTCTTTATTTTCCATGAATGTAAAAGACCAGTATGTACTGCTATTGTGCGTTAAAAGAAAATTTTGGCCCACTGGCCACTGGAGTCTGAATGCTGCCTCTTTCCTGGAGACAGTATGTAAGACTGGGAGCCCTTGACTTCTGCCTCAGGACAGGCCAGGAAGCAAGTTCAAACAATTAATACATCTCGCATGCACCCTACCTTAATTGCACCTGTGTTACAGCAAGCAGTGGACAGGTAGTAATTTATAAAGGCTGAAGATGTATCTACTATCTGTCTTCATATTTTCCCAATACAATGCCAAAACCAAAAAAACCCAGGTAGCTCCCAGCTCACCTCCTAAATTGTTGTCAAAGAGGAAGATGTGGCAAGAAAGGCATTTTCTAACAGCATTCAAGAACAGCCTACTTGAGGGATGGGAATTCTTATTCAGCAATGCAAGTCCAGTCTTTTTGCAACAAATTAAGCTGCTCTGGTAACACCTGAGCTTGCTGAAATCTGGAAGTCTGCACTTCCAGGAAGGCTAGCAAAACACACAGATGCATCTTTACTCCTGAAGAATATTAAATAACTATAAGGAAAAGGCTTCTTTTATGAAGTAGTAAACTGCCCATGGGAAAAACTGTCACATTTACATTGTAAGAGTCCCAGTAAAACTGGGAGGATGTCTAACAGGGACAATGTGAATACATAAGCATTTTGCCTTTTTATGTCCTAAAGTAGCATCTACAACTAACTACAAAACAGGATGAAATTTAAAGTTATTTTGGTGAAAGCTTAACATGCTTAAATCGGTGTAATGATTTTGGACTTGGAGTACCTCAGTGCTTGGATCAACAGCAGTGCAAGCAATGCTCTCAGCTTCACATCTTAACCTACCACTACTACAAAAATTTCTTGCAGCTCTCTGTGTGGCTGTATTGCACTGCAGACATGCATAAACATTTTTATTGACTCAGTCAGGAAGAACAATCTGGCTTCTAATCGCTAGACCAGCAGTGAAGCAGGCTTACTAGCCTTGTCTAAAATACTGATCTATGTTCATCATCTAAATCTTTTATTTTGGCTATTAGTAGATGTATGTAGTTATAATATCTTTATTCACTTTCATCACAGAACATCAGAATAACAGGAGCTGCAGAGACAGCACCTGTACAACAGATCATGATTAATGAGGGAAAATGGATAAAAGTGTGTACACACAGTTCAGTGTGCGTGTAGGATGCTTCCTAAAAACCTTAATAATCCAGGGCAATATTGTACTCCTTTTGTGACAGAAGTCTCTCAAGTGGATACTAGAAAGTTGGGGGGTTGAGATGAAGTGTGTTTGCTAGACTCAGGTTCTGCAATGAGGAATGGAAGGAGTCACTGCATATGAACACTGAATGCAAATACTGGAAATAAATACAATTTTTATCTTGAAGAATTACAAATATATGAATAAATGTAATCTAGATTAACGAGAGAATTAAGCAGAGTTTATTTTCCATAAATGTTCACCATAGTTAATGGTCAAATGGATAAAGCAGTAAATTTTGGGGCCTTTCACTTATCTTCTTTCAGGTAGAAAAATAAAAGGAGGACAAAAAAGTAGATATTATTTAGGACAGCTTGATATATGATCCTTTTCTAATCGAGACGGTACTAGTAGATTCACATTTTGGGAGACTGCAAGCTCATAGGTGTCATGTTCAGAGCTGACTAAGCTCAGCTAGCTGATGCTTCGTACAAATATATGATAACTTACTGTTAAGGCAATCAAAGGAATTTTTAAGCATGTGCATGTGGAGAGAAAAATTATTTAAGAAGTCAAATATACGTGTGCCTTTTAGAAAAAAATAAACGTATACATTTGCTTTTTACTAATCAAATGGAAAATTGTTTTGTTTTAATGGTTTTGAAACTTCCCCATCCCTCAAGCAAACAGTACCCATTACTTTAAACACCTCAGTGTCTAGTAATTGTTCACAAATGTGTCAGGCTACCAGTAATTTAAGTCCTGTCAGGAATAAATCTCAGACACTCACTTCTTCCAGTCAGTGACTTGAAAAAAACCCGCCCACATGTCAATTACAGGAAGCTCCGCGCGGTGGCTTTGTTCAGAGGCTGTGTAAACAGAAAAAGCTTCCTCCTCGCTAACAACTGTTTTCTAAACCCTATATAAATGTTTATGTGAACTATCCTGCAACAGCATCTAAAGCAATAAAAAGCAGGCACGTAAAAAACAATCTGTGTTGTACTCGTTGGCAATAAATGTACAGCCTGTGGAAGCTGTATATCCAGTTGTGAATTATTTTCGCTCAGAGGTCTGACCTCAAAACATTTAAATGTTAGACTGTAAATCAAAATGATATACTTCTACTATCTACAGATTATTCCCCAGTTTCCATGTCCTGCTAAATACGTGGGTCTGCAAATACTTGCACATTAATATGTAAATAAGCACACAGGTATATTCCAGAGAGATATAGGGGAAAGTCAAACAATCAAAATATATGAGTGGGCATATTTTCTCACCTATGTTATTGTTCTCTGCAAGCCACCAGGGAGTAGCCACAACCTGATGTATGACTGATGCAGCATAAGGAACAGAAAAAATCACTGGAGAACTGCTACAGGAAGAATTTAAAAAGACCAAACAAGGTAAAATCTAGAGAGCTTAGGGTCATGCAGTGACATGCTTACCTAACTGACACATTAGGAGTCACTAATTCTGAAATGAGGTACTCAAAAACCTCATTCAGCTAGTCTGGAAGAGCCTAGATTCCTCGGATGTCTAAGTTTCCACTAATAAAATGTGCTAAGCACCGTAACTTTTGCTGTTTTGCCCTTCTATTGCAATTTTGGTTCATATTGCAACAAGATCCACAAGGTAAATGCTGAATGTCCTTCTGCCTAAATTTGCCCACCCAGCCTGATTCAACAGTGGTGTTCTGAGACGACCTAATGGCTCAAGGACTGCCACCACCTTTGCCTTTGTCAGGAGCTCACCATTTATGATATTGTATTTGCCTTCAGTGTAGGAGACTCAAGTTCAAACCCCTCCACGTCCTCATTTAGAGTGGGAATTTTAACTCCCATCTCACAGCAAAGCCCCCAGATGCTTCCCTCCCTGCCGAGGTGAGTATCCTCCAGTTTTTCCTCTGAAACTGTTCCACTTTGTCTACACATTTGAATATTCATTAGAAGAGAAACTGGAAGGTGACGCTCCCACATTCTGCATTAGCACCCCAGCCAGCAGACTTAATCTGTCTTTCTATCTACTCTAATCCCCTCTTTAATATCTTTCTATGCAAAACAGTAACGGTTTGGTGGTTCGTGTGCTCTCCTGGGAGGTGGCAGAACTGTCTTCAAATCCAGTTAGGCAGAGGATGGTTCCACGCTGCAGAGAAGAGCTCCAACTGTTGGCAGGATAGCAGAGCCAGACCATGCTCCTCTCCAGGTAGAGGTACCTGGATGGAAGCCCCAAGCAAAGAAGTGCTTGAGCTGGTCAACGAGCTGAGGGTCTGTCTCTGCTGGCTAGTTTGGATGGCTAGTCTGGCCTCTTGGCATTTTCAGCCCAAAGCTTGCTTGCTTGGAGAACTATGCACCCAGGCTGCCCAACACAGAGCTAAAACCACCACAAAACATTAGGGCATCGAAATATTAAGCCTGTTAGTGCTACAAACTCTGATTCAGACAAAGCCTTCACTGAAACCATGGGGAGTTTTGCTGAGTGACACATGATAGGTTTTGAAGTCCTTCATGTGTACCACAAAAACCCCATTCAGTTCACTGATCCGGACTTTGGAAGCCATAGGCTGAGATCCCTGCAAAATTTCCTTCTAACTGCTTTACAGATAAGGATTAGTTAAACAGTATGGGGCTTTCTAGTGTGAGCAAATCTGATCCTCCAAAAACAAAGAATAAGGAAGAACTTTAAGAACAGGCACAATGCAAAGAGAAATGGCAATGACTTTCCAAACTGAAGCATCCTGTAGCTAAAAAAGTTAGCCCATGCCAGCATACATAATTTAGGATTGAGTCTTGAGGTTTCCAAGTTGGGAAATGCTCTTATTCAAACGTATAGGAGGTTTTTCTGGAGGAGGGAATGCAAGGTCTGGCCCTAACCTTTCAGCCAGAATGACTCACCCTCCATTGTGCTATATTTCTTTATGCTGGATCATATTATACTGCCAAATGAAAGGAATATGATGTTCGGCAGAGGGAAAAATACAGACAAACAGGGAGAGCAGATGAGGTGCTGCAGTTTAAATTGTGCTTTTCGGTTTTTTTATGTATCATAACTGTATGCAAGGATGCCCTGGAGCTATGCTATAAGAGCACTTTAAAAGGAACCAACATAAAGAAACAAATAGCAATAAATGACATAAGTATAGCACCTACTTATTTTTCAGAGATACAGAAGATTGGAAACAGTACAAACATTACAGCGTTGTACAAAGTGTATTTTCATACCTAAGCAAGCACACACTTACGAAATACATTTATGAGACAGATTCAAGGACTAGAGTAGAAATATATATGCATATGTATTGTGTAAGGAAAAAGACAGAATGGGAGGGACATGGGAAAGAAATAATAGGGGAAAAGTTTAATCAAGAATTTTTGCTTGAAATTTTCACAAGTATCTAAGTAATTTGGAAGCTCCCTCCTAATTTTATTCTTCTGTGTGTTACATCTCCAGGAAACCTCCCAACCATCCTTCTATGAATATGTGGTTTTGAAGACTGAGTTACCGGAGAAGCCTAATGGAGAAGGAAAATATTGAGATCGAACTGTAGCTTCTAGATACTTCATGAGGAAAGAGGAAAGGCTGTGAAACAGTCACCTCACTAAGCTATGCAGAACACCATGGAGTGTTTCACACTGCCACATTGTGTGTAACAATCCTAAAGAGCTCATCAGAGGAGACTGTAAAAATATTTATCAAAAATTTCTCCAGGAAACATCAACTTCTCAGTGCAAATAATGGAAAAGATCTAGATTAAAACTCCTGAAGTGCATCACGGGAGCTGTGGCCAGTGTCTCCACTGCTGATATATTGAACGAGGGTTTCCCTTCACTGTCCTGCCAGGGCAGACAGGTGCCTTGCACGGCTGGAGCACACAGCGGGACCAGTAATATCACAGGGACCCTGCTCAGTCCAGGAGAAAAAGGACTGAAGCTCTCCTGATCTACCTTCCCACCAGGACAAGTTTTCCACACCAAAGTCCTTCAGATCCCATCTCGATAGCCTGGTAGTTCAGTGAGTCCAGTTGGTGAAGGGCGCTGAGCCCCTGTCACAAGGCATATTCCACTTTGCAGGGTCAGGCCCTTCAGCATTCCTGAGGGAACACGGCTGGACGACAACTGGGCTGCTACATAGTTAAGTGTAGTTGGAGAATAAATCTTTCAACAATGAGGCACCATGCACCAAGTTTAGCTGGTTAGTTCCTCAAGAAAAATAACTAGGAAAGGGTTTTTTTCCAGTGAAATTAATATTTTTTTCTCAAGGAAAAACAACTAATCTGTCACTGAGTAAAAATACTCTGGGTAGATGTGCCTCTAACCCCTTTAATTCCCACCCCTTGAGGGGTGAAACCTTTCATAAATCTCTCACAGTTCAAAAGAAACCTATCACATGATTTTTGCCCCATACATGAGATGACAAATAACACACAACCCCGCTGCAACCTATTATGTATGCCAGGCTAGGTGAACGATTAGATAAGACATTTCTCCTTCTCATGAGGGTATCGGTTCATATTTTGCATGGTGTGGAAAGAAAGTACTGCACTGAATGACGACTGATGATGATTAATGTATTATTCTACAGAGCATTATGGTTTCTTTTCATTTGGACTGCATTGTTAGGAGTAAAATGTGATAAAATGGCTGTAACTGTTTTCCACCCTACTTTCCCCCTCCCCCAGAAGTGTTAAAAATAGCATTTAAAAATTATTGAAAAGGAAAGAAAAAAGGACCCTATTTTCTGCTAATGTAAGTGGGTCTAGTTCCCCTGAATTTAATGAAGTTTCATTTATTTATAGCTACAAACAAATTTTGGCCCTTTTTAATAAACACTTATTTTACTTTTTTTTGTTTGCTTTTAGTTCCTCCCTTGCTTTTAGGAGTTGAAAACATGGCAAATATGAAGATTTCAAATTTCATGTAATCCAAAACTAGAATCTCAGCCCAGATATTTTAAAACACTGAAGAAATCTCAGTAAATAACTTCCAAAAATGCAGTACTTGGGAAAACACATTTTGGGTAGAGAAGCTGATAATCAGTTTAATGAGTAAGGGAAAAATATAACTAAAAATTTTAAAATTCTGTTTCTGAAAATAGGAGCAATCATCTTTTCTTATACAGAAAGAACAAGTTTTCGATCTTTCTTATTTTCTATGCATACTAGAGGTAACTACATATCCCTCTTCCTTACAAAGCACTGATGTGCTTATCTACACATGGACAAGCAGGCTCCATATTCACTAATAAAATTTCCACAAATTCCAAGTTTATTCTAACTTTGCTTATGTGCAGCTGTCTTTTCTCCTCTAAAGCTGTTATTACATTTTTTATCACAAAACACTGTCCATGTTGCCAGCTCCTCTCCTTAAGTGCTCTAAAGTTTAGAGAACAAAGAACACCACAGTTAATCCTATCCAAAATTTTATCTGAAATCATTCAGATAAGGCATAATTTGTTTGAGCTCTGCTTGAAGCAAGTGACAGTCTTTCAGATACAGTAATTTGCTGTGTTTCCATTTAAAAAAACTGATGCTTCCCACTTCTAGTACACTGGAACATAAAATCCATGTCAGTTGTTTATATTTGGGGATTATGGAGTTATGGGATTGTTTGAGTCTGATTTTTAAGCCAGTTAGGCATGCCTTTGAATGCACAGTCACCACAATTTCACATTCATGTAAAGCTGCTGTCTGTGTTGATGAGTAAGTCCACTTCTTTGCAAGAGAAATTATTTTTTTATTTGCACCTGCAGTTCCAGGCATGATTTAGGAACAGAGTTATATGGATATTTGACGGATATGATCTGTTAAAACACCTGATCTATGTGTTTACATAAGAAGTTACAACTATTTTCTCATCTGCTTTTTTCACTACTTCCTATATGTGCAACATACTGGGAATATATCTTCACAAAGCAGAGCCCAAAGCTTCTTCAACGGGAATGAAGTCCTGTAGAGTACTGTTGGTTTTCAGGTGCATTGTTGGATGTTACAGATGATGCTGGAGAAGCCAACACTCTCGCCTAAGGCCGCGAACAGGCAATGTATGAGCCAGGAACAGCAGTCAGGATTTCCTGCCTTTCAGCTGAGCACACCAGGCTGCACTGCCCCTCGTGCTGTTACCATATTTGCCTTTACTGCGGTGCAGCTGCTTTTGTAAGGAAACAGATGGAAGCGCGCAGGCTTTGGGGGACGATGCCTGGCCAAGCATGGCCTCTGCACTTCCCTGGAGGAGAGGAGATTGCCCAGGGACCTGACATGGGGCTGGAAGAGGACTACCCAGTCATTTGTCCAGGACTGTGAGCTTCTTTGCCCCTCACACCTACAAGGCGCAACTTTCAATAACACAGATGTTTTTTGTAACAAAGCTGTGAAACTACTGAATTGTCCCGCTTCAAACCTCCAGTGCCCATTTGGAGTAAACTGTTACAAAACATAAGGAGCTATGAAGTGCAGTGGAGGCCTCTCTTCCAGGTTATTTAAGAACACAAATTCTAGCATTTTGGCATTCAAATCTCTTTCATTTATAATTCCCATCTAGCTTATTTTCTATCACTAACAAAAAAATCAGATGAAGTAGAGAGCAACTGCACGGAGTGCTACTAAAACTTAACTACAGCAGGGAGAACTATTCACTTCAGCTTGGTTTAAACTTTAGCTAAGCCATACTTGGCTCTTGTCAATTTATGTCAGATTCTTAAGGTTATTTGATTTAGGACAGCCCTGCTGCTGTCCATAGGCCTTGCCAGAGAACAGAATACAAAATAATTTCCAGGAAGGGGTTTGAGGAGAGTTGTGAGGCCTGATTACTCAAAGATTCATTTTTTGACAATGAACAGGCTTGGGGATAAAATAACATTGGAGGACGAGAAATGTCACTATGGACCTGAACCTGCAAATACTTATGTACGTGTTTTAACTTTACTACCGTGGGTAGTCCTGCTGAAATTAATGAGACTGCTCAAGGGGGTAAAGAAAAGCATATGCACAGGAATTTCCAGGATCGGAGACTATGTGCTTAAGATGTGAAGAGTTCCAGGGCCTTCATTTGGGAGTACTCATATGCTTGTAGTTAAACATGTAAGAACATTTGTAGCATCAAGGCCCAAAATTCTTGCATTGTAAATAATAGGAGATGGGAACCTGAAGCCAACTGTATTTGGAATAAAACAGGCAGGAAAAAGAAAAAGAATCCCATGATCTCACACCAGCATGGGTAACAGTTACAGCCCTTTGGTCAGACCATGCACTGGTATAAACTGGAGATGCTCCCTGCAACTGATAAGATGAATAAATGTAAAACTGAGTTTATACTCAATTGCTTCCCAGAACTGGGACTTTAAGGAATATGCAACAAAATTTTTTTTGAGTGCAGTCGTTACATTTTGAAGCACCAGCTTAGTCTGACAAGATACAAGAGTCTAGAAAGATGAAAAATCTTGGGTCCAGAGAATGGGAGCAATATGGTCATTGCTATTTGCTTCACCAGAGAGGCAGACATCAAGTTGCTTTCACAGGGATCACTTTCAAGTGTCAAGGAGACTGGAAAATTCTGAGATATTAGAAATAGTAATGTAAGCTGGGAGATGGGGAGTAGTAAATTGTTTGATCCTTTCCATATTTTTGTTTCTTGTTTAATATTGGCTTCAACATAATCAATCTCAAAATAATGTTTTTTATTCTTTGCCTGGTCAGTTTCTTACTTTTAATATTATTCCAAATATCACAGAGAGGAAAGAGTTCTGGTATCATAACAGTTAGCTACACTGTAGCTACAGAGAGTAAATAGGCTAAATGACAATAAAATATTAGTTGAGTTTAGTTAACATGAGCATTGTTGTGTAGCACAATCCAACCAACAGCAAACAGAAAGATTTCCCCTGCCAAAGCAATTTAAGCTGTAAGTAACTCCTCAAAAAATAAGATATTTTCATTTTTTAGAAGTTTTGATAGAGTACAAGATGCTCAGATATTTCAGAGAGGAGAAATGTAAAAACACCTAGACAGATAATTTAACTCCAGAGTCCCCAGAGTAGTTCACCCTACTCTGTTACAGTGGAAGCCAAATTTTGTGGAAATAAGTACTTCATCTCCAGGAGCCACACGGATCTAAAAGCCTTTTCCTAGTGTGTTTACATTGCTTAAGTTCTTCATTTCCTCTGCCTGAAGCAGTGAATTGCAATGGAATTCAATGCACAGTAAAACTACCATGTACGAAAGGTTTATGCATTATGTTAAAAAGCTCTGTCTTGATAAATGGTGCCATTAGCATCTGGAATTCACTGCATTTGTTGGGTTAGGCCATTCTGAAACAGTCCTTAAAAGTGTAACAAATTTGCTCAAATGTTAATGAGCTGAACGACCACACTGATCTGTTGAATGGAGCAAAATATATTTAGCAGTTTAAAGCATTTCTGTATTACCAGTAGCCATACTTAGTGTTCTAAGTACATATCAGTTTTCATGGGAAAAAATTGTATATACTCACAGCTTAGAACTCCCCTTCTGAAAATATGTACTAACTGATCACTAGAAAAAAATTACTTTTTCATACTCTCAATTTCACATCCAAGATCGGAAGAGCGTCGTGTAGGG
>Ga0181612_110002_pt1 | contig 18355 bp, 15 predicted proteins | sample HoacroProtozoa21_FD_119630 | JGI IMG/M metagenome (GOLD analysis project Ga0181612, IMG submission 119630) | Hoatzin crop microbial communities from Cojedes, Venezuel. Combined Assembly of Gp0051906, Gp0051904, Gp0051908
TGGGACATGATCTAGTAGGCATGGTGGTGTTGGGTGGATGGTTGGACTTGATGATCTTAGAGGTCTTTAGCAACCTCTGGTTCTATGATTCTATGATTCAGAGTCAAATGGGTAGAAGGAGATAAATGTCCAGGTTACTTTTTCTGCAAGTGATGCTAACCTTCATCAGAGGCACAGAGGCTCTGGTGTCTGGGTCCTGTTGCAGATTAGGGAGGTATCTGGGAGTGTATGAGACCACCCTAACATTAGCCTATAAAAGACAGGCAAATAGTTACCTGCAGTGTTGTAATGTTTTCCCTGTCATTTACTCATTAACCCAGACCCGCTGCTCTGCACAGTGTTGGCCCTCGGATTCCACGTAGCTGTGTGTTTGCTGAGCTGTTTCTTGCACACTGAAGCAGGACAGTCTGCAGTCACACAGGGCTAGGTGGGATCTGCTCTGCACCCGTTGCTGCTTTGGGGGGAAATATTAGCTTTCTACATAGTGTAGCTGAGTGACCCATGATATTGAGCATCACAGTTTAAATTGTGCATTTCAGGGAAGTCCAAACACCCACCTTGTTATGAATTTGGGGGGTTGATGCCCCATATCCCTGGTCCTGTCACAACACGATGTGCAACCGTAGTTGTAACAACATGGTCTCCCTGGCCTAGCACCCAGCCAAGTGACGCCCTTGTGTGGCTGTGATGGACACACATCGGGCAAGGAGAGCGTGACATGGCCGTGCTAAATCCCCAAGGGATTTAAGTGCTGCTTTCTGTCTGGCAAGGTCTGGGTTCGCTTCCCAGCTCTTCCATGTCACTACTGAGCTGGAGCAGCAGTATTGGTATCAGTTTTCATCCTCTCCCATTTGATTTGCAGGCTCCAGCAGTCCTCTGGGTGTTTCTCCCAGTATTTCACTCACAGTCATTTCAGTGTGTTCAGCCTGTGCTCTCGTCGAACAGCTACCTGCCATGTCAAAGAGCAACATCTCTTAGGCGTGCCAAGATCCCCCAAGGCTGACACTAATTCTGCAGAGCAAGACTCCTGCAACGCATTGTGAAGAGGATGGATGCCCAAGAACTGGAAATTATAAAGACTGCATATACCAGGAGCTGAAACATCAGTGCTGTTAGGGTTCAGACAGTCTGTTTACCCTGACATTGCTGCAGGTGGGTAGGAGGGAGAGATGGGAATGAGAGCGCATCACTGTATTTTTTTGCAAGAAAGGACGGACTTACACAGCTGACCATCTCTGCCATGGCAGAGAACTGGAGAAAAGTGCTTTCTTTCAGTCCAAATTTTGATACTGAGCTTTCTCTGAATAGTGGGATGTAAAGGCTTATCCCCTCCTAGATGGTCTCTCATAGGTGACTCCTTGCTCATCGTTCTATTTTCTGAGACTCTGCTTCTTCTGATAATTCAGGAGAGAGTTGGAGAGATATAGACTCATCCAAAGGAACACTTATTCCATGTGTAGATATGTGTAACACAAACCACAGGAATCACTGTCCTGCCGTTTCATCTTTTTCTCTTTTGAGGAGATGCTTGAAGTCTGATAATGCGAACCCAACAGTCACCATCCCAGCTCCACAGTCGCTCTTACGATCCTAGACTTCGATTATTGACAAGAACATAGATGCAGAAACATGGCTGAGTTCAGTGCGAGTCAGGGTCCTAGACACTGCTGAGGACCTGAGTTTACCTTTCTCAAGCCAGCCATCCTAGCTTAGCAGCTTCTTTGGAAAGCATAATCTTTGCTGTGAAGCTCGTGTACACTTAAGGACGCTATAGGAGAAGTATAATGGACAACAGTACCATTTTGAATCTAAAATAATTATTGAAGTCCCATATCAGAACAGTTTAGCGTACAGCAAGTTGCAATAAAGAAAGCAAGGGCTTAAACGTGCGGTGTTTCTTGGGCCAATGGATGAAAGGAGTGTGCAAAGGAAGCATGATTCTTTCGTATACGCAAATTTATTCAACTCTGCAATTATTTATTTACAACTAATGACTGATACCAACAGATGAGGTAAAAATATGAGGTATTGATATGAGTATAACATTTAAAAATGCAATTATCATAATGTATTCTCAATGGCAATGTAACAATACAAAATACTGTGGTAGCTGAACGGTAGACATGGAATAACGTGCATTTTAAAGAAATCTTCTTTCATTGATACATGGCTTAGAGATGCCAGAAGCCCGTGACAGAGCTTCTGTAAGGGTAGGAGGACAGTCCTACCTTGCTAACAGTGGCAGCTGGCACAGGGCCCCTTCCAGCTGAGCGATGAATTGTCAGACAGGATAAAACCACTGTCCAGGTTTTCCCTTCATTTCCTTAAGAAATTATTTACTGTCAGACAACTGCCATTCCCAGGGCCAGAAATTCTGCGCCCATTAATACTGAGAGACTATTGTATTCATTTATGCAAACTAATGTAGCAGAAGTGCTTTAATTGCTTGTGTTTTGGAAAACAGCCGGCACGAAACCTGCTGCTGTTGCTGCAGGCATCCGGGGAGTAGGTCCCGCTTTCTGGGATGGTTGTTCCACTGGAACTGGTGGCCTGGCCGTGCCCCACCAGCTCGCCAGCCACCGCTTGCTCCCAGCAAGCTGCACCTGGGCAGGGGTGGTGGCCAGCAGCTGCCTGGTGCATGCCAGACCTCAACACTGCCACAAGCGCTCCCCTGTCTTTAAGACTTAAAAACATGCAATAGTTGCACATTGTGACTATTGTTGGCCATAAACTCAAGGCAGGAGCTCATGGGCAGCCAACCTGCGCGATCCTGCGAGTCGCACAATAAAACGTGGGTGAGACGGCTCATGGGAGAAGGCGACAGTGGCTTTTTTGGGGTCCTGCTGCTCCACGGGGACACCGTGCTGCGTCACCCTGCCCCTATCCACCCCAAGCTCCCACTGGCTTGCTTCCTCGGACCGCAGGGCTGTCCCCCGCCCGCACAGCCCTGATGTGATGGCATGTGGGACCGTGCTTTAGCAGCAATCGAGGACCGCATGTGGTCCAGCCCACAGCCCCCATACCTGGGGCAGAGTCAAAGCACTGGCTTTGAGGAGACTTCCCTGTTTGCTGGATCAGGGCACTCTGTAGCTTCGTGTAGGAAATGTATTCCACTTAATTGACCTCATACTAAATCTTAGTGGATTTTGGTGGAAGGACTGAGTTAAAACACTGGCTGTGAATGACTCAGCTGGTTTATGCAGCAATAAATAAAGTCAAAGTGAACAAATGAGATTAATGAAGAACAATATTAACAGGCTTGTACATTCTTATTGAATCATAGATGTAAATATATTTTTGGTCTTAGGTTAGTTAAAAACAAAACGGAACCCTGCCTCAAAGGTAATGTTGACAAATTATTATTATTACTTTTAAAGCATTCTTCCATTAGCAAAATAATAGGTCCCTGAAAACGAAATGATATAATAGGCTTAAATGGCCCTACTCCTCATAGTCAGGGGCTAATCCTGCTCCCACCAGTGCCTACAGAGGCAGGAACATGCAGATCAGTGCAATATAATATGAAAATGCTTGCTGTTACTATAAAAGCAATCTTTCCAAGCATAGTCAGCATTTAGTTTTTTTAAAATCTCCAAGATATGTTTAAAAGCTTAAAAAAAGTTTAGTTATTTGTACAGTAAGAATATTAAAAGGCATGGTATTCATCTGCACGTCTTTGTGTCCACTGGGTGTGGAAAATCTGCTTTGGAGTTTCTTAACAATTAGCCATCTCTATGGGAGAAGGAAAGAACAACACAGAAACACTTACTCAGAACCTAGACAAAATGTTGAAAAAAAAAAAAAAAGATTTACAGCTTAATAATTTACCAGTCTGATTCCAGACACCTCAGTACACACAGTGTTATCTTGTCTTCTCCATGAATGGGCAGTTACTATGAACACTGCATGTAGTGAGGTTGTCTAGTGGCAGATATACCATTAATTAAGGCAATAGGTAAGTTTTCAACACCTTGTACACAAACATTCTGCAGCTGACTATAAATGGTCTTCAAAACATCTATCTCGGTTACATTCCCATGTATTTTATTTGGTGAAACTGATCCACTCCTCATTATTTTTAAGTGTACAGTAGCATCCCTTCTCCTTAGTTCTTTTAATTCTTCCTACATCTATTTCTAGGTACCTTCTCACAGCATACACAAACACAAAACACATTTGAGAACAGGCGTTCCTGTTATCACATGGATTATGCCCGGTAGCCCTGTGATAACAGCAAACACAGCTTATGTAGCAGTGACACACTAAGAAACAAGTGACAGATTCATTTAAGGTCCGACTGATGCAAGTGATTTGCACTGAGTTATATACAAAATAATTAATTTATACATATACATATATATAGATAGATATAATATAGATAAATATATACATACTGTACAGAAGTTATTTACAATTAAAATATGCTTCTTAGAAGCCTTTAAATACCAGAGTTCTGTTAACACACAAGTAATGGCAATAGTCTGATATTAAAGTAATATTGATAAAAGCTCTCTGAAGAAATGTTTACTTCAATAATTGAAATTAATACAGAGGGGATGTGGCGAGGCGAGGTGAAGTCTCCAGAATAAAAGAACTCTCCCATAAAATTCCTGTTTCACCTTTTTTGCAGACCCAGGTCTGGTCAGATGTCTGCAGCTTAAATAAGATCTTTGCTTTCAGCCCTCCTGTTCCCCGCCAGACCCCGATTTACTCTCACACGCTCCCAGGAACACTTCCTCAGATTTTCGTTTCTGGTCCCTCAGCAATCAGAGGCTGAAATGAATTTCTGATCCTGGCAACTTCGGCTGCACACAGATGTCCGAAGCCTTTGTTGTACCACTCTGGGGAATGTCCTCTGAAGAAACGGAAAGAGAATTATTGAGAAACTCAAATACTTGAGAAATATGCCCTGCAGAAATGGGCTTGCCATGCTTCCTACTCCCCGCTGGCCACAGTGGTGAGGACTTCAAATACTTGTCACCCTAAGCATACTCTGAAGTTCTCCCCTGCAGTAATCAATTAACCAGATTTTATGGCTATGGTCACATCACAACTGCAGCAGCCACTGAGCAAAGAAATGAACTTGGTGGGTAGAAAAGACTGCAGGAAGGCTCCCTTGACCATGTCCTCTGCTCCCAGCACCACCTCTCCTCGAGCTGCAGGTCTTGCCCTGCTGAACAGACATCTGCTTTTTGCAGGTGGGATACTTACTTTAGGTCAATTCTGCAGATATGGGTCAGCCTGGCTTTTCCTGAGCCACATGGCTCTATCAAGTACTGAGAGTCCATCACGATGGCTCGCACAGCTCCCATAAGAGGAGCCTCTTCGTGCTCCACAGAGACGGCAACCAGCATGCACATGCCCTTTGGCAAATCTGTCCTCCAGGTCCTGCAGCAGCAACACATTCAAGATGGAATCACTTTAGTAATGAAACTTTCGGGCACACGAGTAAGAACATCCATGAAAGTTACAGTTTGTCTGCCTATCCTTGCTGTTGCCTGCAATGCCACTGGACTGCCCTAGGAGTCCCTGGAGGAATTTTGTTTTCCATGTTTGTAAGCAATATTGCTCAGAACAGGCCACAGAAACTTATCAAGCTCAGATTTTAGAGCTAGATTTTGGAGGTTTTGGAAAGGAGATGAAGTGAGCACAAGCCATCCAACAAAGGCTGAAATGTTGCATTGCACCCATGCAGGCTTAGAGAACAACAAATACAGTTTCACACAGCAGAAATCCTTGCTAGTAGCCACACTGACTGAAACTCCAAGAACATGTTTCAAGGACATCTGAATTAAAAACAAAATATCCTTTCATGACAAGCACTTATTTAATCAATTACATTAATGTACAACACTCTTGGTGATGAGAGGTATAAATGCAGCACATTTTACCAAGGTGTTCTGCTGCTCATATCCATTGACGCACAGCAGCTGAGGAAAGTCTCCTCAGTTGGCTGGTGCCAATTATGTGATGGCCACCACACACTCCAAGTTGCAATAGCCAAAACTTCATGTTTACTCCTTCAGGAATGACAGTGAAGTTAAGGCTCCCTTTCTTTAGGCAGGCTTCGGTTTGCTATCAAGCAAACATCTGAATCGATATCCTCGCCAACTGTCCTAGAAGGACCGGTCAACCAGGCACCTACAAAGGCTTCGCTTATCCATTTGCTTCCTTCCTCCTCACTGTCACTCCAAAAAAGAGACATCTCTTGGAAAGGTTATTCTCCTTTCCAGTGCCTCACAGTGAGAACCAACAAGCTTTTTGCAGCCTCTGCTAACACAACCACGTGCTCATCTACCTGTTTTCCCAGCAGGATCTATGCTCCATTTTCTTTTGTCTTACAGGAGGAAAGGGGCGTTTTCTGGTCCATAAAACCATGTTCTGTCTCACCACTGTTACACAATTATTAAGTAAATTTTACTTGGGAAAAAGTAACCTAACATTGAAATTTCATGACCATGTCACCGTATGTGTCAGTTAGCCAACGACAGGTAGCTGGTTTCTTTCTATCCACGTGTTCGTTTCACAAGCGGGCAGGTTTTGGGCTGGCCTGTTAAGATGTATTTTTATTTCAAGCTCTGTTGGTCATTTCATTTTTTGACCCTCTCCCAAGTTTCTAGCCTCCCTTTCACGCTGCAGAAGTCTTCCACCATGTTCAGGAGACCTAGACTTTAATACTTTACATTTTTTTCTTGTTCAGTAAGTATTCTCTACATACTCTGGTGCCTCACATCTTTCTCATCTGCCTTGAATCTCACAGGATAGGTCCACGCATTTTCCTATGCTGTGGGAAGAAAAGAGAAATTCCCACTCTGTTGTGTGATGTGCAAGATCTTGCCATGGACTGTCCGAGATGGGGATTATGCCACTTTGGGAAGTATCATGTTTTAGCAGGTAAGCTGCTTTCAAGGACCACTGAAGTTTGGACTTCAGCAGATAATTTTAACATTCTGGATTTTTCTTATATGAAATTGAGCTGTCATTCAAGACAATGCGGGAAGATACTGTCTTCAGAAGGTTTTACATGTGTCTGTGCATTAATAAAAATGAGGAGCTACCTTGGCAGATGAAATACATGGAGAGTAGGAAATCACACCTCAGATCTACTGTGAAATGCTGAACCCTCTGCTTGAATGCCTGCACACTGTTTAGATGCAGCCGTTAACTACATGACACTTACTTGGGTCATTCCTGAAGTGAAAAACTATTTATCCCAGAGATTGCAGAAGACTTATGGTTCCTATTTCCATTTATATGGATTTAGGCCAGTTTCTGTACTTCCCTATATATCTTACAGTAGTAAAACCGAGCATGACACCTAACTCACAGAGATGCTGTGATACTTAACGAACATTAAATACTTTAATGAAAGGAATCTTTAATGAAAAGCGATGCCTCTGCGGGACAGCTGAGAGCTGCATCAGATCCCAGGCATATGAAACATCACCCCTATCCTCTTACCATTAGAGTCTTCTCAAGGGAGCCTAATCCCCTTGTTATGACTGTCAAATTGAAAATAAAAAAAAAAGAACAACTAAGTTTATCCTTTCACAGCCAAAAGTTTGACTGGGAAGAGAAAAATTGCCGTCCATTAAAATATATTTATTCATGTCCCCAGAGGTGAATTATGATTTCACTGTTCACTTCCCACCAATCATAAGGTGTCAAATTGACTGTGATATCGCCGGCTAACCTTGCTCTAGACTTAATGATATAAATCAACAGAGATAAACAACAGAATCTGACAGAGCTGCCTGACGGCTGTTTTCAGCCCTGAAAAACCCACCAGGATTCAGTTTTATGATATGTATTTTAGTCCTTGGGGGTCATTCTGCCTGGGTTAGTGAAAAGAATGAGAACTTGATGGCAAGATTTTTCTTTAACTGATGTGACTGCACAGCAGGTCTTTAAAGCACATAAACCACCATGAAACCTAATAGCGAACTAAGTGGCAAATAAGAGGACAGAATTATGGTCATCAAAACCTCCCCGCTGCTCCCAGGCAATCTTCTTGGTGCTATGTGAAGGGCCAAATTTATCACTTTTTAAAGTCAATAGTATTATATAGGAAAACTGATGATAAAATCATTAATTTAGCGCAGTATACTGTGGGAAGGCAAAGGAAATAGCATAATGGGAGGACTGGTGTTTTCACATTATAAAGGCCTTACAGAAAACTGTTTTAAAATCTTCCCCTAAGAGTTCCAATAATTTTTCCCTTATACCAACAATATATGCATGTTATCATTCTCTAAGAGAATACTGAAGTTCATAACAGGGGTGTACTGTTGTAACTATTTTTTACAAGGCTCATCTTTTTCCTTCAGTTTTTGTTCCCTCTAACACAATTCTGACTCGCTGGACTATTTCCTTTGTCAAAACTGCTTAGTATTTCTTTGGCACATCATTTCAATCAAAGAAATCAGAGATTAAGAACAGGAATGCACAAAATCATCCTGAAATAAATAACTATAGGACTGACCCTGTAAGTGAAATATGTCAGTAGCTCCGCAATAGCTCCTAGGAAGCAAAGGGCCAGGATTTCAAAGGCGGAAGGTATGTAAGAGGAATTTTTTTTGTCTGTTCTGTACGGGCAGATAGACAATGGCAGAACTGGGACTGAATTTGGAATATTGATACACAGCTATACATTTATCTGAGAGATGTCATCCCCTGCAATACAGTCAGAATATATATCTACTGCCTATTTCTGTTCATTTCCACACTAAGATTTTTATGGGTTAGCATTTCTTGGTCTAAAAAGACTCCAACTGCAAATATAAAATGACAACTTACACAGACACTGTATAGCAACCTTAGCTTAAAAGCATCGCTATCTTCTCTACTAAACATTTGGCTCTTAAACATCAAACATTCCCCAGAGAACAGCAAAAGCAGCGTAAAAAACAATTGGGTTCTATTTGTGCTGTTTTGACAACAAACAAAGCTAAGAGAGAAAAGCAGCTTTTATCAGACATCTGTTCCAAGGAATAAATGATATTTATGGCCTCAGGAGTGTGTGCTGCTCAGATTACATCAGACAAAAGGTCAGCATGCTCTAGGTGTACAATTTTAATTCAGTTTGAGAAGTCAACGCTGCTGCCCAGGAGCAGAGTTCTTGAAGCACAATTATACAGATGCTAAGACTGAGATAAGACCAGATCTTCCTTGTACACATTGCAGGAAGCAAAGGTGCTGGAGAACTGCCCTGAGCTTACCTTAGAACGACAAAGTCTCGGATGGGATGCGGAGCCATGCTGTTCAGAACATACTGGTAAACTTCTGTCTGCTTGTCCAGGCTCTCGACCACCTTCCACTGCAAGAAGTCCTCGTCCCAGAGGTGACGTTCTCTCAGCACTCGGTTCAGGACAACTGATGGGGGGGCTTCAACTTCTACCGAGGCTTTCCAAAGCCGTAGGGGGTTCCCATCCCCAACCTGGAGTAAAGCAACAAAGAACATAAACTCCCATGATTTATATGCCTGTGTTCAGCAGAAGATAACTGAGGACAAAATCTTGATACGGGTATCTGACTAGCTTAAGAATACGCATATTTCCCTGCCAGTCATTACTATTATTGCTATTGCTGGTGCTCTATGGTATGTGAGAACATATGCATATGGATGGAAAATCAAAGTGATACATTACTTCTGCTCTCACATTGGTGTGTATGTGGATCAGTTCCCATAGTGCTAGCGGAGCTGCTGTATTATTTCTGGTGCAACAGACACACTTTGAACCCCAAGCATCACCAGCAAGCACCCCAGTGTAATGAAGAATATGTGTATGTAGAAATAAAAACAGATGAAAGGAGAGAATGAAACCCTGGGCTGAAATAAAGCTACCACCCTGTGTAATCTGATGCACTAGCTAGGACCGAGCGTCAACTGACTTTCCTGGTTAATTGGTGGAAGAGGAGAACACATGTTGATTCACTTATGTGTCAGACACACAGATGTTTGCTCCTCAAGATAGCTGCAAGGGAAGTATTGATAAAATGCCTTTCAAAGAAGGAACGCACAAACTGCTTGCTAACTCTTCCTAGGCCATGGCTCCTGTTACTTGGTACACCTCCGCAGCATGCAATAAAGGGAGCGGAAAGTGCTGGGCTATGCACAAGATGAATTCCACATGTACAGCTTTTCTGCATGGTTTTAGGGCTGCCATATTTCAGGCAGCAAAGAAGTTAACTGTAAGCACTGGATCTTGCAAGCCCTGCTTTTCTAACCTCTCCCTACCCTGGCATCCTCATATACTAACGCTAGCGCTCCAGAAACCTCCAGCACCTCCCACAGACACAGGATTGCGTCCCCAGAAACCGAACTCCCACCTTAAATTATTTTATGTTGTTATAAGTTTTTTCTCCCCAGAACTCTCAGTTCCCCAGTCCTCCTGCCCGAGAGCCTCAGGGGCTCCCAGTCCCCTCCGCAGTCTCACACGCCCCTGACCCCAGCCCTGTGCATGCCCCTATTCACTCCCTCCCCTCTCCCGCGTCCTACTCCCACCTGAGCCCTGTTACTCCCTCCCCAGCCTCCCATGGTCCCTCCCTGGGGAGGGCTCACAGAAGCTGGCTACGAACAAGTAACTGTGATTTCTTTGCCCTAACAGAGGAGTTGCAACTGCCCAGACAGAGGTAATGCTTCCTCTGGCCCCTAAGACCCCTTGCCCCTCACCATCCAGACCCCATACTCCTCCCAGTCCCCTTCTCCTACCTAACCAGTCTCACCCACCCCAAATCCATCCGTGCTCTCGCTAGCTGCTGCTGGTTTGCAGACCTGTTTTGCCATTGCATGTCCAGCAGCCCTGACCCTCACTGTCCGCAGGGACCCTGTAGCACCCTTCTCCTGGCTGCAGTGGTCTGGCTGTCCCTGCAGAAGTGATGGAGCCTGGAACGATTTCAGAAATTTTGAGAGAAGTTGCAGATATCAAAAATCTGCTGGAAACAAGGACAAGAAGATCATGGATAAAACTGGCCACATGGCTGGCCTGGCCAAATAAAGCAGTGGGCAGCCTGAAGAGGTTTTTTAATACCTGTGTTCTGCTTGTGTTCTCCGAACTGCTGGCAAACAACAGGAGATGGTCAAAACTTTGCCTGTCCTCCAAAGAGCTTACCCAGGTAATGTTATCTGTTGTTTAAAGTCTCAGCTCACTCCCTGTTTGACTTGTTTGCTGCATCACTTTATCCATTTTGGAGACCGGAGCTTGCTTTGTGTGCCTTTTCCTGGAACCTCATACTTGAATCACTATTATATTACATTTTTAGCTGCTTTTAGCAGTCTTTTAAAAAAAATCGTGTGCCTCACCAGACAGAAGGGTATGTATTTAGCCATGCAACAAGTCAGGGCGTCCAGTAGCTAGGCTGTACTTTGCTCTAGTTTCTTTACTGCTTCTTCCACATCTCCTCAGATTACCTTTTTGTAGGTGAGTTCTGTGTTCTCTGTACTGGAACACGTGACCCATCCTTTGAATTTCTCTTTTGCTTCTTTCTGGAGATTCTGCATGAGACTTTCCAGGTACATCTGATAGTTCCCCCCTTCCTCATCCACTTGTTTCCCGAGCTCATCCAGGGTGGGAGAATGCACCTCTGCGTCGATGTAGGAGTTTCGGGACTGGGTGACCATCTCATGAGGGACCTGTGCCACAGAACGAGGGGGAAACATACAGGGAAGACCTCTTGCTGAGAACTTTGCCTTAAGGCAACATGTTTCTAGGCAACAATTCAGCACCAAATTGCAATGAGCCTATGGTCTGTAAAACGGATACTTGTTTCTGTATTTGCTTATTATGCAAGATGAGAAATCAAAGTAGTATAATGAAACAGTCCATGGCTCAGAATAGCACTACTCATGCAGAACCGTACTAGACTTATCACCCCTGTGTTAATCCTCTAGCCCCCAGAAATGTTGCCATGTGCTTCTGGGTAAGGAAGATACGAGGATTATCTCTCCTCCACCTGCAGTGCAAGATGCAGGGAGACTGAATCTCCCTACGAAATTTTAACTTTATTGCATGACACACAGAAATAAAGTATATTGGCTTTTCTTTCTGAGATGGGTAAGTTTTAATTGAGGTGCTAAAATCATTCTAATAAAATGAAATGTTAAAATAGCAGATTTTTATTTTAGTTAGACTAAAATTTCCTAATCCAGTAATTTGGGTTGAAAATTGCCACAGAATAACCACCCCACATTTTTAATAGTCGCGTCTTCGACTTCTAGAAGGGAACAGTCATAAAGAAATGAGATAAATAAACTTTAGATGGAGCAAGTTTACAAATAAGTGAGGCACCATCAATCGCTGAGCTAATACAAGACAGAAAATGTAAGCATAAACATAAATACTTCAAAGGATGCTGCATTATGTGGCCATGAATAATGCCGTTTGAGTCTCTCACCTCAAAAAGTTTGTTGCATTCCATTATCATGTGAGCAAGTCCCTGCGTAGCTGCCAGGTTTTCACTGAGGTCCTTCTGATCTGGCTTCCCTGTTGCATATTTTTTCTGTATTACTCTGTAATTGAATTCAGTGTCTCAGGTAAAAAGAGCTGAATCTTTTTAATATGAAAGCAAACAGCAGCAGGATGTTCAGAACACCAGAGAGAAAAGCCTATCTTTAGTTTTTATTTATCACAAAGATTGCTCAGACTGTTGGGGCTTTTTTAAAGGAAAAATGTGTACCTAAAAGATTGCTGAGCCAAAGGTAAAAGCAGGAAAGGTTATGCACCTCCTGCATTAGGTGTAGTACATTTTGAAATGGATTTCTAACACACATGATGTACAGTGGTTTACGCTGTTACTGCTTAAAGTGCTTGCTCAGACACTGGTTATACATGTACATGACCAAGAATCTCAGTGTATTCTGGACTGGATGGGGAAAAAAAGTCAGAAGGGACATCAAGTTGGGACCACTGATGCTTAGCAGGGTCTATGCCCTGTTCAGTCTACATTCACCATGTTACACACCGTCTCAATGTGGCCTGAAATAAACTCAGTTTCCCAAGTGGCAGGATGTAGCCAGAAAATAGAGAGTGAAAAACCGCTCACTGGAACACCGAAAGCATCATTTTGTACAAAGGATACGGCTATTTGTAGTGTTGAGAAGAAACCTACCTCGGTGAGCTTTCTTTCTTCACTATATTGAGGTGGAAGAGGGAAGGGGCCAGACAAACAGCTAAGTTCATAGGAGTCATCTGGTTCTCCTCCACGGAGGTGACGTCGCTCAGGAAGCAGAGCAGAGTCTGCAGAACCTCCCGGTTCTCATCGGACATCAGCATGATGGCTGCCTGCACCGCCTGCAGCCGCTGCTCCTTGGGGACATCTGGGGAAAAGCAAGTGACATTCAGGGGGGTCCATTGTAAGATCAGATAAGGACCAGGAACAAGATGGAGTTAGCACAGGTATTCACACTTTGGGAAGGGCTTTCTGAAGAGGCAGATGACAGGGGACGAAGGGGCAAAGGCCAGATGGTTGTTGGAGGGCCATGTTATTTGCTCCTCCATCAAGCACAGCTCGCCTAGCCAGTGTATGACAGTTCTCTGTTCGTCTGAAAGGCTCTTCCCCAAGAAGGAGACTGAACTTCATTTCAAGTTTATGAGGGGAGAGCAGTACTCGGTACTCACCTCTCTAAACGGTATTTTTCAGGTTTCTTTCGTCCCCTGGGAATATCATTCAAAAGTGTTAGGGAAGCTTTGGGAAAATACTCACACTTGTGTCCTAAGTTGTAAGAGAGTTTAATGAAAGCAGTAATGGATATGCTTACATAGCACTTCAGACAGGTTCATTTCTAAAACTACCATAAGTTTTCTCAGTGTGGACTTGGAGACCTCCTCTGGGTATTACACATGCTCTATATAATTAAATGGAATAAGAACAAAAGCAGATTTACAGCAGAGGGAACAGCCAGCTTTTAAGCCTACTAGCCTTGTACAAGCACTTTACTTTAAAAGCTTTCAGACACGAATAACAAACTGAACACAGCCCAATGCTTCCGACTTTCTAGAAGCAGCAAGGCCAGGTCTTTCTGAGAAGTCAGAGGAGCCTTTTCCAAATCCACGCAAGGTGGGTTTTTCCCCTCACATAGCCTCCTGGTACTCCCTCACCTGTACTGGTGGGTCTGATGCATAAAGAAGAAGGCCTGCCAGCCCTTCAAGTCATAGGTAAACATTAGGCAACTGAGAGTTTTAGGGAAATGGAGAAAGTTTCATCAATGCTATGCCATTTAGATTACAACAGTAATCATCTCATCCCCAGTCCTCTGTGTTACTGCAAATCAAGCCATCCTTGATATATGACAAAAGTCCTGAATATATGAAAAAGATCTTCAGTGAGTCCCAGAAAATGAGAAATCCCTTGCCAATACACTAGGAGAGGAAAAATCCTTCCTAACTTCATATTAATAATTTGTTAAACAGGATGAAGGGGAAGAAAAACTCCCAGCTACAGATTTATTTAATTGCAGACATTATGAAATACAACTGGTATCCCAGCAATTTTCAATATTTTTCTTTCTGTGAAAGGAGTTTTGTCAGTACTGTCTAAAACAGAAAAATGTATTTGTTGTTGATCACACGGAAAAAAACCCACAGCTACTCATTCTTAATCCAAACATAGGTCTCCAGTGTCTACAGAGCCCATTTTTCACCCGTTCCCACCTTGGTTTAAACAGACCTATCCTCAAGTCTTTCTGAAATCCTTTAAACAACTGGTGCAGTTCAAGAAAATCTTTCCTAGCACTTTTTTCCCCCTCCGATCAGTGTAAAGAAGAGCTCTTCCAGCTGCAGTTCCATGTCGGGTTACAGACCCAGCCCGTGTCCCTTTTTACAGCATTTTTTTGTTGGTTGGTAGTGATGTTTCACCATTCATCCTTGTGGCTGTTGTGAATCCCAATGCTGGGCTCCTGACTCGTAGATGGGATGTCCTTCTGGCTACAGCCGTAACAACGCTGATGACATTGAGATGTGCCATGTCTCTCTTCCTCTGGCAAGGGGGTTGTTTACTTGCAGTTGCTCCTGTGCCCAGATAGGACATTCCCAATTTTCATCAAGCAATAGTTTAAAGGAGATTTGTTTCCAAGGACATGTAGAATATGTTCTTCTAGTGGACAATCTTCTCCTCGGCCACTTCACTATGGAAACAACTCTGATATTGCCATTTTATTAGCATCAGTAATTTCTGTTGCTGTTCTGAACAAGCTCACTGATGTGTGTGTAGGCAGGCAAGACCTGCACCTTATTAGCAGGAAAGAAGAGGGGGAAACGATGGTCCAGGGCTAGGCACCAACTGTTTCTGTTTGCTTGTGTCCCAAGATGTCGTGTGTGACCAAATTCACTAAATTTAGTTGCGATGCTGTCTCTCACGTGCAGGATCACAGCATTCCTCTACCAGCTACAGACACTGTGATGTTAAATACATTAGTGACTGTACGCCACAGACAGATTTTTACAGTAAAGGGAGGCACGGAAGTAGCTTAAATTCTTTAGCACTGGGATTATACAGTGTTTAAAAACGGCTTTCTATTGTTTTGGCAGCTGAAATGTCTGCAAGTGAAAAGACTAGACACACTTCTCTTTAGTGCTTCCAATTATTTGGCTTAGGCTGGCTGGGTATGCTTTTCTGTATCTGCCAGAGCACTGGCTGCCTGGCCTTCATAATGGACATTGTCAGGAAAAAAACTCGAATTCCTCTGGCTTCTCAGTGTTTTCCTCATTATTTATTTCTCTCCCAGTCTGGAGGAGAGATACACAGTCATTTCCTGATTTACAGGGATTTTCATCTTTCTGATGCATTTGGGACTCAGATTTTGCTGAAGACTGCTTATGCTGAAATGAAATGAAGAAATCCTGTTTTTTTTCTTTCTCTCCGAGATCTTTAAGTAGAAGCTGAGGATGTAAATGAAGGCAGCTTGTTGCTTTCACGTACATTTTATTGACTCTAACGAAAGGCAAATAATCAAAAGTCACAGCAAAGAAGGGACTGTGTAGGCGCATGTTCTCATGGTGAAGTACCACTTCTCCATGACCAGAAGACTCACTTGTATCGGGATGTCTCCATGAAATGGGCTCACAGTTTAAAGAAAGCTTAAAAAAACATGAGTCTTCATGCTTTATGTCCATGGCAGCCTTTCCTTCTGGCTTCTTTCTGATTGTGAGGCTGATATTTTCAAAGCTTGTCAAGATTTGAACACTGTCTTTCCATTAAATTCGCTAGTACTTTGACATTGAAACTTTTAGGTGGTTCTAAAAATCTCTCAGTGAAAGATGTAGAGGGCAGAGAAGTTCTTTTATACATCTCAAAGGTGAGCAGAAAGAATCCCACACAGTGTTAACACACCAAAATTATTTACAATATATTATTACACAATATATAATATTGTATAATTGTTTATAATAATAAAAATATTGGAACTTACATTGGTAGATGTGTAGAAAAGTCTCCCCTAGCTTACTCGTGAGAAGAGGTTCTGGCAAGTCCCTGAAAAATTGCTTTACCATGTCTGCCACATCATATGCTGACTGGTCTTCGTAGCTGACATTTTCTGGGGAGCTCTCATTCATCTGGCGTAGGGCCTGGATTCGGGATTTCACTCCAGATTTTCGAAACAGACCCACCTAAAAAAGAACCACATTGAACTGAGTTAAAAAGAAAGTTATTTAAAGAATATACACATATATTAAAAAAAATCTATTACAGGGGATTCAGATCACGACCAAAGCTTGGGTTGTGTGTTTTATTCTAGGCAAGAACAAGAGAAACATGCAAATGTGATGGTCATGACTTACCCACTGTCTTGTAGGCAAGCACATGCTCTCACAATGGGACTGTAAGAGTTAATATCGCTGCTGCTCTGCCTCCCATCCTAGAGGGAGGGTTCAGAGTGCATGTGGTTTCTCTGCTGCCTGAAGAGTTTAAGCAAGATGCTCAGCTGATAGAAATCAGCAGTGGCTTGCTTGGCTTGGGTGACTGTTGATTTACTCCAGCTGGGAATCTAGTTCCTCATGTTTGTTTGGGTATGTATTTTGAAGACTAACAAGAAAATATTATGCTCAGCTAAGTAATAAATGCTGTGGCAAAAGATTGGTACATCCTGGTAGAGCTTTAAAATCAAGGCCGAATCTATTTTTTCCCTTTCCTGCTCTCTGCTTCCAACAGTTCCCCCAAGCCCCACTGAAAACCCCAGTTCAAAAGTGGGGGCCACAGAGGTTTTACTTATGCAGTGTCACTGAGATACTTTTTTATCCTCTTTGCTCTCTGTGCTAAAGGAAGTGGTAATTCTTCAAATGATGCCTTCACGGCAGTGCTGCGCTTTTACGCCCTTCTCACCCATGGAATTCCCCCGGGGTGAATTCCTGAGCGTTGAGCCTCAACCACATTATTTATTCCCAAGTGTGTTTACAGTGTTTCATTTGGGAAGTGTTAGCACTGTTTTCCTTCAGTTCTGCAGAGCAAAAGGTGAAATATTGAGAAAGACCTAAGAAAAAGGTGCATTTCAGGTTTGGAATCGCAGACTTCTGTTCCTCCGTGCCCACTGTCTTGCTGGTGGTCAGTTCTGCTTTCTGTGTGCCATGGTCCACCAACAAAAATGTGTAAAGGCAATGAAAGAATGCCTGCTGGCCTTCATCCGCTTACTTCTGCCAGCAGAGAGTTCACGTGGGACCCTCCTCTCCCTAGAACACCTCCCAAGCTCAACTGTAAGGTATTTAGGACTCTTGTTAACTCACACACTAATGAAACTAATTACATAAATCACACCACAGCTCTGGGAGAGGATGTATTTATTTATATGGAGATGAACTGCTACACCAGACTGGCTGTGAGGCAGCTCTTCTGCTGTGTCTTCTTATTGATGAATTCAGTGTCACCTTTGAGCTAAATTTACGTGTAGGGAGTAGAGGACTGGAGCGTGCGTTGTTACGTCCCGGTGCACTGTACTTCTGTTCACAAGTGAAGCTCTGCTCTTCGTTCTGACAACAGAATTCAAGAAAGAGCATCTGGCTCTTTTCGTCCAGTTTTCTCTTTCCCTTTCTCGTCTTCATTTTAAATCTCTTTTCCTCTAAGAAATGTGTGCTGAAGATGCAGAAGGACACATGCTAATTCTGTCCAGAAAAATACAGTTTTGGCATGTGATGGATAAATGTGAGAGCTCAGTTCTCTGCTTTTGATGGAAAGTATCCTTGCTGGTATAAAGAACCTTTAAAAACTTCCAGCTAAGTCTCATTCAAGAGGTCAAACATCAAGTCTCACCTGTGCAATCTCCTGCTGTACATCATTCTGCAACTCTCAATCTCTGTTTTTGTTTAATGTTCTTTACCCAAACTGCTATTTCCCTTTTTCTTGGAAAAAATCACACAGAATCACAGAA
>Ga0181612_112315_pt1 | contig 18355 bp, 10 predicted proteins | sample HoacroProtozoa21_FD_119630 | JGI IMG/M metagenome (GOLD analysis project Ga0181612, IMG submission 119630) | Hoatzin crop microbial communities from Cojedes, Venezuel. Combined Assembly of Gp0051906, Gp0051904, Gp0051908
AGTCTACTTATTTAGGCGTGTCTCCGCAGAGAAGCTGAACCAGTTTTTCTTCAGGCATTGTTTCTAAACCTGAGCTAACAGCAAGAAAAGCATTCATCTCTGGAAGGGTGGGATCACAAGTGCCCTGTGTCTTCAGATATGGGTCAGAATTGAAATGACGAGGAAAAATCCTCTCAGAAGAGCACAGAACCACAAAAAGTAGAGAGGCAGACAGGACAACTCACATGCGAAACAAAGCACCAAGCAGTTTTCTAGAGGCGGAAGAGTATTTGAAGTATGACTGTTTTCCCACGAGGATTTTTTTTCCCCTTCAACTCACCCTGAAATGATTACAGTCCACTTGCAGAATGAATTATTCAATTGGGGAAAAGTGTGAGCCGAGGGGGGTGGTAGAGAGGAGGGAGGAAAGGAAAACCGTACTGTGCAGGTGCAAGGCAGTTTTCATCCAAAATAACAAAGTTAATGAGAGAACACTTCCTAGTCTATACGGGCCCTTAGCTGATACTTTATGACAACTTCTTTTGACAAGAGTGGTGTGGTTGGGTATGGCTGAAAGTTGTTTGCTCAAGGCTCGTCTCCATGGAGAGTTTAGCAAACTAAAGTGAGGTTTTAAACCAATTCAGTTCAATTGGCATAAAAGCTGCCTGGACGCTTTTACTTCAGATGCCTGAGGCGAACATGTTTTCCTTGCCACATGGCCATATTCCAGTTATTTCAGGCCAGGCTGGGCAGAAAAATTCCAGAGCTATTGAATCTCCAGAGAGGAGACTATTAGCAGTCTCTTACCACTCCCCTTTTATCAGCTCTTCCCTGAAAGCTGCACATAAAAACCTCCTAAACTGTGTTGTCTAGATTTGTGCTCAGTGCTGGTGCTAAATGCCACCCTTTTCCTTGGATGCATATGCAGAGACACAGACACCTAGACACGCACGCACCCTTGATGGGGTCAATCAGGCAGGACATTGATTTTAATCTCTGGTGTTCAGAGGTGAACAAAATTTATTAAATCTGGATTAAACAAATTTTGTTTTTTATTCTGCACATTACTTCATGTCAAAGTCAGCCTTTCCAGCTGCCTGTAGATAGTTTACTGTCTTAAGTGTAACAGATAAGTAACTAGGAATTGGAATGATGGACTATCCACACGGAGATTTTGCCCTTAAGTGTAATCTCATGCAATCGCTGTCACTCCAGCCAGAAGTACCTCAAAGGCTGGAGGCTCTGGAACCTCGAAGTCACGGTTTTTTCCCTCGTATTTCATTAGTCATGCTCAAAATCAAAATTTCTAACAGACCAACATATCTGAGCCCAAATTATGTATTTACCACTGTAGGTTAAACAGAGGACTGCTGTGCAAACCATAAGCACAATAAATAAGAACTACATGTGATTCAAGTATGGAAGGGCAAAAGTGTGGCACAGAGATGGTGCAAATACTAGTTAGTGCCAATACTTACGCTGCACTGTCACCTGAACAACACAGCTTTCTTGTCCAGCCTCGTTGGTGGCAACGCACTGGTACAACCCTGTGCTCATCTGCGTAAGATTCTTCAGTAGGACTTGCCCGGGATTTGAAATGTCTGAAACAGGAAAAGCACCACTGGGATTAATCAAAAAAAAGACTAAGAAGCCTGAACAGTGGATAGGACACAGAAGCAAAAATTGAACTTCCGGATCAAATCAGTTCAAGAACAGTCAATGATACCTCACAAAAGATAATTTTTCAGCCGTCAGCAAAACACTAAACAAACTCCTCATGCACTTCCTTGTTCAGGGGGGAGCACAGCACAACGTCCAGCTGCAGTAGTGAGAGGTATCGTTATATCATTGCTATCACTGCCACCAAGTGACCCCTGTTTAAAAAGCAGGCATATGACTGTACATGTGCATGTCGTACATGTAGGTGGTTATCTGGCTTTGAGCGTACCGAGAACTCTAAGAGGAAATAACTTGACTTACTGACTCTTGATGTAGGCGGGAGATGTTCAGGTCTCTCATCTTCCTCATTTATGCGCTGCCATCGGTAGGAGATGGGTGCAGTGCCAGAGCTGGAACGGCACTGCAAGGACAGTTCCTTTCCTTCCAACAGCTCACCTTCTAGCCAGCATTTGGGCTTGGAAGGTTTTTCTAGAAGAAACAGAAGACGGGTCATGCAAATGCAGCGGACAATTTTCTCGGTAGAGAACCCTTTCTTTGGCAAAAGTACGTAATTTAAGCAGCTTCCAAGAACTACCCTCTCTGAAATGCATTAAGGAATTACACCAGTGATGTTTGTTAGGGGACCTTAGCTGCAGCGGCGTGCAACATAGTCTAAGAAATGGAGCTGGCTGACTCAGATGTAGACATGACACATTATAATACTCTGGGGCAGTTTGCCTCGTGGAGACTTGCATCAGTGGAGGTGTAGCACTGCGTTCCTCTTCTAAGTACTATTTAGAGAACATCATTTTTCTCCCCCTACTTCTCCATTTCTTCCTTCTCCCCACAGCATCTGGCAGGCCACAGCACTTTTCCCACAGGATGATAGTGAACACGCCAAAACCCAACCAGTAAACTGAAATCAAGGAAGCGAAATGCTACCCTGGTGGCTTATTTGTCACCTCCAGTGACTTGGATCAGTATGGGGTCCTGGGACATGAACCCAGCGTCCTCAGCAGGAGATCTGGACAGAGTGATCGACATCTAAGCTAGAATACCAGTCTAGTTTGTGTGATGAGATCATAGATATAATTTAGAAAGAACAGTTCATACGATTTTGCAGGTGATTATACTTACCCCACAACAGTTCTTAAGGCTCTTCCTGTGTCCTGTCCTTTGCCAAAAAATGCAAAGGCAGATATAGAGTCGGACAGTGAAACCTGATCATGAGATGTCTTTGTATTTATACCCCGCTGAAATAAATCTCTTTCCAGGAAATGAGCCTAGCGATTTATTTTTCTTTGAGAGAACAATAAAACGCCCTTACCTACAACCTTCAGGGTGATGCGAGCCCATTCATACTGCCCAGCATTTTTAACCTTACATATGTATTTCCCCGCATCGCTGGACTGCAGGGATGTGATTTGTAAGGACGCATCTCCAGCAAGGAAGTTAGAAGTGAAGGAAACGCGCCCCTTCTGTTCCTCATTCAGGTCATCATAAACACGGCCTCCAGAGTAAGTGATCACCTGAAGAGCAGAAACAGTCACTGATCAGCCGGTTATAATTTTACTTTCACACAGAACAACAAATCAAAGCATTTCCAGGAACTGCAGACTAAGGTTCTGCATGGTTAAGTGGCTTGCCAAGGGTCACACAGGAAGCCTGTGACGGGGTGGAAAATTAAACCCGAATTTTAAGTCTGAGACTGATACACAAACTGTACTTATGCTAAAGATTCATACTGGAGCGTTAATACTAGTGTCAAAACAGACATCAGCTTATACCACAGTATGTAAAAGCAATCTTTAATTTTGGCTGGGTTTGACTGGCTAATTTAAGTTACTGCAGATCTGATTTTTATAAGTACTAAACTAATATATTTTTTCCCTGAAACCAAGGTTTAAAAAATTTGGCCTACAAAATCCAAGGTCACTTTTGAAAACCTGAAGGGCAATTCTAAAGTTTATCCACTGACGACAAAATACGTAACAGTGTTAGTTTGAAGAAAATTCGATTGTAACACAACCTGTTCCTATACAGCATACATAAATATCAAATAGCTTTTATATATTATAAATCTCTCTAAATAAATCAGCTGTGTTTTCTGAGCACTGCTTACTTCATCAGAATAACTTGCAAAGATCATCACAGAAGTCTCTTTAAACCAATGGCTGCTGCTGATGTCAACATAGAAATAAGATGATTTTCTCAGCAGATGCTAATCATGGCTGAACCTACCGCTTTTTGTACCGTTTCCGAAATGTGCAGCAGCCACTCAATGTCCAGGCTCCCCTGCTCCAGGAGGCCCAGGCGGTGGTGACAGGGCAATGTGACATTTTCTTCAGCTACTCTCTTAAATTCAGTCTGTGCCTTGGACAGCCAAACAGAACAGGAAGCTGAAAGACAGATGCCAGTGGTCAGAGGCTGGAATTAGGGATGCGTCTCTGCACTGAGAAGTGTTGCTAGCTTAGGTTTCACTGGATTCTTCCTCATTTGCTTCACAGCATCAAAGAAAACCCGACAGCTTGGCTTCCTGGACATATTGCAACTGATTAAAGGGGACATCTATACATGCCTAGACAGTTAGTTTCACACTAATATTTAAGCACAAAGAACAGATGGCTTCACACTCCAGAGCAGTCAATACTAAAGTCGCACCCATATCCTTTATGCGCTCAAAATTTCAGATAACCTGCTTGGTTTGGCCTTCACCTTTTATTACCTTAATTTGCGAGCAGTATTTCAACCCAGAAGACCTTCAGAGCCTATCACTTTATTCCTGTGTCAGTCTGGCAAGGCTTGGAGCCTCTTCCCTAACACTGGAAGATACTCGTTGCATGCATTTCAGCACTGGAAGTAAGAGACCAGCCCGGGAACAAGAGGGTTAACCTTGAGAAAGGCACAGGACAAGTAGGCTAGTGAAGCGTCTTTGAATAGCAACGTCAAAAAAAATCAGAAGCCGCCAAGAAGGGTTTGTCAGGATTTAAAAAGCCCAGCAAAAGGCGGTAGTTGCCAAGGCCAGCACTAGAGGGAAGCAGAGCCCGGCAAGCCCACCCGCAGGCTGCTCCCGCAGCGCGGCCGGCTGGGGGTAACCCCGGTGCGAACTCCGCTGAAGCCGGCCCAGGAGACCAGAGGTGTGGAAAAGAGCGGGCAATGGGCTCGGGGACCCCTCGGGCCTGCTGCGACACCAAGTAAAAAAATTTCCAACCGTGTTTCCATGAGGATTTCCGGGGCACAAATGCCACGTGCCTGTCGCGTACGAATCTTCATAGCCCTTGGGTTGTTCTTCAGTTTTGTGGTGCCAGAAGAAAGCGTAAAAGCATTTTTTCCCTCTGTGAGATAGATGTGACATATTTTGCCTCTTGGACCTTTATTGTGAAACTGATGAAAACTGTGAGAGTTGGCAGCACGTGCGATGGAACGTACAATCCTGTGATGACATAGCAAGATGACTGGCAAGAGCAGAAGAAGCTCTAGTGACATAGGCTAGATTTGTTCCTGTACTTGTATTTAAACAGTGGAGCTTTAACCTTTCTCTTACCCTTGAAGTGGAGAAAAAAATCCACCCCCCTTGGAAAAATTACATCTGACATAATACTTCCTCAGCCTTTCCTGTGTCTTCAGGACCTGCGCTGGTTTTAGAAAATTCATTCTGTTCCTGCTCCCATTCTCAGATCCGCCTCCGAGTTGTTAGTGTGACCACCCCTCAGCTCCCTTCTATGATGTGTGTGCACATACCTAAAACATCCAGAATTTTGAGATGGGTGGAATCTTACAAAGGATCAAGCTCTCCTGCCCCACGCAGATGTCTGTAGGAGTCCATGACAGCAACAGCCACATTAGTGGCTTTCTTTAAAGGGAAAGTTAATCCAGTTTACCACTGGATTCACTAGTCTCAGAGCCTCATCTGCCAAACCCGATTATGTATTCTGCCTAAAATGAGTGCCTGCTTTCTCCCACAGCCCACACTGCTGCAGGCTGCCTTCATTAACATGCTGACACTCACTAGATGACTGATCAATAAGCTTAATTGAAGCACCACAAACAGTGAGCATTCACATAACATTTGCAACATTTTCAAAGTCCTGCACCAGCAGAGCACCGAGGTTTTGTGCACACCTCACAGGGTATTCTGCATTTTAAGATGTAATTACATATTAAATGCCTTGATCAGGATTTATAAATTGGCTTTTGAGGGAGTACAAGCAGCACCATTTTCATTCCTCTCTGGCTTGGACAGACTGTTTTTTAGGAGAGCTCACATCTTGCTCTGTTCTTGTTGACCCCAGCAAACACGCTCTGGATGTGAGAAATAGCCCTGTGCCTACAAGTTCATCTTGTAAATGAGAGTGAGGTCAGGGAGACAGCCAGGGAGATAGTAACTACAAATTTCTAAAGCATCCTTTGTTTCTTCAATATATGCAGTCAGAGATGATGTGGAACTGATTCACCACTGAACTGACAACCAGATTGCATACTTCTCTATGACAAGTATGTCTTACTAAAAAACCAGAACTTGACCCTTTAGTCCTTGTTAGTTCTTTAGTAACACCCACAAAGTCACAAGGAAGTCTAAGTTTCGCAGGCGTTCTAGACAAAACCCTCACTTTATTTTCTTTCTAGTCATGTATACCTGAAAAAGAAGCTCAAAACACAGCTTCATAAAAGTATCCAACATAAGGTGTCAGTTGTAGAAATTACCCATACAAAATCCAGAGAGCTTAATGTGAACAAGCCTCAGGCCTTACAACAGTTTGGGTAGGATGTCAGTGTAGTAAAGAGTGATGAAATGGAAATTTACCTTTAGATAGGTGCTGGAATTTACAGCATACACTGGGGAAAGAAAAAAGGAACTAGAGAACATACACAAGCCACCTCTGGGTTTTCAAGTGCTTTATTATTTACTGAAGAAACACCCTCTGAAGTTCTCTTGTCTTTGTGTAGATGAGACCTAGCAAGAACAGGTCAAAGAAATGAGATTTTGCTGGCAGAGCTTTTACCATTTATTGGCCCTGTCCAAGTTTAAGTTTCATTTAAATGAGTACGAAAGGAGAGTGTCTGCTTCTGGAGAGCCCCTTATAGCAGCAAACACCTCCATACACAGGCCAGGACACACACTGGCTGGTCTGCACAAGCAGCTTGCTCCTAGCAAGCACTTTTGCTGTGCTGGAAGGGTGCACGGCTGGCTCCACACCTCTCCGCTTACAGAGCTCCACAGCCACACGAGGGCAGAGCCTGTTCAGGGTAACGCCTCGAAGGCTGGCTCTGGTGGGCAAGAGCTGGTTCTCCCAGAAGTCGGATCCAAGAGTCTCGCTCCGTGCTGCCACATACATGCAGGCTCCGCTGTGCTTACCCCAAAAACCTCTTCCCTCTCCACATCCTGTGTGAAGCTCCTCATGCTGCAGAAGGCAACGCCAAGATTGCTTCTTTCAGCCTTACTCAGGCCTTACTCAGCCCATGTCCCATGACCTCAGAGAGGGGCTGGTTTGTTTTTCCTACAGAGCAGGAACCCTACAGCTTATTACGACAGCAGCATTTTGAAAGCATTGGCCACGGGCCTGAAAAAGTGTTGAGTGCAGCACCAGGCTCGCTGACACACCACAGGCAACGCAATGTTCTGTATTTGGCAGGGGAGGAGACCATTGTAATGTCTAAATGTCTGCTCCATTGTTCAGATGACAATAACTCGCCCAGCACCCTGCAGATGAGGGAGGAAGATTGTCTCATCCCCCACTGATGTTTTAAATGTCCAAGAAATACAGAGCAACAAATATTGTAAACAACACCCAAGCTAGCACACCTAAACAGACAGTGCCCAAACAGCACAAGCACAGATTGACCAGGGGAAGGGCACAGATCAGGCCAGGGCACACAAAGCAGGTTTCAGCCCTCTCAGTTACAGGCCATTCTGCCTTGCACACATAGCAGATCTTAAAGGGAAAAAAGTGGACAATACCTTGCATCTTTCTCATGCAAAAATATCAGTCTTAAAGCACTCCCCAGAACTCATTTCAACACTTTTGAAAGACTACTGATTTTGAATGTATCGCATATAAGATGGTTTGAGTTTCAGAAAAACCTGCACTTCAAAACAGATTTAAAGGGAAGGAACCATCTCTCCTGCACAATGCTGCAAGTGCTGAGCAAATTGGGTGTGTGTATTTAGACGTATCACGGATTATGAACATGCAAAGTAGTGTTTTCATGTCTGAATCCTTAATGTGATGACACATGCTTTCATATACATGTTATTATGAAGCTCATTTCATTTTCATGCCCATCCAATAACAAGTGTATATATATACACAAATGCACATATATATATCTCAACAAAATCACACATGTCTGCAAGGCACATAAACAGACAAGCGGAATCAAAGTAAAAATAAGTATTTCACTGACATTTTTATTTACAGGCAAATTCATGTGCTAAAGCTAAAGAGCTTCCAGATTTAAATCTTTCATTACATTCAGAAGTGGGCTTGAATTAGGGAACAACGCTAAATATAGATTATACTTCTAAAAAAGTAATAAGTTGTGCTATATCACTTAACTGCTGGAATTGGGAGGAACAACCTAGAAAAGATTCAGAGAATTAAGGTACAAGAAATCCACAATGATGGTTTCTAAACTCGGCCCAAACCATACCTACACCAAGCTCATTTATAATATGAATACCCAAAATAGATCTTAAATTTCAGCTATTCCAAGAAATGCTATCAAGTTCATTCAGCTACACTTTTTATAGTTTATTTTGGCTTTTTATCAAGGATGACATTTGCAACAGACTATTCCAAAATACTGACGTCCACAGAGGAGTAAAAAGGCAGCCCCTAATTTTCCTGCAACTCAAGACATCCTGTACTAGCACCAGAGAGAAGTGACTCAGGAAGCAAGTGACTCCAATGTACTGCTGATGAAAACTTTCATCCATACAACATCAAAAAAGGAATTCCAGGAGGCTATCTACACACACAGTTTCTAGCACTGTCTGGACAATTTCCATTTCACCTGTGATAGGTGCTCTGTCTGCTTTTGTTCATTAATATCAAAATGTTTTCTGGATGAAAGTATGACAGGAACAGTGAATGGCCACTGTTGTCAAGACTCATAACCTCCTTTCTGAAAGAAGAACACTCCCCTACAGACAAGTTCTCAAATGTAACCAGTAATTTTGTAGTCCAATTTTGAGTCCTTCGTGGGATAATCTTAACAAAATTTTCACATCTGTATGATTCAACTATCTGAAAATGGAGTCCTGAGAAAGACATTCTGGTCCTATAGTCCTCTACTAACATACACATTCTTCTGAAAATCCAGGTGAGCTGTTGGAAATAAAAAACCACCTCCGTGCATCTGACAGTCCCATGCCACAGCTGGTCTCATCTAGACTTCCAGGCTGGACTGCTTGTACAAATAAATCATATCCGTCAAAATGATCCAAATTAGCAAAAACTTTCTACTTAAACATTTTATATTAGCCCAAAGAAAATAACCACAGAATTATTCAGGCTTGTAGTGTTCCTCTGGCTGAATAATCCTGCACATTTGACCTGCTTGTTGTTGTGCTAAAGACATTTATCACACTCAAGAAACTGTTTGAAAACAGAGTATCTGTCTAAATTGTATATATACACCAGAATATTATGTTTGAGAATTAAGAAACCAAAAGCACAGGACAGCCTGCCATTTTGCAGCTTTGAACCACTCCTTCATGCCAGGAATTTCAGATGTTACACATCTGTTAGAGTTTGATCTTGCTTGTCTTGCAGGAAATGCTTTAAGCTTCTTTATGGAAAAGTGATAGCCTGCCCCCCTACTCTGTCAAATAGTCATTATAGTGGTAATGAGCAAAATATGAGCATTTTGTAATCGCAAATTTAGAATTCTACATGCTTAAATTTAGAGGCTGACAACTACTTTTTACATCTTGAGTAAAACTTTCAGAGATGCTTGAGTGACTTGGAGGCTCAAGTCAGCTGAGTACTAAGGACACTAGAGATACTAGTTCTACAGTTAACTATTTAAGGCTCAGTAAGCCTTAAAATTAAGCCCTCTATTGAGAAACCAAACATTCCCCCCCCGCCATTAGTGCTCAGTAATTATGACCGACACACACATTAGAGCTTTTATTTTCCCTTTGACTCTCTTCCCAACTTTCTGCTGTGAATAAACTAAGGCAGTGGATAGCTATGTTGGTTTGTTGCAGAGCTGTAAGGAGAACCCACAAGGTCAGCAGCCCCTACCCACCCTCAGACCATGCTAGCCCTAAGAGTTAGTTACCCTGACAGCATTTTAGGCCAAAATAAATATAAAGTGGTGTCTTCTTACAGACCACTATTATGCATTCTTTGCACAAGGGAGGAGAAGCTGGGGGCAGTCGAAGTCTCCTAAGGATAATTAACTCAGCTAAGGCTGTGCTCTGGGACATCTGTTTTCTGTATTCCTTGGCTGGCAGAGACATAAGGGCCAAAGGTTGCCTTCTCCCAAGAGCCCGAGTGCTCCAAGTGACCAAGACCCAGCCCCCAGTGCATGCTGCCTGCAGCCTGCTCCCCTCCGCCTCCCTTTGATTTCAGGAATTTGGTTGTGAAGCAAAAGCAACTCAAATAAGAAAAATGTGAGCTAACAGTCAGCTCCCGCAGGAACAGGCTAGCTGTGTTAAAATAAAGAGGTCAGCCTATCCCCATCCATATCCACATAGCATTGCAGAGGTTCTCTGTAATTGGAACCACATGTGCTCAGGGCTGAGGTTTGAGGAGGCTGTTAAAACAGAAAGCAAAGGGGAACAGTCTTGCATGTTGCCGTTTCTAAGCAGTGACGAATCATTTGGAATTGAAACTGCCAAGCAGCTAGGAAGGCCCAAAAAGACTAGAAAAAGCAACATTTCACAAGGCAAAGCCCTGGATTTTTAGAGGTTTGCAACAACTAAAGCAAGAGTACAGGAAGGGGATAGAATATGGCTGGTGATACACAGGGTCCTACCAACAGAAATATCACCAGCTGCAGAAGCATGGGCAGGGGCTGGCCACCAATTTTTCCCCAGACAGTACACAATGAGCCAGGGAAGCGGCCTGTGGAATAGCTTAGCTGAGTTACCAGCACAGTGGCAACACATATGATGTGCGTCTAAAGGCATGACCATCTTCACACTGCCCCTAGGCATGAACGAGACAGTTGGCCCAGTGCAGGTCTAGGTCTCAAGTGGCCCCAGCAGAAAGGATGCAGTATTCCCTGGTGAAGACTCAGGGTTTCTCTAGTAGCCTGAAAGCTAAAGATTGCTCCTGCAGTACCCAGTAGCCACACGCAATCTAGGGATCTTACCTACACATTCCTTGAATGAAGAGGTAAAATTCTGTCCCGGGAAGTGCCAACAGGAAGTTTGCCTTCAGCACCAAACAACTGAATTCAAAGCTTGGAAAGACTTTGAAGTATACGAAAAAAATTGAAGCTTCCCGTTAGCTGAAGAAGTTCACAGGCAGCCAGCAGCTATGTATGTACTGTGGCTGTCCTTTCTCCCATTACGTTTTAAAATTAAGTGCAAGTAGGAGATTCCGGGTTTACATCCCTGGAGACCAGAGAACAGAAAACAACACATCAAAACTGCATCTTCCTATTTAATGGTTCACAGAGTGTTTGTACAGAAGAAAGTGCGAAGTCCCCTAGCCTTCAGTCCAGGCAATTTTATCAGTAAAATGGTCCAGGTGTCTTCTGTTTACAGTAACACAGCTCAGCTAAGCCTGTCAGTCACACAGCTAGTGATTGCAAGCTGTGTGGACTAGATCTGTACAAGACTTCGTCAGTACATATCACAGATTCCTTGGGGGCTGAAGCACCTATGGCTGTCTGATATTCCCTTTCTCTGCAAGCATCTCTGGGCTGCGTTGTGTACCTTACAAAGCTTTGTATTGAGGAAAGCAAGAGAACAAGACATTCCACCCTTAAACATCAGAAATTTCACTCCTTTTGCCTGGCTTCAAATGAGGCTTGAAAGTATGAGAAAATGGTTTCAGTAATAATTTCTGGTGTCTTCTGAGAAGTATGCTTAGGCCTCAGTCTTCCCGTGAGCCTATTGTTGCTGTCAGTTCACGAACATAAAGATGAAGGCACACAGAAATGAAGTTATCTGCCCAAGGCAGACACCAAGCAGAATCTGGAATACAAACCAAGAGAGACAGCAACAAAACAGTTTTCAAAATAGTATTTGTCCATCAGATGTTGCTTCACCAATGTCAAAATCCATGGAGTAGCTTGCATCAACTGAGGTAACTGAAAATCGGGGAGAGAGGAAGATACTTGAGAGGCTGATAAAGATGCCCAGTAAAACCATTCTTGTACTGAGGATTCCCTCTTTTTTCTTTAGTATCAAAGCGCAGTATGTTAACCAGAAAGCACTAAACTGATCATGCTTTTCTACTGCTTTTTGTCATTGAAATTCAACTTGTTAAAAGTTTGCCAAATAAGGTACCAAGAAACCCAGATGGTACTCACAAATAAACTTCATGCCTGCTGTATCTTTCTCTGAGATTTTCAGTGAAGTTTGATGTGATTTTAAGGTACAGGCTTCGGTTCCTGTTCAGCATGCCCATGTTACCTCAATGAAGTGTTCAGCTGCATACTCATAATTGCACATAACTTGGTATGACATCTCACTTACCCACTACAAGCACTACTAACATGATACAAAATGAATGCCTAATGTATTAGCACTCTGTCACTTTTCATATTCTCATATTCACTCAATCTCAAATCGTCAGCTATAGCCTACCCTAGGGCAGAAAATGAACAGCAGCAGCAGCTCCTCCCCATCACCCCCATAAGTCTTGTGAAAGATACATTAAACTCTGCAACACTTCTCAGATGAATACAAGGTGCTGTCTTCTGGTCTGAGCACAGGGCCAGGAACAGCAGCAGCTTAACTTTGTACAGAGTTTCTTACAGATACCATCCACCCAGCTGTCTGCAGCCACTGTTTCTCACCAATCCTATAGTAGTTAGGATCAATTACTTCGTATTCAGTGAACCCATGAGAGGTTAGAAAAATTTAAGAAATCTCATTCTCTTAATCCTCATCCTTGCATCAGCTTCAGTACGAACCAGAAAAAAGGAGGATCAGTTTCTTAATTATCTTATCACTATGATTCAACTCCCTCCCTGCATCTTTTCTGGAGTTTGGCAAAACAGCATACCAGCTGCAAGCAGACTCTGGGAACAGATACATCTTTTCTCTATTTTTTTTTCCACTGTTACCAGGAGTTATGGCATCTGGATATGTACACTAAGGTCTCAAACGAGTAGAGGCGGAGCTCTGTAAATCGCACTTTCTGAATCAGAGCTACAAATTGAGCAAGTGGGGATTACTAAAGAATGCAAACCCAACTAAAAGCTGTAAGAGGCACCCAACAACTGCATTTTAGGAAGCTGGCATGACACAGACCATTCCCTAAGTCTCTACACACTGAATATTAATTCACAATGTACTGAAGAAAGCCTGATCTTGCATTTGGTGAGGCCCTGTGCTTAAAAGGATCCCGAGGTTCTTCCCAGTAACATTTACAAACCAAAGGCTGGACTGAATACTATACTCGTGAGAACTTGCATGGACTTTAAAAAAGAGAAGCATAATTTGGAAAGCATTCTCTGTTTGGAGGGACAGCTTTCCTAAGTGGAAAACAATAGCTGTTGTAACTGACAGAAACACCACACAGCTGCTGCAGGTGATTTTGAAGTTAAGAAAAGGACTGAAAACTCAGACACAGGAAATAAGGAAATTTTATTTAACACAAAGCACAAAATATGGTAGATTCCTCCAGATATATTTTTTTCAGTGACTGTCAGGAGCAAAGCTCCTAACACTTTCTCATGCACTGACAATAGCCAGAGACAGTGAAGTCTGAGGAAGATGATTCCACTACCCACAGAATTGTAGTGTGTGAGCTGAGGGCTGAATTCTGACTTCTGGATCCATTCCACTTAGTCTACAATCCTAAAAAGGACATGACTGTACAATAAAGTTACAAATAATGAAGTTGGTTAAGTGCAGCAACAAGGCTGCAACCAAAGAAACATCACAAGGAAATGAAGAATTACTCAGTTTTTTGCTTCTGTGAAAAGTTTTGGAACATTGAAAAACATGGAAAAGCATATTGTTTATTGGTTGTCAACTGTCTACTTACAAATGTGTGCTGTTTCTTTTTAATCTTAGTGTAGATTTATCAAAATCCTAGTATTATTTTAAAAGTTCAAAGCATGAATTAAATTACCATTTAAGATGCTTGGAAAAGGCATAAGGACTGAACCTGAAAGCAGATCCATTTCACTTGCCTCCGAAATAGAAGCATGCTCAGAGTACTGACTTTTAAATCCAATTTTAACTGGCTTTCAAACATGCAGGTGTAAAGACTAAAACAAAGCTTCAGTATTACTTGAGCTACATAAAACTCAAACTATTGGGGGGGACAGAGAGGGATACTATTCCAGAGTTAAACAGCTCAGAATCTGTCAGAACTGAACCACACTGAACTACATATCTAACAGTTATATGAACAAACTACCTCTGCAATAGGGATGAGGTGGGTAGGGAAGCAGATTTTCTTCTCTACTCATCATAGGGCTCCAATGCCAGCAGCTGAAATGTGTTACATACATTTTGCATGTTTGCAAATACCAAGGGCTCTGCAAAGCAACACTATCTGCAAAAGCCTAGGGCCATTGCTAGGGGAAACCTTGAATGAGAACATGCAAGGATCATGCCTGCCAAATTCCAGTGACCTTTGTGCAAAAGAGCAATCTAGTTCTCCTCTGGCACATCCCTTTCCTAAAGTGAGGGATGCCCCAAGTAAGACAGGAAAGGCAGAGCCCTTTTTAACAACAAGCATTGGGTATCAGCCTTCTGAGAGCAAAACAAAGCCCTGTCCGGGTGCTACAGCACATCATCAAGCTCTGGTGAGCAATCACAATGTTTCCAAGATGCTGAACAGGAAGAAGGTTTGGAGGGGGGCAGACAGTAAAAGCAGCATTCAGGCAACTGTTGAACAAATCTGCTAATTGGATGTGAAAAGGTCAGGCATCTGATCGAGAAACATACTGTAAAGGTCAGGTGAAGTATACAGAAGTAAGCTAGGAGGAATGGGTAGCACACATGACCAGATCCACCACCGGGCCTCTGAATTTCCACCCTCCTTTTCACTTTATGTAAGAGGTTAGACCATTTTAAAAGCATCACTGATCTTTTCCTGTGTTCTTATTCAGATTGAGGTCTCTACCACAACTTGACCAACAGATTTCCTCATCAAGAGCTGCTTCCATCAACAGCCCTGACTTACCGCAAGGTAGATTTTGTTGAATGAAATCTGAAGTGTTGGCAAAAAAGCTAGTCTTTGAGACCAAAAAATAGATTATGCCGCATAATTCCTATGTTGTAAACACTTGTATTTTGGATTTTTGTGATCAAAATGTGCATGCATCATCTTTCAGACCCACTTTTAAAACTGTTGAAGACAAAAAACAATATCTGTAGCACCTACTGTAAAATTCTCATTGGGGAGCCCAGAACTGGGCACAGTACTTCATGTATGATCTCACCCGTGCTGAGCACAGATGAAGGATCACCTCCCTTGACCTGCTACCTACACTCTTCCTAATGCAGCCCAGGATGCCATTGGCTGCCTTTGCCACAGGGCACATTGCTGGCTTGCATTCAACCTTGTCCCACAAAACCCCAGATATTTTAGCTGCAAAGAGGAAAGGATATAAGCTACAGGATACAAGGACTCCAGAGCCAGTGCAGAAATACAGGTGGTCCCATGGAAACAAGGATGTCAGTGGGTCTGTACAGTCTGACAAGAAGTGATGGAGAAAAAAGTTCTACCAAGTTATTTGGGAGGCTCGGCCACAAGGGGTTCTCAAGAAATTCATCTGAACTGCCTCATAGGAAAGCTCAAGCTAGAAAAGGACCTCAAGCCCTAATGCAGAAGTAAGGTTTCCTGGACAGCTTCTCTGTGCCTCAATCCTGTCCTTTTCAATTCATGTAAGAAAACCTGCATGCCTCAGGGATGCATATGTAAAGCTTACAGAAGGAACAACAAAATTAGAAAAATCCAAGCCAGACTTCAGACATGCACAATGAGTGGATGAGAGACAATAGACAAGTTGTCAAAAGAGGAATTCAAGTCAGATATTAGGAAAAAAAATTTCACCATGAGAAGAGTCAACCACTGGAACAGGGGCTCACAGATTTTGGCATCAGCAGTCTCGAAACTATTCAACACTGGACTGCCTGAAATCCTGAGCAGTGTGATGTAAGCTGACCCTGCTTTGAGCCGGACATCCAGAAATCCTTTCTGATTTATACTGTTCTATGACAAGCTCTAAGTCTTACAGCACATCAAGAGACACGTCTGAAGTCCCACTCCCTGAGCCTTAGGCCTTCCTGCTTCACTGAGACTTATAGACTGCCCAGAGAAAGACCATGCAATGCTCCTCTCCTGCTGCCTTCGCTACAGAGAAGTTCTGAAGTGCCACAGTTTGGTTTCAGCAGCCATGACACACAAACTGTGTACACAGCTGCTAGATCGAGGTGGTGGGGTCTTCGATGATTAAGTCCATTGTAATGTCTGGCAGCCGTCTGTTAGCCACATCTACAGTAAACCCCAGGTCTCCTAGCATGTGTGGTCTGTGGGGATAAATGAGCACATAGTTTATTTGATGGATTCAACTTTTTTACTGCTGACAGTATCTGTGCGCAGGTCACAGCTGTCTCCAGATTCACTGCAGCACCAGATTTTTTTTTCCTCTCCACATGATGCAAAAACCAAGCTGTTAACTGGTCAGATACATCACCTGACATTGATTCTTGTTGCCTGAACTTGCAAGTAAGGGGATACCTATTTATTTATATTTATTGGTTTTTCCCAATTTTTACTTGAGCAACACTGAAATTTTAAGTGCCAGAAAAAATCATTAACCAATCCCAGAAAGTAACACAAGAACAGGCAAAGAAAATGTGCTAAGGCAAAACATTAATATTTACACAGTACTTCACATTATCCAGCAATGCTGGTTTGGGGAACTGAAGCAAGAACTGGGGAGCTCAAACAACCCAGCTTGCTTCCTTTGTCTCCATATTCAATTAGTTATCCTGGACATGCATACAGACCTAAGTCTACAGGGAGGTACTCTCTCTGCAAAAGTCACAAAATGTGCTTTCCTGTAAGTTGAAATAAACTTTTTCTATTATTGCTATTCAGTGTTCCAATGGGTTGATTTTGTCTTCAAAAATTCCCAGTGTTCTTAAGCCAGAATTGCCACAAAAAGCCACCACATTATTTAGCTAGTCTCTACAGTACTCATGGGTTTCTGCTGGTTTGGCTTATTTGGGAAAAATCTATTTTCTCTAACAGGAGCTGACACAGCTTTTCCCCTCCTGCTTTAAGGAGGCATTTTCAGTCAGAAGGAAGGCTAGAGAAAAACACTGTCTGTCTAAACTGAGCACTCTGGTGTTTCACTGCCTCCCCAAGCTGCTGTTCACCCTCATACCCTTCACTGAGGGCATATATGACTGCAGGTCTTCAGTACCTCTGCAAACCAGCCATCAAAAAAAAAAATCTGAGCTTAAATTGTTTGTACTACTTTGCACATCCATAAATTGCAGATACTCAGGCCAATCTGTCACTCCCCAGGGACTTGGATATCACCAGAAAAACAGAAGAGGGTAAAGAAAATGAAATAGTATATTCAATAGAGCCTAACACTTACTTTTAAGCTTTATCAACTTCATCCAGTGGCAGTCAATTAACTAGTTTTTTATCCTGTAAGAAAAACATCCTTAACATTGCCTTTCCCCACTAGTGCCCCACAGTGTGACTTGTGCACATTGTACAATTAAATGGTACAACTCTTCCACTGACCCTCCAATGCAAGATCTCAATGTTCTTTTCAAAACCCCATAGCAAAGCTGCTAACTATCATTGTTTCCAGTTTGCAAAGGAAAAAGACACTTGAAAGCTCAGTTTGCCCTTCAATAAGTAGCAACACAACAAGACTGACCAAGGTCACAAGGAATCAGTGGTAGAGTTGGGAATAAGATCTACAACTCACAAGGTCCACCCAATTCAAGCTACACACTGGAAACACCTTTTGACTGACTGCTTGTAGCAGGCAGGAGTTCTCAGTGCCCCTAACCACCAGACCAGGCTTTAACTCCAGCTAAATTAACTTACAGCACAGTCTTTTTGCTTCTTACAGAAGTTAAGCTACATTTCATCTCATGCAAGTTACCACTCAGTGCCAAGAAAAGGCCACAGAAAAAGGCTATACGCCCCACTTTCAGCAAGACCAGCACCCTATACAGACCACAGTAGGAAAGGAAAAAAAAAAATCAGCTCATTGCTTCTAGTTTCCAAATAGGACAGACAGTGAAGCCAGCACAGAGCTCAAGCTGCAAGGAGGTAGCTGGCTTCTTGCCCAATACATTCGTTCATTTTTCTGAGGCCCCTTCAAGCTTCACATTGCTAAAAAAGGAAATTGTGAAATGTTGTATTGGAAACAAGAAATGCTGGATATGTCTCCCTCTTGCTCCCTGCCTGGAGGGAACATCTCTAGGTAAGCTTCAGCCCCCCAAAGGAAGAGGAGCAGGCTGCTATGATTTCACCTGATTCTTGCTTCACAAAGGAAGCAGGGCAATAATGACCTGCCATCAGCCATCCCTAACACTCAT
>Ga0181612_145313_pt1 | contig 18355 bp, 9 predicted proteins | sample HoacroProtozoa21_FD_119630 | JGI IMG/M metagenome (GOLD analysis project Ga0181612, IMG submission 119630) | Hoatzin crop microbial communities from Cojedes, Venezuel. Combined Assembly of Gp0051906, Gp0051904, Gp0051908
GTCGTTTCTCTCAGAGCCGCTGCGCCCGTTGGCGGGGCCGGCCCGCGGCTGGCGGGGGACGCGCTCTGAAGGCGGAGCCGGCCCCGCGGTGGCTGGTCCCGGTTCGCCGTCCCTGGGCGGGGAGGCCCTGCTCGGCCTCCCTCTGCTGCCCGGGGGCCGTCAGGCGGCAGCTTGCGCGTCGTTAAGAAAACACGCGCCGTTTTAGTAACTCAGCAGTAAAGGTAAAGCGTTTGTGAAGCAGTTTCGGGGAGCTTGCAACTGAGATGCGACCTTAAGTCAGATTTTTTTTTTATCCTTTTAAATTCTGCCGCTGCTTAGCGGAAGCCGAGAGATTGCGTTTCACTTTGCAAGTACCGGGGAGAAGGGCAAAAGAACCGAGGGGCTGTAGCTTGTTGCCCGCGTTCTGCGCAGGTCGCGTGGCAGGGCACACTGACGCGTCCCTGGCAGCGCTGCCGCCTTTTGGTTTTGAAACGCCGAACGCTGCAGGTGAGAGCAGCCTTCCTGCTTTGTCCTCTGCTGTTTTACTGCTGCCACCCCACCGACAGGAGCCTTTCCTTTCCCACTCCTGCAGCCTGCCTTGTGCAGGTACCGGTTCCTCTGCCCCCGCGTCGCATCATTCACCAGGCCGACAGAAACACTGGTGTTTCTGTGGTGTCTATTTCAGTGGCCTTATTATGGAAAGATACTAGCTCGTTTTAATAAAGTCTTCTAAAAGAGCTGTATTTTAAGCTGCAATCCAGAAATTCCTGCTGGGAAAGCCTCCTGTATTTTGTACTCCTTCACAGAGAGTTGCAGAATTAAAAGGCACAAAGCAGACAGCGACCAGTTCAGCTGCCAGCACGTCATCTCATCCTGTCAAGAGAAAAACCGTTGACGCAGAAAATACAGAGTTAAAGAGAGTAAAAGGTAAGGAGAGAAAAGTACTTGCCAAGCACTTGGGCAGAATCTGGCCATTTTGCATCTTGAACGTTTTTGGTTTTATCCCATGGAAATGAGTGTGAATACACAAGACTGTTGGGTTAATGTCAGCCTGTTGCTGCTGAAAAGGGAAAAAGTCTTTCTTGCCTTTTTTTTTTTTTGAGTTCACCAATGAGGAGAAAGCTCCACTTTTGTCAGTTTACGTAGTTTTTCTTTCAGTTATTGGGTTCAGTTAGGTTCTGGGGCTGTGGGCTTGATCAAAACAGTGTAAGCTAAACAGCAGAAGCACTTGCTCAGAAGTGTTGTTATTCCTTTTCACTGGGATCAAGCCACTGGATTGCCACAAATCACGTGTGGAAGTTCATGCTAAAAGAGAGTTATTTTTTTTCCCTTGGTGCTACTGAACATGTAAATATATGAAATATGTGAAAGCATACATTTGTGAATTTAGTGCTGTAGTAAGACTTTATTTTAGGAATATGTCTTTTAAAAGTATATGTTGTAAGAAGTGACTCTTGGCTGTTGTACAGGTACAGACGAAAAGCCACATACGTCTACATCTGGGTAAGTAGTTCTTACTACATGTGTGTTTTTTGTGACTGTACCAACTGTTACATTCGTAGCCTGTTTTTCCTTGTCTACTCTGCCTAGCCAAGGGTAAAGATTCAGAGAATCAGCAGGTCTCTGCTGCTGCCAATTTTCTAACTTGGGTGTATATTCCTAAACATGATGGCGTCTTCCTCAGTGCAGATGAGAAGATCGTGGTTTTACCTCTAGAGTCTGTGACAAAACAGGAATTATTTTACTGTCACTGTCAGACTTTCAAGGATTAATATGTGGTGGTGTCAGGCAGATTGCTAGAATGAAAATAACCAGATTGTGGCATGCACTTTGATCTTCAATGATAGCATACTTCAGAAGAGAGATGGTAGTCTGAAATTAAGACGAATATTAAATGTACCCTTAAGTGTACATTTAAATGGTATTCACAAAAAGTACTGAAATATGCCATCAGCAGATCTTTGTTAAGATGTTTTTGTCACTTGAACTTCATGTAAATGCGTATCTTGCAGTTGAACAGTGTATTTGACTTCACGGGATTGGGTTAAGCATTTTACTGCCTCTGAAGATTTCTGCTGGTATTTGGACATCTTTGTGGGGTTGGCAGGTGTCACACGAGGCCCGCAGGTCTCCTGCACACCTCTTCACAGGATAAATCGTTATTATCTTGCATAGCTGGTATGTGCTGTTATCTTGACACTAGAAGACACTTTGTGGAAATTTTGAGTGTGTGTGCAAAATGAACAGTTGAGAGGTTTGTTCATTATTAAACGGATCGATACGATGATTTAAAAATATAACTTGGAAAAATGTTTGGCCTGGAGGCCTGCAGCTATTCTAAGCAAATCTGGGTTTTCTCATTGCTGAGCCTGTATGGCCCTTCTAAGCTGCGGTTCTGAGCCGCAGTAGGTACCCAAAATAAGTGGGTGTGTTTAGACATGAAGGGTATCAAGGTTTACGTGACATTAATGTGACCTCTGAACTGTGAATTTTGTATTTAATGTGTTCACAGCAGGTATATAGATGTGAATAACTTTGAATGCGGAAAGAAAGTTACCTAAGCTGCCATTCCGTCAAATGCACTTGCAGGATATTTTTATTAATGTTTCTGATACTGAGTATTCAGACACAAAAGTGGAACTGAAATGTGTTTTCAGAATTAACCTGAGCATTCCTGGGGAACTTCAAAAGAAAGCAACAGGTCTGTGCTGCCTGCAGACAATGGTTACCTCCGTAGCTGCCCTGTTCAGGGCACTGCACAATATCTAAACGATCGCATTGCTCACAGATTGAGTGGCCTTCAGATGCCACACTCTAACTGATCTTTGTGACAGAGTTTGAAATATTCATGTTGTGTGTTCTTTACTAGGCTACCAGCAGATTTTTTTGATGAAACTGAGCAAGATAGTGCAAACGAACAGCTTTCAAAGGGTTCAGGTCCCAGTTTATTGTCAGGAAATTACGATGATGATGATGATGATGATGATGAAGAGGAGGAACAAGATCAATCAAGCCAATCTTGCGTTGTGCGTAAATCTGAAAATCCACCTCCAACTCAGGAAGTAACAGCTAATTCTCTGCCTGCAGGTATTGATCACTGAAACAGTAAGTGATTCAGTAAGGAGAAGCTGTGTTTTGACTGATGGTGGAAGGGTTTTCATTTGTTTTTCTAATTATTGCTGTTAGCTGGTTTAGGGTGTGTTATCTTGGAAGTAGAGAAAGGAGATTCGTTGCCAGTTTGTCACTGTGTGGTGTTTTTTCACTATGCTTATTGATTTTATGTTCTAATTGTTTGAGGCTGTCAAGTGAAATAATGTCTGGCTGTTCTTCCCTTGACTCACTAAGGTAGTAATTGAAATTCCTGTCTAGTCAGAACTTATAAAGAAGCTTGAAACAGTTCTTTTTGTTCATAGGCTTCTGTCCTTTCTTACAGATTTCTTTGACAGCAAAACTACAGCTGCTCCTATAGTTTCCCATTCAGGATCCATACAGAAAGCAGAGACACAAGAGAAGACAGTGGAAAGGTAAGCAGTCAAATCAACTATTGATAAATGCGGGAACCGTAAATAAACATTATCCTTCCAGGGAGTGCAGACTGTGATCACTTACAAATCTGCCTTACTGTTAACTTGTATGCAGAGTAGTTCATGTATACGTCAGCATCTAGCATTATTTCAGACAGGTACTTCACACCCTAAGGGCAGGACAAGAGGTGGAGCAGTGCCTGTTTGACATCTCTGTTCACAGTTTTTAACACAGGCTACTTCTGAAGCTTAGTTTCAGCTGCTGCTGTTAACTAAAGAAAACCATTTGCTCCCTCTGTAGTAATGGTTCAGCTCACTCGGGCGCTCTTTCAGGCAGTGGTTTAGGCTTTTGAAAGTAGAGACTGTGCTGTTAAAATGTTTGAGTGCTCGGCACGCTGTAAAGAATAGTTCAAAAAGCTTAAGCTCTTGTTTTGACAGTGAGGTTTAAACCTGTCTGTGCAGTTCCTTGTAAGTTGATTGATAAGTTAATTAAATTGAAATTTAAATCAAAAATAAATTAATAAGACCAAACTGAAGAAACAAGTTTTGATGGTTGTAGGTAAAACTCAGGGCGTAAAAAAGCTTTCGTCATTTCTAGATCTTTTTGTAAAAGATTATGGATTTTATTCTTGGCTATTTTTAACTCTACAGTAAAGCAGGTTGTAAAGTGTTAACTGGAGATAATGGTAATCAAACGTTTCAGGAAAAAAAACACTGCTGAAGCTTTGCCAGAAGGTTTCTTTGATGATCCTGAAGTGGATGCAAAAGTAAGTGATCTGCTCGTTTTATGCTGCTGGGTTTATTTCTGCCAGTTGTAATGATTTTCTGACTTGTGAAGATGCTGTTCCAGGTAATTACTCATACCAGAATAGAAGGAAATGGCTGAACTACTTCGGTTCTTATTAATTAGAAGACATGAAAAGGGGCAGAGGCAGACAGTGAGAGCTTCTTAAATCATCTCTCGGCGTGTATTTTTGATTTTGGTTCCTGTGTGGCTCTTAAAGAAAACTAAGGAAGTGTTATTTGTTGGGTAAAACACTGGACTGAGATTTGGAGAATGCACCTGTTACTTGTATCTCTTTGAGTCACCCCAGGAAAAGCATTTCACTGAATTTGTACATCGAGTTCTGCCTCTGAATTGAGGATATAAAAATAGTTCTCTAATTTCCTTTGAGAGATTTGGCTGAAAAGTATTAAGAGTTACTGTGCAACTCAGAACTATGCCTTCTGTTAGGATGGAAATAGGTAGATTGTGGCATATGCTGTGATCTCTAGTACTGGCATATTACAGCAGTGATCTTGGTTTTCAGCTCGCTTGTCTTTTACTGCTATGGGGTTATTCGATGCTTGGAAAAGAAGTGCACATTCAATCTGTTTCTTAAAAAAATCGCAACTAAAAATCTTGGAATTTTGATGAAAATCATTCATACTTTCTGCAACGTGCACAGTACCAGATTATGACAAAAATAAACACTGATACTTGAAATACAAAGCTCCCCCTCCCCCCAGAAATCTACCACATGTTTGATGACTTTCCTGCTTCCCTTATCAAATAGTAATAGTGGTGTAGGCTCAAAATCTTTTTTATTTTCCTTGAGTATATTTCCCTATTTTTCACACTGTGGAAGACTGCAGATGTATTTAAATTGGATTGCGAGGTCTAGCCATGACTTCTGGAGACCTTCCAAACAGTGCTGCTGTACGTTCAGTCAGTTCCCCTGTCACCGTGCCAAGCTGAGGTGTCTCTTACTCGCTCTGGCAAGATTCTTCTGGCACCACTCATGCCCACGTATTGGCATATGTGACTGTTTTTGAATAACGACATTCTGAATATTGAATTAGGTAGCTGAAAAAGATGCGCTTTTTCTCTTTCGCATGTGACTAAGTGGTACGTTACACTTTTCAAGTACTCGGTTTCACCATGACTTGGGAATCTTAGAAAGCAGAATGCCTAGCCGGCAAAGGAGAATCTGTTCGTATCTGTGAGGACACCGGTTAGCGGTCTCTGTTCTGGTCATTGCCTCAGCTGATAACATTTACAAGTGGATACATGTTCCAGTAAGCTCTTCCTTGAATTGCTTGCAGGTGCTTTTCTGTTGAATCAGCCCTGTCTAAGTTTAGCTGATACGCAGGGGAAGGAGAATGTTTGTGACGCCGCTTATATTGTGATGGCTGCAGTGATTCTGTGTTGGAATCATTCACAAAATAATTACTTTCAGAACTAACAGCGAGCTTTTTGGAAGGGTAATTGTGGGCTTGAAAAATGTTGGTTCTTTACATCAGGATTTTTTAAAGCATATAAATTGTGGATTAGATAAATATTTCAAGGAAAAATAATATCTTTACTGTTTATTGTAAGAAATACAAATAATTATGAATTACAAAAGACAACCACAATGCATAATAACACAATACATACACATATGATAGAAATAATCACAGAACAGAAGAATGAAGTGATGACTATTACTTCCCAGTACGTAATTTGCTTGGAAGCTTCTAATTTATTCTATAAACTTAATTCATATTACTGGATTTCATATAATCGTTCAGAAACAAAACACACCAAACTGTCGTCTTTACCATGATGGGGACTACCGAAAGAGAGGAATGAATAAAGGAAAAATAAAATTAAAGCAAAAAGGTGGTGTCATGAATTACTCTGTTCAAACTGCTTAGTTCTTTTCCTATATAATTTCCACCCGGTCCAGAGCCTGGCATAATCTGTTGCCTAACCTGTGTGACACGCCACATCTTCCTGTCTTGAATTGTGGAAGTTCTGGTTACACAGGTAGATTATCTTGTTTATTTGCTTGTATTAAAAGCACAATTTTGATTGCCTTAGTTGTAGATCTTGAACACATTCTTACAGCTATTACTTTTTCAGTCGTCTTGTCTTAGTAATTAATGCCATCTTACCACAGAATAAAAAGCTTTGCATGTCATTAAAATTGGTATGTGGCTGTACTATTTATTCTGTTAGCCAACTAAATTAGACTAGATTTGAAATGTAGTCAAGGCTATCTTAACGCCAGTCAGACTACTGACTGAATCATCTGAGATTTTATGTTATGCCAAAGGCAAATAACTCACTGCTTTTTGGCTTGTGAGATAAACTACTATATAGGATTGCACAGGCAGCTTACAGAAGAATTTCAAAGTTATCACCTGACACAGTGTAATTACAGCCCATCAAATTAACAGACTTAATTCACTTGTTTAATCTAAACATTCCACACCATCCATTCTTAGTCAATTATTCTTTAATGCCACAGTCAAAAATGTTGTTTTAATCCAGGAGTAGAGTCAGATTTTTTTCCTCCAAGACCATTGTGCAGCTGCACTCTCTTATTCATACACATCACTTAAACTGAAGTACGTTGACCAGACCTTTCCTGAGAATGCAGCATAATTTGTCCTCTTTCTCCAGGTGTTTTACAGTGCCCCAGAGAGTCACCAGACATAAATTGTTAATAAGCCTGTTTTTTCATGTTCCCTAGGTGCGAAAAGTTGATGCTCCGAAGGATCAGATGGACAAAGAATGGGATGAATTTCAAAAGGAAATGCGACAGGTCAACACAGTAAGTAATGGAATCTATTTTTATTGAGTCTAAATACTATGCACAATAAGGAAAACAACAGTTTCATGCAGCTCTGCAGAATGACTGACATCTGCGTTTGTCAGTTGTTTGTTGCAGTGCAGTGTGTGGTTAAATGCACTTTATAAATGAGCAAAGGGTTCCTTCTGTTTTCCACTTACGGGAAAGTAAGTTGAAAAAACTTCTGATCAGGATCCAGTCATCAATATCTATCTAGTTACATTTGTTAAATTGCATTTAAATCAGATAGCATATACCTCAGATCAGCGTCCTGTATCCAAACAGGACATAATCGTGGGCTCTTCTTTAGATGAGAGATACTCATATTTTAAGCTTGAAAAACACAGAACAAAACACCACCTGTTTGTCTGTCTTTTTCATAAAGGATCTCTAAAGCATAGGTAACCTGGGTTTTACAGTTATTGTAAATTTAAATGTACTGGAAAGGAACCCCAAAATTTGGGAGAGGGACAAAAGATCCTCTGGGTGAGAGCCGTAAGTGGGCCATAATTTTTCTGTTCTTCCATTTTTTACTGTTCAGCATTGTATGGAAAGTCTGCCTGGAGCAGGTTTTTACCTGCCCTTTTGTACAACGTAAAACTGTCACTGAAGGTACCTGGTGTTCTCAGTCTTCCGCCAGAGTATTTGCTAGTTTTTTTAATTGTAATTGTAAATAATTGCTCGTATGTCAACTGCCAAGAAAAGTGGTGCCAAAAAATTTATCATTGCTCATTTTAAAGTGGTCAGCGCTATGAGCAGAGCGAATGTTCATACGAAAGCAGTGGTGGATACATTTTGCTAGCATTAGCCATTCAGATAATTCTTCAGCTTAGAAGGAGTCTTCTCAGTTATGCGTGGACCATTGATTGCATAGCATCTCCCAGACATTCAGATTTGAGAAAGTATATGCTGAAAAAAATAACAGGTTAGAAACACTCCGGGATCTGGTGGGAATATTTAACCAATACTTTCAGTAAGCCTGTGCCATGAAGTGCCGAGCACGGGGACGCAGCTCCTACTGCAGCCTCAGGCTTTGAGTGCACGCACTTTGTTTATGCTCGGTTTCAAATAGCAGTGTATTGAAAAACTCAAAAGGTTAACCCCAAAGCAGCCAAACTACTTTTAGTTGTAAGAAAAAACATCTCCACTTCAAATTAAACCAGGTCATTTTTTTTTCTGTGTTTGCCTCCGGAGTCTTTTGCGAAGGTGGGAGTGTATGTGTAGGCAGTCGACATCGACTTGAGGCAGAGGCAGAGGGGAGGAAGGGAAGACACAGACATCAAAAGGGAACAACAGGGGAATTCAGGATGAGGGTGAATTTTCTTAGTGCTTTTCTGGTTTAGATTTCAGAAGCAATAGTGGCAGAAGAGGATGAGGAGGGACGACTAGATCGTCAGATTGGAGAAATCGACGAGCAGATGTAAGTAGATCAATTTTTCCTCAGACTTTCTGTTCTCCAGCAGCAGTGGATCGCTATTTGACTAGAGTGCTAAAAACATTTTTTAGTTTAACCTTACGTGATAGTGCCTTTCATTAATCACCCGAATACTTGAAGGGGAAAGACAGACTCCCTCAAATTGCAGAACGATACCTAATAAACCCATGAATTTTGGTGCAAAGTTACGCAATTATTTGCAAAGAGAGAATGCCCTAGAACCACGAAAATACAGCAAGCAGGCATGGGAAAAATAAAGCAGTAGAAGGAAAATTCTTTGAACAAGCTGTCCCCCTTTCCCTGTCCAATGTCTTAATTTGTGTTTCTCTGTGAATTCTGATTGACGTGGAATTTGTGTGAACATTTTTAAAAAGCAAGGTCTGGTATTTTGCACTGCAATTACAATTTTGATAAGGAGATTTGTGTTTTGACCATCCGTTTGCTGTACTGAAAATGCCCCATTCTGTGACTAACTCTCCTTGTTTCTAAGGAAAGTTTACTTAAAAGTTTTGTTGAACGATGCATGTGATTACATGAAGTGGGTTTTTTTTGTTTTGTTTTCTTGAAATGTTGGACATGGTGGTTGGATAAGCCCTAGTTTAAACTCTAGGTGAAGCACAGCTTAGTGGAACAGGTTGTCACCATTATCATGTAGCTTAATACGTTGAGTAACGGCGATTATGGCAATGCCAGCAATTGAAAAGGAAGAGATGAATTCTGATTTTAATGAACCTTGCAACAAAAAGAAAAAAAACTAAAAATTTAAGCAACACTTTAGCCTTTGGGCCAGATTTATGTGCTACAGATGATCAGCATATAATAACAATAGCATTGGGTATGAGCTGAGCTTTGGCAGTACAGGGATGTCTTCAGAACAATGTTCATGTAATTTTGGAGAGGGCTTGAGCTAAACCTGGCTGTCTTTGAGCATTCATTTTTACCAGCAGCTTAGGACGCTGCAGTACATAGAAGCAAAGTCAGAAATTTGTGGAGAATATAAAGTTTGTTACCATTGTTATTTTTCCCAAATAAAGTTCCAAATAGATTTTTTTAAAGGCTGTTTTTGTAGCTTTGTCTTCTGAGTGCATTTAAATGCAGGCTATTTCGAATTAAATTAAAAATCAAATTAATTCCAGTGACACTCAGATTTTCCTTAGCCTTTAGATCTTCAGCTGTGACCGTCTGTAAGTAACTGTATTGCAGATAGGAAGGGTGAACAGGAGACAGATAATCTTTCCTTGTTGACGCTTCCTAGCAAATAGGAATGAAAGAAGCAAATGTACTTAAATCAGGCTGATACTACCTGGCATTTTCAACAAAATACCCTGTTAAAATGGCTACAGCAATTGTTACAAAATGTATTGCAAGGACAGAACTTTTTAAGAAAATGAAACACTGGAACTGGAGCATTGCGTTCACTTAAAACGTTCTGTTCTAGCACGCAGTAGGCAGAGGCAGGATGTGAACACTTGTGCTGCTTCGCTATGTTCAGAGATGCCACCGCTGAGCTATACAAATTCATAGCCAGTTGGTATCTCGCCTTCCTACCATACATGAAAACTGTTAAGTGGAGCAAAGAATGGTGTCTCCTCTTCTGTGGAACTGGATATTGGTTCTGTGCTTTTTCTAAAATAATTTGTGGTGGTGTTGCAGTCGTTAAATACTTGGATTAGACCTCATTGCTAGAGAATTGACCACAGCTCTCCTCCGGCCTGTGTCCTCTTGATTAGCGCAGAGGAGGTGCGCTGGCATGTCAAAAGCATATTTTTTTAACTGATGGGAAGGTGTGGAGCTTTTTTAATCCAAAGCTGGAGAAGCAAAATCCAGCACTGTAGAAAATCCAGTTAATGTGGAAAGGCCACAAGTATTAATAGGCGGTTTACTTCTCGACAGTGAATGTTATCGCCGCGTTGAGCTTTTGCGTAACCGCCAGGATCTGATGAAGGAGAAGCTGAAGGAAGCCATGAGATTAAGAGCAGCTCAAGAGAAAGAGGATGAGGCTGTTGGCAGCGAAGATGAAGAAGAATTGCAGGATTTGCTGTCTCAGGACTGGCGGGTGAAAGGGGCTTTGTTGTAGCCTTTCTGCAACGTGGTTGACGCTGTCTTTATCTGTGATGTTCCTTCTGCTGTTAGAAGTGAGACGTTTTTGTTAAATATTTATGTAAAGAGGATCATGAGATGGTAAAGAGCCAAGTGCATTAAAAAAAATAAATCTTTGTTGATCTGCAATGGTGTACTACTTGCTGTAAAAACTGTACATTGCAAATGTTTTACAATACTGAATGTACCTTTCCCCTTAAAATTATTTGTTTCCTACCAGAAGTATTTTAATGGGATTAATAAGTAACTGAAGAATCTCTAACGTTTTGTAAGCATTAGATATATCTGGTAATTTGGAGACTTTGCCTGTTGTGTACAGAAGTAAAGGCCTAGCGAAAGTGGTAGTGTCTGGAGTTTCCCCAGGCTGAGGGATTAGGGAAAGGAAAATAGGCATTTACGTTATCTTAAAATTTGTAAGTGCTCTTCCGTCCATTGCCCCAGCTTCCAATAAAATATGTACATTTTTTTCAGGATCTGTTGCCGTGTGTATGTAAGGGCCAAGCTCAGAAACGTTGAGTGGCAGCTTCCCCCCAGTGTGTGCTCCGTGACATGCCTCAGGCAGCGCCGAGCGTTGTCCTCTATAGCATCTTGTTGTGCTTAGCGCGGCCGTAGCGTAGCGTACCCTGCGCTCCTGGGGCCAGAGGGGTGAAAGCGCAATGGCTGTGTGTTCGCATCACTAAACAAAAGGGGTGGCAGAACGCCAGAGGGAAGGTGCGGGTGAGGTGGAACTGCCGTCTGTCCAGCTGCAGACATGGGAGGTTTCCGTAAGATACTCTCTCGGGCACGGAGAGCATCCAACATCGGTTTCTGTTCTGAGAGACACAGATGGAGTAAAACCAAGGAGCAGCAAACTTGAGAAGGCTGGGATGTGGAAAGCAGAACTGCCTTGAGCTTTGGTAAGTGTCTTTTTTCTTTTTTTTTTTTTTTTAATGAAGCGTATTTTTTAACTTTTGGAAATCTTAAAAACATCTCAGATTTGCTGAGGACTTTTGAAAAAGTGGGAGAAATGTGTGGGTTTATTTTCATCAAAAAGTAAAGTTGTGAAGGAACAGCTTAACATTTTCCTGTCTCTTAAAAGATCCTGGTTTTAAAACAAGTTAGTGAGATCTTAAAGGGAGAAAATAAACTTTGTTCATATGAGAGCATTCTAGATACTTGCCTCAAAGATGTTTTATTAATCAAGCAATAAACCAGAAATGCTAGATGTTTGATTTGCCTGGTTTGGAAGAAAGATTTGGTACAGTGGGAGCCCTCTCCTTACTGCGAGATGCTTTTCGCCACTCCTGGTTTCCGTGATCCTTGGGTTCAGCTCTTCGTAGCTACAAAGCTGTCCAAATTCACGCGACGGTCCTTGGCAGCTTGGTGTGTCCACTTCTTCCCGCCCCCCTTGCTGGGTCACGGCTGCTGTCTTTGGGTTGAGTTACCACCCTGAGGCGTAAGCTGGCGCTTGCTGAGGTGAATTAGTCCACTTGTTGCGACAGCAACATCTGAGACTTAATAAACATGCAGAGAGTATTGAAACAAGTAATGAAGGTGCTCGGCAAGCTGGAGGAACACTTGGTTGGGCCAAAACTGAAATAAAATTTCCTTCTTTAGCGTGAAGCATTTGAATATCAGTGTGCTGCAAGGTGCCTGTTGTGCTGCAGCGAAAGGTCCCTAGATCCCTTTTTCGCTATGAAGAGAACTTCCAGCTGAGAGGGTGATACAGTATTGATAGGAGGGGCAGTTGTGTTTAAAAGCAAACCCAAAGAGTCTCCCCCAGTTTCACTATCAGAAGAGCTAAGCTTCTAATTGTTCCACGTGTCTTTGCTTTTCACTGACCTCGCTCCCCACCGCACACGAGCTTGTTAATGCTGAACTCTGGATGCAGAGAGAGGTTCTAACGCCAGAGAACCAGATGTGACCGAAGCCAGGTTACGCTGAGCGTCACGGACATGTGTGCCATGTTTTTACAGTATAAAAATGGTAATCTCTGAGTTTATAACTTACATTTCTGTTCTGTACACGTATCTGTAACTTCCTTTTGTACATGAATCTGCGAATCATGGTTTCAACTGCGCATCGACAGGGAGGGAACTGAGTGTTGAAACCGCTCGGCTGTTCTGGCTCAGCTGCCCTCGTTGGAGGCACCTCGTGGTACAGAACCAAAGGCAGGGAGCGTAGGTACAGCGGGGCGAGCTCGTGCGTGCCAGTCCAAACCAGCGCAGCCCAGTGTTTTAATTACTGTTAGGAACAGATGGCAGGAATAAACACCAGGTTGTTTTTATTACTGAAACAGTAAAGGTGATGGACCCACCAGTGGGTTATTTATTGCTGCGGAAGTGAGCGACAGCGCTGGTCCCCCTTGGTCATTGCTCGTTTCAGAGTTGATGCTTTTTTGAGGGACCTCGTAGACGCACGAACAGTGCTGTACGCAAGTTTTGTACAGCTCGTTGTGTACAGCTGTCCATTTCTTTGCATTTGGAGAGCTTTGTCAAGAAGGTGGGAGCCTCTTTGCCATCTGTATCCTGCGTCACCACTGATGCACATGTGCTCTTCTGTCAAGCAGGCGAGAAATCATCCCGCTTTTTAGCAATTGAAGTAGCATGGCTTAAGGGAGCAGAGGGAATTACCTCAGCCTTACTGAATGGTGAAGCTCATTTCTCAAGGTAAGTGATCTCCTGTGTCTTAGAAAAACAGAGGCATAATTAATTTGTATTTGAAGTCTGTCCTCAGTTTTAGAAAACAGTTTTATGAACTTGTGATGAGCTATTCAACTAGATACATAACCAGAAAAAATAATCATTTTTATAAATACGTGCTTCCTTAATTTCTTTTGAACTTCTTAGCTTTCTTGAATTCTGTTTTTAAACAATAAAGATGAAAGTAGTCCTAGTAACTAGCTCTGTCTATAGCCACTATTAAAAATGAAGTTTTAATCTCTGGCGTAGTGGAATTCAGAAGAATGTTTTAATTCTCTGATCTCCAGGACTTCCAGAAAATCAAAGAATCGGAATGAAGGGGGAAGACTTAGCATTTGCAATCCTTACTTATTGACATACTAATGGAGACTGTTGCCCAAATTTAAGAACTGTGGAATTTCGTACCACCAAAAAACATAGCTGCAATTCCCAGCTTGGTGGCTCTGAATCTGGTCGGTGCTTTCAGGGCCAAAACGTGTGCGCTCCTGTGTGTGGGACGGAGGTCCACGGAGCAGCTCTGCAGGGAGCAGCCAGCCCGAGCTGCTGCTGCCAGCTCGTGGGAGCTGGCTGTTCACTGGCGAGAGCAAACAGTCGCCAGCGGTGACCTGAGTGCTGACTCCTCTCCCGCCACGGAAGGAAGAAGCTGCCGCTGCTGCCAGGACGCAGAAGGAGGTGCGGAAACAGGGCTGCGTTTGGTACAGAGGAGCCTGCGAGCGGTTGCGCAAAACCGACCGAACCAAAATAGCCACAGCAATCAAAACAGTGTTCTCATTGGCTAACGTGGTCGTTTGTCATTCCTCCGCTGAAGCACAGAATTTTAAAATTTGCTTCAGAATCACAAATACTAGTTGAAAAGAACATAAGCTTTGGTCAGGCCTCCTGCCAATAAGTTCCATTTGAGGAGAGACGAATTTTGCTTATTACACGCCACTGTATTTAAATTCTCTGCACTTCATCATCTTGAAAACACTGAGCTAGAAATAGCTCCAATGAGAAAAGTCGTATTACTCAAGTATTTTCCACAGTTAAAAATACTTTCTTTTTTCTTACAATCAAGCAGCCTTGCACTAGGAAATCAGACACTCAACCGACAGAACGTGCTGTAGCTGCTGTTAGAAACCATGATGCGAGTGGATGTTTGAGAAATTCCCTCTCGTTAGGTGGTGTCAGATGAGTTGGACACTTCTCTTTCAGGTCAGTTATCGAGACATACACCAGTCTGCAGTGACAGGACGCGTGCACCGATGCAGAAACTGATTTAATCAACGTCGCTGCGTTCCTTCCTGGAAGCAAGGAGTAAGTGCACGTCAGCGGCAAGCATGGCAGCACGTACTTGTGTCCCTAGGCAGTGCTGCTCAGGCCCAGAGGTTGGAATTTCCTGGTGTGAAGCAGTTTTTCAGTGTCTGCCTTCATTTAACCTTCTATTTGTTGCTTCACTTGGAACTATCCTGGCCCGTTAGCTGGGAAAAGAAACGTGAGCAGTTCCCTGGGGTAGACATCTACGCCGGGTCTTTCTTCCAGAAACACAGTCAAGGGACCAACACCTTGCGTCATGGGTGGCTACAGCGCTTACGGAGGCCGTGATAGATCTGTGTTCACATCCTTCCTCTCTACACTGTCCGTCGGACCTACGGTTCCTCTGGTCTAGCTGAGCAGCCTGACAACGGCAGTCGCTGCTGCAGGAGCCGTGCTACTGTGAAGTGACCAAACTGGTGGGCACGTGTGACTTGCCTGATAATCCTAAGGCTCGCCTGAGAAGGGGTGGGTCCTCTTGCAAGTACCTAAGCAACGCTGAAACAACATTTGGCTGAGGCTGAGGTTGTGGAAGAAACTGGGTTTGGATCTCTTCCAGCCCAGAGCAGCACTCCCGTTCACCATGCTGTTGGGTATTGTGCCTCGACCGGCACCGACGGGCACCTCGGGGCCCGCGGAGGCCTCGGGCTGTGTCTGAGAACAGAAAGCACTCCGCCCGTCAGCAGCGGACTACGTTACGTGGCTGAATACCTCCAACTTTGTTTTCTTGCTGGTTGACGATCCCAGCCAGCACTTCCTTCCTTCTGGGTTTTTTTTCTCTAGCGAAACACAACAGAGCTGCTTGAATTCGTTTGAGACGTTTGCCAGAACTCTGATACCGATTTGATGCTGTGAAAGCTGCAGCACTCGTGTTACCTTTCGTTTGGGAACTCACAGCGGGCGGGCAGTGGCCTTTTTGTATCAGTGCCTGCATCGTCTTATCTGCCTCTGGGTGTGAGCAGTTTAGTTTTCTATCTTCGATAATATTATTTACTTTTTTTTTTTTTTTTGCCTCCAGATGTACCTTCTTGTGTTTTGTTTGCCTGTTTTGTATATGAAAGCTACCCAGGAACAACTTCTTGCTGCTCAGAAATCTTTTCCAACTAAAATAACTGGAGTCCTCACTTAGCTTAGATTTTATCATATTTCTGTCTGTATTTTTTTGCAAAAGCCCTCTTCAAAGACTTTTTTCCCTTCCTTTGCCCATGTGTCTGCATGTTACCTCTCCTCGTTCCGCACACACAAACGTGCCCCTGCACTGGTCTGTTCAAATCTCGGTCTGTTGTAGCCGATGCTGCACGGCACGCGGGAATTATTTGTGTGAAAGACGCTGCACGTGACAGAGCCGCTGCTGCCCTTTGCCTGGCAGCTCGGCTGGGAGAGCAGAGACTCGCCCTACTTAGTGCTGAGCTGCAGTAACGTTCTCTTTGTTTCATTTACAGTAACCAGGCTAGCCAGAGAAATAGCTTTTGCTGCTGAGGAAACAGAAAGAGCAGGCATTCAAGAAATGAAGGGTATGGAGGTCTCTGCTGTGAAAGCAGCTTCAGCTCTCCTTTCTAAAGTAAGAAGCTAAATATATTTTAAATAATATAAATACATTTTAAGTAATAGTAACACAGAATTTCAAGGTTAGTACTATAGCCTATAGTTCTTCCAACCTAAGGGCTGGAATAGCTAACTCAACACTGGGTAAGGCTTCCTGGGTGCTGGGATGCAGCGGGGCGTTCTGTAACCTTCCTCGGCAGCCTTTACTGTCAAGAGCTGCTCTGTAGAAGCTGTTGGCTTCTACAGGTTTCCAGGTCTGCGTGCTTGTCTTGGTCACACTATAGTTCCGGGCTCAGACTCGAGACCAAGACACAGAGGAGCTCTCTGTACCGGGGAGTCCATGGAAGGTAACAGTGGTACGTCCCGCAAGGATGGGGCACCAGGACCCCAAGCTAAATACCAGGAGGCAAGTGCAGACTTTAGCAGAGCGGAGATGGAGATTGTAGAGTTACTCTCACGTCATTAAGGACGCTACTTCGCCTCCACTGCCAAAAACGCTGCTTTCTGATGAGGAGAAAAGCAGTCAAGGTGGGCGTACTGCCAGCGCCGCAGGCGGAGGGGTGGCCAGAGGGCAGCCAGAAGGGCTGCACGCAGCAACAGCCTGGGGCTGGCCCCTGCCTCTCGCTTTCGCGTGAAGAGGGAGTTCTGTCCCTCAGCAGCTCCGCAGGAGGAGCTGGGTGGCCCAGGCGGTGTCTCGGGGCTGGGTGAGCCCCTGAGACATGTCCCCCAGCCAGCCCTCCGCTCTGGTGTTTTAGTGGGAGTTGCGGTGCTCCTCCCTGCCACTGGCCTGGCGTCCTGGCCGGGCAGAGGGTGCTCTCCAGATGCCTCGCCGCTCAGCGGTGCTGCTGCGAGCGGGGAGACACGAGGGCTCTCAGCAATAAGGTGCTCAGGACCCGGGCTTGTTCTTGTCTTCCTGGTTTTCTTTCCCCAGTACCTGATCTTAAAATCAGCGTGGGAAAACATGAGAGACACAAACCAGTGGCTTCTTGGAGCAAGAAGCCGAATTCTGTCTTTTTCTATGCAGCGTGAGACGTTCTCCAAGAGCAACTTCGTTAAAAACCGAGTAAGGTTTTGCAGAAATACTGCTCGCTGTACTAATTACATCTAATTGTGAAAAGGCTCATCGTCCCTGACAACGGGCTGATGTCCTCCTGACGCTGCCAGCATGGCGCGGTCGTCGTTACACTCTTTCCCAATGAGCACTGGGGACCTTCAGCGTGATGATATGAACCTTTAATTATTAATGAAAACAAGCAATTTGTCTATGATCTGAGTTTGACAATCCATAAAATAGTGTTTCTCAAATGACAAATTAGCAATTTGGTTACAAAGAACAAAGTTTAAACAACACAACAGTTGTATGCACAAAGCTACCACGTCTTTTTTTTTTTTTTTTTTTAAATCAGGAAAAAAATTTATTTATAAAATGTCTCATTTAACTTACTGTCAAGTCTCTAGCTGAATACAGTGGTTTAGAACACTACCGGCCCATGCTTTTATACAGATTAGCTAAAGCATGAACATTGATGAAAATTAACCCCCAAAAAGAACTTTGCTTCATGTTATGAGCCACAACAGTGTTAAAACTGGAACAGTAATGAAAGCAACACAAGAGTTAGGAAGCACAGTTGCTTAAAGAGTAAAAGAAGTGTTTTCTTTTGATGTCTCAGAATAATAAGAAAGTTAGAAATGGCAGAAACTCCTCTGTAGATTAGTCCATAGAAAGCATTGTCTCATGGGGCTTTGGGAAAGTCCTGTCTGGTGGCTAATGCACTAGGGCATGGTGAGATACATTACAGAGCCCCCAGGCCAGTGACTTCTGAAGACAGCCTAAAATGTAGGAACAAAAACGACGAAAAGAAAAGGAAAGGAAAAAAAAAAAAAGGCAAAAAAAAAGAAAAAAAAAATCTTCTCACTATTAAAAAAATAACAGTTGAGTACAACCAGCACAGAACAGCATTTCAACGCAGGCAAGTTTTCTCACACAGAGCTTGGTGGTTTGGTTTGTCTTTTTTTTTTTGAAACGTCAGTTATTGAAACGGTTACAGCAGTCCAGAACAATTTTACAGCAGTTTTCTAGAGCTGTTAAATAGCTGAGGTACCTTGACATTATTTCCAGTTTTTCCTTCATTATATACAAACAAAAAAAAAAAAACGCCCAAAAAAAAAAAAAAAAAAAAAAAAAGAACCAAAACCCCA
>Ga0181612_136535_pt1 | contig 18354 bp, 9 predicted proteins | sample HoacroProtozoa21_FD_119630 | JGI IMG/M metagenome (GOLD analysis project Ga0181612, IMG submission 119630) | Hoatzin crop microbial communities from Cojedes, Venezuel. Combined Assembly of Gp0051906, Gp0051904, Gp0051908
AGACAGTCAAAAGCCATCTGGACATGGACCAAAACTGGTTCTAGGCGGCCCTGATTGAGCAGGGGAGTTGGGCAAGATGACCTCCAGAGGTCCCTTCCAACCTCAAAAATTCTGTGATTCTGCAATCGTGATGTTTCTGTATCAGAGAAGTGAATTTGACTCACAAGGTCATAAAAAACATTGATTTGAAAGACATCTTCATAATGAGGACTGTAGGATGATACTAAATCAAGCTAATTAGTGAGTTCCTGGAAGACATATAAGGCAAATCTCCAGAAGGAAAGCCCTCCCAAACAGCTAGAGCACTAGTGGAAGTGGTGTTGGTGCCAAGCCTCTAAAAATCTTAAATTCTGTCCCTGTCCTCTCACAAACTGCTTACAGAAGCTTGCTAAAGTTGTTTCAAATCTCCAATTTTCTGCTACAAACTTACCTCCTAGGAGTTTTACATGGACAAATTAAAGTGAGATGTTTAAACACAGAAATGAGGAATAAGGAACGCAAAGACTTATAGTAACAAGAAGAAATATCAGCCCAGGAAATAATTTGATCAAAGGAGCTACATTCCTTCACTTCTCAATACAAAAGCCCAGGAAAGAAAATCTTTACAGATGTTCCCTGTCCAGCAAACTGATACTCCACATGCACCACTTTGACTCTAATGTACAAAGTTGAGATTGTAATAGAGGAACTCACTGCACAAACAGCACATGCAGCTCGCAAGAGGTGACTTGCACCAGCTTATCAGAAGGTTAGTGACCTGCCCAGGCTGATGCAGGCTCCAGTTCAGACATGTAGCATCACTTCTCCCTGTGACTTATTCTGGTGTCTTCCATGGAGTTGTTCACAAAGTAAGTATTTGAGTGTTATGATGTGTGGCAGAACCCGGATGAGCATGATGAAAGATTCAGCCCAGAAGAGCTGAACCACAGATCTATACAAATCGTATCCCATATACTATGCATTTCAAGAGATATGATTCTGCTATGGATTTTGGAGGACAATGTACAAGTATTATGCCTGTCCTTCAGCTTCCCCAGCCTTGTTCTCTACAGCATACTGGTGGGAAATGCTGGTATACAACTGCTTTAGGAACATGACTTTACATTTCAGTGCCAGTGAAGTTTTTATTTTCATGCTTATCATTTCTGGTTTTGCTACATAGAACCCAGTTCCAATTTCTAGGGGTGGGGGACACAGCTAGTCAATCTCCAGGTGGGTCTGTAACACCATCTCTCCATACACCGTTACTATCTTTCAGGGTCATCTGTCACAACGGTGTTACAGGGCCACTTCAAAAACACCCAGCATTTAAGCCTGTCTTGGGCACACACAGGATAGTTCTCCATCTCTCTCAGTGCCCATTTCTTGGTCAGCTGCAGCAGCAGAGACTCCTGAAGTCACTCTGTCACAACCAATCAGATTATCTTTCACACCACAGGCCTTCTACAATAAATATGTGTATGTGGCTAGAGAGCTTAAAATTCAGAATGTCCTTGGAAAAAATCACTTTGCATCTCTCTGACAAAGCTAATGGGGAGACTGGAAAAACTTCAAGACGAACATTTAGAAAATGGTAGGAGCTCTGGAAGGTTATGACAACCAGATAGATAATCAGGCTGAAGAAAAGCAACGGAGCCGACATCGCGATGTGCCAATCAAACAGCAGGGAAGACCCCATTGGCCCAAACAAACTGAAAGCAACAAGAAAACACTCTAATCTCTGAAAACCTTGTACACAAAGGAGGCATAGGAAATCCATTGGGAAGGCACTGCGCCAGACTTACTAAATAGCGAGGCAGACAATAAGGCCAATAAAACATAAGAGAATGCTTAAGAAACTGATAAACTGTCTTCAGTAGAAAAGGTATTAAATTAACCAAAAGAAACCAGACTTCTGGTGGGAAAAAGAGGGATGAGAACAGCTCATCCCACTGCTAGAGAAAGACAGAAAATACAATTTACAGCTGAGATGGAACAGCAAAAACAAGAGAATGATATAGCTGAAGCTCTAGGGAAGCCCAGGCTCTGAGTTGTTCAGTCTGAACTGAAGAGCAAAAGAAAAAAAAATTAAAGAAAAAAATTCCCAGCATATTACTAAACAGTCACACAACATAATATGAAATCACTAACAGTAAGTCACTGGAAGAAACCAGAGGATTGTAGTAAATATTTCTGAAAATAACGAAGAAGGATTTCACAAAGTATATCATTCAGAATGACCCAGAGATATATTATACAGTTAATACACTAATATATATTCACTAGCTTCCTTTTATGACTTTGTTGTTCAATGAACTGATCGCTATGAGGATACCCCAGGTCAGAGCCATGTGATCTTCCCCAAACCTCCACTCCAATCACCAGCTTTCACCAGCCTCATAGGCCACCAACTCAGTGCTGATATTTACCCCTCCTCATTGCTTTCTTTTTAACACATGAAGGTGTTCAAGCTATGAGCAAAAACCCCACAAAACATTAGTGTGATTAAGTTATTAATAAGAAAAATCTTCCACTTCCACTCCACAGAAAAAAGGGAAAATATCATGAGACCAGGGACAGCACATCCAGACCAAGACAGTCTGCTCCCACTTCCAAAATAATAAAGCAGCAAGGGATAAGAAAGTTCCAAATGGGAAGAAAATTATCTCTCTCTAATTTGAGCACCTAGGTATCTTCTCAGTAGGAAAGAGTTCACGTTTATAACGCATATAATACCAGCTGACAAAGCTATGATCTCCAGATGCTACAGTAATACAAACACAGAAAGACTGAGAAGCAGTAAGCCACTTGTGTATTAATCAGGCTACAAATGCTGCCTGAATTCCACAAGAAACCTCTCCTGGCTACCTTCTAATCAGAGACAGTTCACAAAAAAAACCTCTGCTTGGATATTTTAAACACCTCTTTCACAAAAAAAGAAAGGCTAAGCTGCAGAGAAGTATGTGAAAACTGAAAATGGAGAACACAAACTAAATAGAAGTATTTCAATCTTCTAAACAGCGTCTGAATTTTGGGCAAATCTCTATAGGTCTTTATTGGTGGAAGAAGTGTACTGCCATGCTGTGGAATAGACTTTTGTTTACACAGCAGATGATGGGTATAAGTTAATTCTCTCTGCAGGCATTAAGATGACAAAATGTGTCAAAGGACCTTGGACAAGTAGGCAAAAGTGAGGGGAAAGCTAGAGGGCTGTTGAATCCCTCACTTGAGCAAAAAATTTTGAGTCACCAAGATCACAACTGACTATGGCACAGCTTAGTCATTCCCCATAAAATACTCTTCAAACAGCACAACTCCACCTGTGCCTAAACCAGGTTTTTCCTGAAAGGTCTAGTGAGGCCAGTAACCAAAAGCAGCAGACATTATCTTAGCAAGGAGTTATTTCTTTGCCTTCAGTCTTCTCAGGAAGAAGTTTTATTTTGTAATAAGGAATATTTCCCAAGAGCATGGAGTGCTTGTAGGTCTAGATTTACTCTGAAAGACCATTCCTGCTGTGGCACCGACATTAGTGGCAGCAATGTAACTGCCCCTTCCTCAGCACCTGCTGCTTCTGCAAATGCATGCAATATTTCAAGTTTTAGGAGCTTGTTTAGGTGGCTGCGCAGGCTGAAGTCTTAACAAAAAATATATAATACAATGTAGAAAAAGTTATTGAACTGACAGTAGCTTTTAATGTAGTAGGTTGCAAGCAAGACACCCTTAACCTACTCAAATACTACAGTGTAAATTTGAGTTAGACTTTTGTTCTGCAGACTTCTTCCCATTTATAAAGATTATAAAGCTCTGGTCTGTAAGGAAAGCAGGAGGCATTCCTAGGGAATACCTGCTCTATATAACGTAGTTCTTCAGCTGCCTCAACGTTGCTGAAAGATCCCAGCAGGAACAACGTTAGGCCTTCACTAGGTCTCACTAACTGAAGGAAGCCAGACCGGGCTATTTTCCGTTTATTTTCTCTTAATGTTTGGTCTATACCAAGTATTAAGAGAATCAGATTGCCTCCATGCTTACCGCATCTGCAAGAAGCACCTATGAAGTATACTCAACACAGCCCTTTCCATCACCTGTATAATAGGCTCTCATCCCTATTTCCATGAAAATCTTTTGGTGTCATATAGGACAGAGTTACCTAAAACCCCAAACTACCTGTGTAATACAAACCAGCATGGATACTGTGTCCACAAAGCAACCAAAAAAGCCACATTCCAGTGACCACCTAACTGCACAGTCCTGGAGACACTTTGATAAAATGTGTTTACACACTCAGCATCATGACTCTTCAGTGACCTGAATATTTACCTGCTGTGGTCCATACATTAGACAAAGACGTTATTTCTCCACTTTGGTCTCCACAGGATCTAATTGTTTAAGACAACTCACAGCATGCCCACTGTATAAAGAGCACCTGTGGTCCAGCAGTAAGCACAGCAGCTTGGGAAACTTTCATTAAAATCATAATTACTTCAGTAATCTCTTTTTACTAGAGTCTTCACCCAGGAATCAAAAGATCCAGATCAAAAGTTCTCTTCTCAGCCCAGCCTTAACACCAAAGTGCTTGCTTTTGGCAGGGACTGGGAAGGTAATGTCACCTGACTTTAAACATCTACCTGACCTTTTTAGTTAATGGTGCTAAGAGGTACATCTAAAACAGGTCAGAAACAGTGTGTGATAGAAGTGCCTGTTCCATTCCTTGAACATACAGGGGTGTCTAGACAGCTAATCAATATTAATATCCCAGGGAGCCATTTATGTTGTAGCTATCCAAGTTCAGGCACAATGGCCCCTCAGTTTCATCATGCATATCTGGTTCTGGTTGTGGCAGAATCTTTTACACCTTCTCCTGCATAATGTTTTCTACCAGATCAGGTTTTGACAGCACCTATGATCTTCTGTGTGCTATAGCTAGTATGGTGAGGTCCAAGTGACAGCACATCATTTATTGGAGACTGCATGCCAGCCTAAATTAGAAAGGACATTTTGGATTCTGTTAATGTCCACCCCTAACTTTTCTCCTACTCTGTCATTGCAACCTGTTAAAGATGAAGGAGGAGTTTACACTACTGCTAAATTCACTCCATAATACCCTTTGAGATCTTCAGATGAAGCAGCAAACGTAAGTGCAGAGAAGCAATGTCATTATGACCCTTTCAAATATAAATTACAACTACTTCAGAAAAAGTTTCACATTATTTTATATCTGTTCCTAATTGTAAATCCTCCTCTTTGACTAAGGCTGTCTTCAGTCTATAATCAACTGACCTTTCTGAGGTGTCCTATAAGTCAGATGTCAGTGAGCTGAGGAAAAAAAGGAAACACCTTAAAAGGTAAGGAAAAAAATGCAAAGGGAAGAAGTAAGCTGAGCTGTAGAAGACTATCACTTTCTGCCCTGTTAGTATTTGCATCCAAGACCACTTTTCATTCTGGGATGTTTTTTTCTCCTGTGTGTTGTCACTTGGTTGGCTTTTTTTGCAAGTGTTTGGGAATTAGAGACAGACTGAAACTTTGAAATTTCTGCTGAGTAAAAGGCGAACGTAACCATGTGCTGGAGAGCTAGTTCAATAGAAACCAGCAGGGTCAGCAACAGCCTTTCAGCAAAGAGCACTGAAAGAATGCTGATTTCTCAAGTCAGAAAATTAAGGCTGGCCAAGATAAACAAAAATAGTCTTGTAAAATCATTTTATGAATTAATTTTCTGATTATGTTACCATACTATCTGCTATTATCAATATCTTCCTACCTATAAGAACATTACCTTCCATATTTGAGAGGTTAAAATGCCCAAGTGAAACCAAGCCTAGATCACATTTTTTTCAAATAAGAATTTTAATTAGATTTATAAGCACTTTTACTTTCCCAAGTGAGAGAAGCAGTGTGCTTTAGCAAGGAATTTAGTCCCAGTGTGCTAATTATAATGTAGGTTTAGGCTGTCTGTGTCAGGTTGGATTATTCCAGGCTACAGATTTTCACTGTTTATGCTGACCTCCTGACATACAGCAGTTCTAGCACAGACAGGAGCTGTAATGTAATCCTGAGGTTGACTCTAGAAGCTGTTCCCTGATAGAGAGATCTCTGAAGTGGATGTCAAGTCTGATGCAGTAGGAGTCATCAAATTTCCAGTTCTAAATAACCTAGTTGTGATCAATTATTCAAATAAGATAAATGTAATTGGTTAAAAAAAAAGTGCAAGAAAAAAAATTGAAAGATGCTAAGGTATTGAAAGTGTCCTTAACCACAAGCTGCACTTCGATTTTGTTTCTGGTCTGACCTTGATTTTCAACTGATGTGAACTGACAAGCTCTTTCCAACCCAACCTGCCACCAGCTGGGCACTATCTTCAAAGCGCAGTCCCACAAACAGACAGGTTCTTCCAAAAGCATCGAAAGATATTTGGCTGCCCACCTCCCAGGATACGCCAGTTTTTATCTTCTGTCTGTGCAAAGAGGAGGCACAAAAAAAGAAGATGTTCTGAGATGTTGATGGTACATCCGGGACTGCTGCCTGTCTGTAAACTGATTTGATGGCAGGGCAAAAGAGGCTGGGGGATTGGGGATGTATTCTGTCTTACATACAGAAACATACAAACAAATAAAAGGTGCATCAACATTTCATTTTCAAACACAGTCAGAACCACAACCGTCTTCATCAGAGCTAAAGACAACCATCAACTCTACTAAAACAGATTTGTTTCACTTCCCCTTTCTCCACACTGTATCCAGCTGCATTGTCCAATCAGTGGACATGGGAAAAAAAAAATCTCAGAACTCTCATAACAAGAAGAGTATGTAAAAGCTAAGATAAAGCATCCATTTCCAAGAGGAATACTTAATTATTTATATTTCTTAGTATGGGAAATGTTGTTTCAGGAAAGAATTCTGAACCACACACCAGTGATATAAGTTTACCACTTGGGATGTCTTTCAACAGTGAAATCAGACTGGATATTGATGTCTTGCAGAGCCCAAAAGCCTTCTTTAAGGTAAAATTCATGCTTAATTGCCCTAAGAGCAGTCATTAGGTTGAAGACTTTAAGCCACCTTTTTGTGGGGCTGTGCATACTGCATTGCTCACACTGATAAAATCTACAGTACTTTCAGCTCTCAAGAGCTCATAGCCCCTCTTGTGTTGGTAAGTGGTGGTACCCTCTGCCACAGATGCCAACAGCGACTTTTTCTGAGGCTTTTAACTCTCCTCAGCACAAGTAATACAAACTGCAACTCCAATTTAAGTGACCACAGAGACAGAACAGCTGCAACATGTCAGCTCCAGGAACTTTCCTTTGAATGTATTGCATTCTTCATTTTATGTGGATTCTCAAGTGACAAATCAAGGAGGAGGGAAAGAGGCCAAGATAACAGAATGAGAAAGCAGATACCAAAAAGGACTTCCAGAAACAGTCTGTTGTTTATAAGTGACCTCGGATACTGGGATTACTTACACATGAGTTTTCTGGAATGCAACATCTTCTGGCAGAAATAACCTTTTCAGAGCAGGGGTTCCAGAAGTGCAGCCCATGGGTCTGTTTGCAGACCATAAGGTGTTGCTGTGTAGTCCATGCTGGAACCTTTTCATATAGCAGCTTCTGACAGGCAGAGCCATAGTGACTAAAGGGTCCATGTCCACTATGCTAGAACCAAGCCTCACATCTAGGTTCTCCAAGAGGCAATGCCTGCAGCTGAAGTGACCCATGAAGAGTCATCCCACAAGAGTCTGGACTGTGCCCCAGCCACACAACCAGATCCTCTATACTTCTCCAGCTACACCTGATACTCTGCTTGGCAGGGAGAAGCTGTTGCATCGCCCTGTTTCAAGAGTATTTATGTCAGCCAGAAAAGAGGGATTTTCCACTTCTGCAAGGGCAGAAAACAAAAGCAGTCCTCACCTGATATGTGGAGAAGAAAGTGGATTGAGGAATTTTACTTCTGCCCTAAATGAACTTTCATGATTTGCTCCTGCCCAGTAAAACTTTGGAATTCCTGCCTTCAATGGTATATGTAAGACCTATAAACCTCTCAGTGGGGATCACTTCTCTGGTAGGAAAGAACAAGTTACAGTGGGGTTGGACTCCACTATCAAGCACTGGCACATATACCTTTTAACAAGCTAATGTTACTGCCTTGCTCCATTTGTGCCAATGCTTGTTACCTACATGCCTCCGTGTACAAAGCCTTTCATTTGCTAGGTTTCCCAAAATATTGTCAGCAGCCTTTTTTGGGATACCTTCCCCGCTTTGCTAGTGCTGAATTCTTTGACCAGAAACATGGTGCAAAAGTTATCTGCAAGGGAAAAATGTGTTGAATGACAAGATCTGCCCGAGAGATAAGTGTCTGAAAAAAATCAGAAAATTTTTCATCCTTAACAAGTTATATATATTGTGTAAAAATAGCTAATTCTAAATTTATCTGTCAAATTGAATTGCATAAAATTGGCCTTTGAACACAGGTACGCCAACTGCCACTGCACTTAACCAATGCAAAGCAAACTCTTCAAGCATACAGTTGCTTAGGATTGTTTTATCATCCTAAATACCCAGTTCATAAGTTCCCTCATTCGTATCTGTTAATAACAATACAAATTATTCTTTCAGCTATGCATCATTAAGGTTATCCCAGGAGCAGAAACCTTATGAATGAGTTCCTGGAGCCTGCCAAGAGACAGCAGTTCAAGCTGATCACACACACTGCCTTACCGAGAGCAATCCAAGACGTGCCTTACACTCAGATCAGTCATACTTCCTATATTTTTATTGTGACACTACTTGCAATCATAACCGAAAAACTGGAATGCATTTAGTGTTTATTGCACTTTGTCACAAAAATGAACACAACTGGAGGTAAGGTGAAGCACTCCCTGTACTGTCAACACAATAGGAGATGAAATCCTAAAAAACATTGTCAACATTGAAGTCAAATATCAACTGCATGGCAGTTACATTTCAATATCATGGGTTTTAAGAATAAAGTAGCTAGATGTCTGGAAAAAAAAAAAAATCAGATTCTAGGCCATGAGAACTTTGCTGACATACAAAGCAAGAGGAGAGGAGAATATCTTTCTTATACTTCAAGCTTTATAAATGTCATGGGCCTTCTGCTTCCTGAACTCTGCCTCCTGCTTTGTTCCAGCATGTATCCCAACACACACCTGAACATGCAGAGTCTGAACTCGCTGCTGTCATGCTGTATTACCCTGTCAGGTTTGTACCATATTAGATGTGACACCTTGTCTTTGCAAGTTAAAGGTATCACTACATAATGCTCCCCATAATTATACTGCTGTTTGATATCAGTACAGAAGAAAATGAAAGCTACATCCTGTAGAAATATTTGTGACGTATTTCCATAATTATGGAGATATATATACTACACAGAAAAAAAAAGTGTTAATACAGCCTGGAAACAAATATTTTCTGAAGAATAAAGAACATGAGTATGCTTGTGAGACTTTTATAGTCTATCCAGCAAAACAATATCTTTTATCAGAAGGATATACTGGTATGAGAGAGCCATATAAAAAGATTTACAACTGCATGCATTTGTTTTACATGGTTATATAAAAGTTAAACCAGAAATAATATAATTTTCCTTTATCCTATATCCTTTATACTAATAAAGCCATACAAAATCCAGCTTTGCCACTATTATTTGCTGTGATTTAACACTACAGATAATCTGTAATATCTGTACAATAGTTAACGACTGTATGCTGTGCCTTGTTGATAATGAAGGAATTCCCCTTTCTTTTTGTTAAAATTCTTTGTATATAAGAATGGCAAAAATATTTTTCTTATGAAATAAAATAAGCAAAATATAACTTCCTCAAGAAAAAACTCTGCAGGTCAAAGGTAAGAAATAAAAAAAATCATATTAAAGATACAAATATTTGAATTATATTCCTATCATCGTTAAATACACTCTGGGCTCAAATAAGTTCACACTGCATTGGGCTGGGACTGTATCTTGTTTTTCTATAACAGATCCTCTACAGGCATGAAAATAGGTGCTACAGTGCAACATTTAATACAAAATCATCACCAGTTTGCTTTAATACAACACAGTGCTATAAAACTGCAATCAACATAATGTCTACCAACAGCTGCTATAGGAGGACTAATCAGAGAGATAAATTATAGCAGCTAGGCTTGTACAAAGCAGAAATGCATGCTATAAGACATCTCCTTGTGAAGAGAGAAGCCATTTACAAGGTACTACCCTGCCCCGTGCAGGCAAGGTAGCACAGCATTGCCGAAAGCCACAGATGGCTGTCTTGAAACAAGATTTTACATTCTCTAAAAATCAATAGCAATTCAGCTGCAAGAGTACAATCCAGTTATGTTCTATCATCTTCCTTTATTATCATCATTTTTAAGAGCATCTAAAGTTTGTCGGTTTTCTGTTTGAGGTGTGGCTAAAATAATTACCAACAGAGTTATAGCAGACAGAAAAATAGGTCCTCTAACATTGCTCTGCCTCTGAAATGGGGTACACACAGACTGCTAGCCCCCAGAATAAGCCTTTCTTTGCACTGAACTTTATTTCTTGGCTTATTGGAATAAAGATAAATAAGGAAGCCATCTTAAATGAATGAAAGGGATACTAGGAGCATCTTTTCACATTCTAGAATGTAGTTATGACATAAATTGGAAGGGGTACCCCAAACAGCAACATTCACTTCAGCAATGCAGACTACATTTAACATTAAAGATGAGACAAACGCTAATAACATACTTTTTCTTTTGGGGATCTGGACTGCAAAAGAAAGACAATGCACACAAGGGAAAAATTTTCTTTTGACTGCCCTCCAGTCTCACATTTGTACTGCTCTGCATTGTATGGACACTGACATACAGCATACAAGAAATACAACTAAAAACCAGAAAAGAAACTATGAAAACCTGCATTATCTACAGCATGTTTTTTTTGTCTATTTCATGAATTAAATTGCCTAAGGAAGACCCAAAGGGTGAAATGACTGCTGTAAATTAATTCAGAGTACCAAGAATATCTTGCAGGGAGAATGCTGAATGACAGCTGTGGTTTTGAGCTGTGGTTTCAAGAGTGGCTCGATACGCTGACTGGAGATGTGACTCTGCCTTCATCGTGATCCTGCCTGGTATCAGCCCAAAGCCACCATCAGCCACCTGCTGGGCACTTTATGTGAGATGAGTTGGTAATATCTGCATATTACCAACAAGCATAATAGAAACTCATGTGATAATGATTTTTATTTGGCAGCTAACGTGGGTTTTATTTATCTAGCAAACATAAATTCTGCTAGAGTTGATGCCTGGAGCTGATTCTTCCACCGCAGGATATGAGCAACTTCCTCAGTCAGAGTAGTGGTTATTCTTGTATGTTAGAAATATGAGAACAAAGCCCCACGAGACTAAACTTTGTATATGTAAATACCTGCAGTGATTTGATTTTCCTGAGCAATCGACTGTTTGTCCCATCATGCCTGTCTCTCCTTTTCCTTCGCATCCTTTTCAGCTCTACCACATTCTCTTTCTTTCCTCTGGTTTGTGATTTAGCTCGGCCTTTCCAGACTCCATTTCTCTCACAGTTCCACCCAGTGTGATAAGAAGCACGGAAGCCCCTCACCGTTCACAGCTGCTGCTTTTCTTCCACTTCTCATGGGTTATGTTTCCTGTTCAGCCCTGCATCTACCTGCAGTGACTCCTTCCTCAGATCTGTAGAATTTTGTCTCACAAAGCCCAGCCCTTGGTTATCCTTGGGCACCTCCATATTAAATACAGCCACCAACAACCCCGTGCTCTGAACCCCGACCTCGGTTAAGAATTGCAGTTAGAAACCTAGAGTCTTTGTTAAATTTATTGCAATGTCCAGAAATAAAATTCGGCACAAAAACTGAAGTAGTTTCTTCCTTTCAGTAAAGACACAAGTGGGGCCAGGATTTCTCCACTCAAGGAGAGGGGGGAAGTCCATTTGCAGCCTGGGTCACATAAGATCTGTCCTCTTTATGAAGGTGTCTCAGATTTGCACTCTGACAAATCAGGAGGTCTTAAATTCACCAAAAACAAAAATACAAAACCTATGAAAGACTTCTCTTGTGCAATAAAAACAGAGAATATTAATGGACTGTGCTTCTTTTTACAACGATATTGATTTTGCAACAATTAAACCTTAAAATTTTATAGACTTTTTGATATTTGTAGTGTATTTATTTGGAACCATCATTTATCACAGAAAGCATCATTACAAATTCTACAGCTGCTTCCTAAGCAGAAGGCACGTTTTTTGGATATACTTCCACTCACAAATTGCAAACCTAGTATTATTATCCTTCAGTCCCCTGACTCACTGTATAACTTCATGATCAATTTTTGACTGCAGATTTTGTATCACTTCAATCAGGTTAACTTTCAGCTACAGAGAGCTAGTGATACTTAGTATTGCCAGCAGTTACAGGCAAAGAAGTAGAATTGCATAAAGCAAATAATTCTTTCTGTCAATTTTTGTTTTGCATTTGTGCATCATCTGCAAAAAAATCTAATATTTCAGACATTGTTAATTACTAAAATTATTTCAGCAAATAGTTATTAACATAAAACTGACATATGCATTAGGAAACTTTCCTCTCTAAGTCAGACAGGTCTTTCTTGAAGTCTAGTCCACTGTGAAATCAATGACTAAATTCTCATTAACTTTGTGACATTAAGATTCATTACTGTATACTTTATCTATTCCCTGATTACCTTTAACTAACTTGCACTGGAACTTGCATCACACAAGTCCTACACTCTATTGACCGTGCTTTCCAGCTAATGTAAATAATCAAATATGGTTCAAACAGGTAGATTTTAAAATCAGATAGACATGCAACTTTAAAAGTTTTCCGAAAATACCTAGAAAACAAAGATTAACATATGCCTTCCTTGAAGCATATGATTTTGTCTCCAGGGTATTCCCATTAGTGAAATCTGAAACCTTGAATACTCAACATGATGAATATGAAAGATCACTGTACCAGTGAGTAGTGGGATTCTGCTGACCAGCCCACGAAGAGATTAGATAGATATCCATCTAAAGCTGCTAAAGCTGTGCTGATTTGTTGCAGCAGGCAGTAATAACCGCACAAGATAGATGAAAGGATTATATCTGGTCTTTAGGGAATGGGTAATGGAGATCTATAATAGAGGAGACCTGCAAGAGAATCTTTGAAACCGCCAAGCTCAGGGAAGAGAATTAGGTCAAAAAAACTCAAATAATGACAAATCCTAGACATGAAGGGGAAATTCTGAGTTCACTATGAGTGTGCTTCTGCTCTTCTAGCACTGATGGTTTAACAGTTAGGTATTACATCTAATTCAGACATCTCTGTGAAGCCAGTGGTCTAAAAGATAAGTCTGCAGACTATGATTCCTTTTATTATAAGAAAAGCATCCAAAATCCCCCTCAAAACAAACAAACCAACCCACCCACAAGAAGTTGTCAGGGAGCAACAAGAGCAGGTCTGGTCCCTAAGCAAGCATTGAGCCAGGAGCAGCAGGAGGTCCCCATGGGCACTGGCAGGTCAGGGTGTCACCAGCCAGGGGCCAGGTCCACCACCCTAAGTCGGGAAGCAGGGCAGAACCTGAGATGGTGGCCAGGTCCAACCAAGAGTCCAAGTCAGAAAGCAGCACCTGGTGGTAAGACAGTTCCAAGGTCAATCCAACAAGCCAGTCCACAGGTTGAGGTCTGCATCAAGGGGATCCACGGCCAGTCTAGGCATTGCTTTGGCTGTGCTAGAGACCAGCACTCCTCCAGTGTACGTCAGGGCAGGGGCTAAAGGTTCTAATGGTGTAAGTCCCAGGTAAGGCTGGTCATTAAGGCCTATGAGTACCCTCAGGGCCCTGACACAAATCCAGCCTTCCACATATTCAAAGACAGCAAAGCACCTGCATGCTAGCCAGAAATCCAGTGGAACTCACAAAAATGCATAAGTAGGTTAGGCACTTGTCTCTTACCGATTTCAATGCACCTTTAACCAAACCATGTCCTACCGTTCAAAATAGTCTTGACATTTCAAAGCAGTCTAATATTTCGCTGTTTTGCTCAATCAAGGGTTTTGACAGAACTGTTCCATATTTCTCCTTCGATTTCTGGCTACTCATCTTTAGCTATGGTTTAAATCAGCCTAGAGACTTGACTCCTTTTCTGTCTATTCCAACTTTGAGGCAGTGTGGGGAAATTGGATCAGATGTTAGTCAAGTTGTTCTATAATAGTTAAACAGAACAAGACTTCATTGATCCTATGCCCTTCCTGAGTGATGAATCCCAACAGAATTACACAAGAAAAAGTAATCACTGTTCTTTCTCGTAATTATCGCTTTCTGTTTTTCTGACCTGACGTGAATTTACTGTTCTAAGTCTTTCAGTGTAGCCTAGAAATTGGTTCCATTCTTGGGCTCTAAACACAAAGGCTCAATTATATCTTTTTATTCTTTTTAGGAAAGATCACTGATTTTCCTAACTCAAAACATGTCTGAAAAATAATCTTCCAAATGTGTCCCATCTGACAGCCAAAATTGTACTGCACACTTCATGATCGGCCAATCTCTGGTGTCTTTTTCCCTTCCTTCAACTCCCAGAAAGGCCAGTGGCTTTTTATGTACTAACAGAGGAACAATTTCCTGCAAGTGGCATAGTAAAAACCAGTAAGATTACATTCAACTAGTGGCGAAACATGAAGTTTAGTATCAGGGAAAGATACCTATACTAAATGTATTTTATTATTTGCTCCCACTAGTGTCAGCAATAGGCTGTTTGTTCATCAAACACAGAGGTCATCCCACCCTCATATCTCAAGAAGGCATTACTATTCAGTTAATTACACACAGTTTGGTTATTTAACCCGTTCTTGTTCTGCATAATGTCCTCTTGTAGGTATGGGTTAAAACAATAAGCTTATTCGTTTTATTATAATCATTCCTAAAGATTATCATGACAAGGAAGTGAGAGTCTCAGTAACACTTCTAACTCTAGGAACTTCAGATGAAGTTTATTCCACCAGCATAAAGGGGGTTGAGAAAAAACCACTGCCAAGCCACTTTAAATGTTCTGCTCCAACCTGAGGTATGCATTAATGGTAGGGAGGACTAACACTTCACTCAACAAAAGTCTTGTTTAAACATGAAACTAACTAAGGAAATTCAGTGAAGAATACAGACAAATGATTAAAGTTACCAGTATTTAAAGGAACTTCTATACTTTTGATTCAGTGAATAATAGCAATACTTAACGGAATACAAGCAAATGCACAGAGTGAAGAGGAGTTGTCTTCACAACTTTTCCTTTTTAGCTTTCATCACAAATGCCTCCAGCTCTCCTGACCTTTGCTCAGAGAAGTCACCTGCAACTACCAGGGTCTTCTCCGAGGCCTGGAGAGGCTCAGGAGACCACAGAGTGGCAGCAGGCACAGAAGAGGGAGGTAACAGGTCTTACAGACTGATATAGTTCCGTTTCAAGCCCATTTTTTAACTGGGATGAGGAAAGCACCAGGAGTTTACTTGTCTCTTGAGAATCTCGTACAAATTCTACAATTTCCCGTTTGTACAGTTTTGTCTAAGGGCCTGATCCCGCCCCAATGGCTCAGCGTCAGACCCCAGTGCAGAAGAAAAGCCATGCCCACCTCTTTTCTCACTCAGAAAACATGGCAATATTTTCAAAACCAGCAAATGTTTCATGGTCAAGCTATGAACCCTATACACACAGTCCATAATGCACAAATGGAATTTACCTAAAAACAAATGTAATCTCCACATAGTCTTTCTTCTGTAAAACTTAATGAGCTTTCAGAGACTAATAAAGAGAACTAGAGAAAAGGTTAACATGAAGTTACTATGTTAAGCCTGGTCATGACTTATCCTCATCAGAATCTAATGCTGACACCATCACCACCAAATCAATATAGTCAAAATCACTATCCTGAAGTACATTTGTCAGCATTAAATACAGAAATATTAACAATATCTAGAGTGAAATAAAAACAACGGTTTGTCAACTTTTGCTTTTGCAACTTAGGCTGGGGAACAGTGGAAAGACAAATGTAGGTAAAAGAAAGTGACTTCTGCAAAATGCATTATGTCAAATTCTCAGTCTCATTAATAATTTCTCATAGCCCTTTTAAGTATTCCTTTGGATTTAATTTCCTACAAATACTTAGTCTGTTTTTTCTCTTCTAAATACTTTAGATGTATTGAGTAGAAGAGTCATAAGGAAAATTGACTCTTCTAAGCAATTGTTCCCTTTGGACACCTGGCATGTCTCTTTAGGCTCCTCCTTTTCTATCCACACTTTGTGCATTCAAGACTAGAAAAAATGTCACTCACTCATGGAGAAGAACAAACAGCTCCAGATGAGTCACAGTAAGAGTGCACCACCCAAGCCCTAGAGACCCAATTCTCACCCATTTTGAGCTTTTCCTCAGATCTTGGAGCCTATTTTCAGAGTGCCAGTAAATCCAGGAAAGCAAGTATGCTGTGACTGCACATCTTGCAGCAGAGTGAGAAACAGGAGCTGAAAACTGCAGAAACAGTTGTTCTTGGGGGTGAAGGGCTGAGCAAGGAGGACACAGACATCCTGGACTCAGTTCATAGCCTTGCTACAGGCTTCTGCCATGGGTGAGACAAGTCAGTAGAATGCTGTGGCCCAGTTCCCCAGCTACACAACAGGGTCAGTTCTCCCTTTCTCCCACACACATTCTGCCTCTCTGTCAGTCAGCACCTCAGCAGCACAGCTCCTGCCATGAAAGCTCCTCTGCATGAGCCTGACTGATTAGGGTCCCCAAGGACCTGCACATGTGGATGGAGGAACAGTCACCTGGAAATGGTGGGTAGAGAGTGGAAACATATGTGCCACAAGATAGCAACTGATAAACTGAGGACACCAAGAGGCTGGTGAATGTGTTCATCAGCCAGAGGTGGGATAACAGACCACGTCATGAGAGGAAATGGGCTGCTACATGCAGACAGAAAAAACAGGTATAGCACACACCTGCTGACACAAAGGACCTCAGCAGAGTTTCTGAACACCTGTCGAGAAACCATGGTTGTATTAGGATGACCATCCACTTCTGAGGAAGTGTACAGCAGGCTTGGCCTCTCACTGTTGCTCCAGTTGTGTGAACTGTGCCAAAGAGTAAGTGAATGAACAGCACAAATAGCTTTCTGCTATTAACAGCTCAAGTCTATTAAAAACACAACTTTATAAAAGGTGTTCCAACAAATCTGCTTGCGCTGTTTCTCCCCAGACTCCATCCACTTTCAGGGAAATTTGCAACACTTCATCAGGTGTGTTTGAAATGTGTAACACAATATGGTCATAATCATTTTAAGACCTCAAGAGGCTACAGCTACAGTCATTGCAGTACTATTATTACTGACAGCTGCAAGAAATGGTTACAGTTCAGAAAAGAAGTCTCAAATTCACTTTACTATCTTGATTTATACCAAGCATAGGCTTTAATCTGTTTCACTTGTAAACAAGCATTTGTTCATAGCTGTTATAAAATGGCCTTGAAATGCAATAAACTAGTATCATGATGCAGACAAATAGAACAGAACTGGGTTGCACAAGCATTTCCAGATTGATGAGTCATGCAATTTGCAACCTCATTGCTCCTTTCCCAAAGAGCATGAGCCAGGATAGTGACAACAAAAACATTCCTTCTTTTCTTAAAAAATAATTTAAAAAAAAAAAATCACATCAGGGATATTCTATGTATCACATATTAATTGAAGTCAAGAGATTTAAGGGTTTTTAAGTTTACTGCACTGATGCCAGGGACTGGAACCAATAAATCATACAATAAAAATCAAATAAGGGAGCAGGCATTGATTTTGATGAACCAAACTTTGTCACATAAGTCTATCAGAACAGCAGCATGTACATGTCCTTAGACTGTCCTGAGGTGTCCAGACAAGATTAGCAAAGGAAGTGAGATTAGAAGAAGGAACAGCTGGAGTTTCGGAGGTAGATCTGAAACCTTGTTCATCTACAGAAATGCATGCTGATTTATGCAGTTCACCACATATCTGAAATCAGAAAATAACAAAGCTTCACATTTGACACTTCGTGCTTCAGGTATGTTCAAATGTTAAAAACAGTTTTTACTCAGCTGCAACTGATGTGTATTTATCTGATATAACAAAACCTTTTTGCTTTTGTAAGCCAGTAAAAAGGTGATGTTTTAGACAGAAGTTCCTGAAGCAACCTGGTGCCCAAAAGCACATTCGAGGTTCTCATGGTCCAAGACAAAACTGTTCAATAGGAGTATATGTTGTAGACATTAAAGAGAACTGCAATAAATAAGTTGAGTTCTGCAGTACAATTCTAGATTACGGGGGATGCGGGTTCCCTCTGC
>Ga0181612_166453_pt1 | contig 18354 bp, 14 predicted proteins | sample HoacroProtozoa21_FD_119630 | JGI IMG/M metagenome (GOLD analysis project Ga0181612, IMG submission 119630) | Hoatzin crop microbial communities from Cojedes, Venezuel. Combined Assembly of Gp0051906, Gp0051904, Gp0051908
ATAAAAGCAGGGTGGGTGGGGGAATATATTAATTAATTCCAACCCCCCCCTTTTTTCCCCCCCCCCCCCACCCTCTTTTTTTTTTTGCTAGGGGGAGACCTACTGCCCTTGTCCCTTTCTTCTGATTTCTGAATCTGCCACAGGCACTGTTAGAATTACAGCAGTGATAAGAAAAAATCAGGCGTGGGATTTGAATTAATGCTTTTAGACAAATCTCCATTCCATCTCTAATTCTAATGCTAATTACATTTGCAGATCAAAGCCTGTTCCTTAAAGTTTTGCTTTTGAATACATGTAAAGATTTTACTTTTTTGTTTGATTTTCTTTCCATTTTTGGAGAAATGCTTCTTCCAGTAGAGACCAGATGTTCCTAAAATATCGCTTTGGAACAGCACAGCTTTGGTTCTCTGTTTTCCTTTCTTTGAATCTTTTGTATGCATTGGGTACAGCATTGTTCTGTTACTGTATAGGCAATCCATCTTTCTGACTTACTTGGTTTCTGTTTAGCAAAAACCAGTGATAACTTAATAAGTGAATGAAAATAATTGCAAATATGTTTAACTGCATGCTAAGCATTGCCAGCTGCAGGTATTCAAAATTTGTATCAGCTTCAATAAGATTATGAGATTACGATGAAGAGATTTAAAATATATGTATATTGACAACTGAGTTATTTTTATTTTCTTTCTGACTCTCAGATTGATACGATTTACACTTGCCATCTGCTTCTATATCTAGGAGGACCAGAAGTTATTTCTTCTCTTCCTCTTTTTTTTTCCCTACATGAAGCAGAATCTTTCTAACATGGACTCCTTATATTTGGGTTTTCAGAAATGGAAACATAAATATCATGCAACTTGTGATAAAACCATAAAAGCCAGCAACACAGGCACGAGTCTCACTGCACTCAAATTAAGTTTGGCCTGTCCATACACGTTTGTAGGATCAGAGCCTATTTTGTAAGTGTCAGATAATGAAAGTCAGGGAAAGTCAGAAATTTTTAACACTACAACTTAAGTCAGAGATTTTTAACACCAGAGCCTCAGGGGTTGTAGCAAAAGAGTACGAGCTCATTTTAGGAGGAAATAAAAAGAAGGAAAAAGAGAATGGTGGAATCGAAGTGTGAAAAGAGGGGATTAGGTGCTGAAAGGGTCTGGGTTGCATGCAGGAGGAAGCAGAAAAGGTTCAGAGGGTGAAAAAGCCAATTAGTGGAGTATAAATCTAAAAAAGCCAATTTCTGAAATAAAGAGGTGTTAACTTAAGGCAGCTAGCGAGAGGATTAGTCAAGGAAGTGACAGGCTGCAGTTAGGAAAGAGTGGGATTCTCAAAGCTGGTCAGGACTGAAAACAACTACACTGTATTACATATATTTATAAGGTATTTAAACTGTATAATGAAAGCTAGTCCCTTTTCTAGGTATGATGCAGGCTCCTTCCATCACGTCCCCCCCAAGAGGTGTGCTGTAGATAGCCAAATTCTGGCTTGTGTCTTCTATCTGCAGGCAGCAGCAAAGGGCCTGCTGACTCAGGCAAATTGCTTGTGGAATCTCCTTAGATGTCAGGCACAGTGTGACTCTTCCTATCTTTGCAGCAACAGGAAAACAGTCAACAAGAATCATTACCTCAGCTACGACAGAGCTGTTCAGTGGCTTCCATTCCCTCAGATCTGACAGTCACAGAGTACAAAAGGTCCCTGCTCAGCACGGGGCAGCCTTTCTGCACCTTTCCCCAAACACCTAGGAGTATTTCAGACTCGATCCTGGTATAGTAGCTAAAATCCTCCTGCATACATGATAGCAATGGTATTATAAATGGCTATAGCCCCTCCAAAAAGCTTTGGGTTCCCATCAACAGGAATCCTTTCCTTGGATTTTCTTCTCCAACATGTGTATTAAGTTAAAGCATCTTGGTTTTCTCCCATGGCAGAGTCTGTTACTATCCCCCTGCCACTACTGCAGAAACCTGCAGCTTATCTGCTTGGGCAGGCCTGATGTTGTTATTCATACCTGTGTAAAGAAAAAGAAGAGTAACAGGCATTGCTTCTTGTCCATTTGATATGGACATATTTTTCTGCAATGGGAAACTGAAAAGTCTGGAGGGGAAAAATCAAACCAGAATCAAATTCTGCTCACGTGCATCCACATGTATTTGCATCCAAGTCAGTTACTTCCAGTTTTAGTCAACGCATGCAGACACTTTTGGATATAAATTGGCAACCCTCACAAATCTCTCCCAAAAGACTGTAGGTTTGGCAGGAAGAGTGCAATTACCTGGGTGTTAAGCGATCATGTAAATTGCTGCTAGAAAAAGCTGCTTGCAATATACAACTAGTTCTACTGATATGCAATCCCCAGGAATTACAGTATTTATTTTTAATAGCATTTGCTGCTCTCTCATCTATTCTGTAGAAGTTTATATATGTAGACATAGAGATCACACTTGCAACTGTGGGGATATCTGATTGGCACAAGATTACTAGAAAATATCTAAATAGAAGAAATCCTCTTCCTTCTGTCTTCTACAATGCTGCAGGATGGAAGAAGATGTGTTAGCTAGATTCAGTCTGCCATCCTAAAGCTTACGGTTAGGAAGCACCTGCATACAGTTGAAAGATACAGTTCCATATGGAAAAAGAATAAATAAAAACATGAATTGTAACAGACCAAGCTTTCAGCTGGGTAAAACAGCATTTCTCCCTTAAACTCACTGGAAGCGTGCCTATTTATATCATCTAAGAATCTAGACAGTTATCTGGGCTTGCCAGCTCACTGTAGGGATAAACATAGCTTTAACCAATTAAATGTTCATTAGGGGTAAGACAGAAAGGATAGCAGAAGCCAAAACTCAGAACCAGTCAGCACTTATTCTCTTGTTCTTTTATCAAATGAAACATTAACATTTTGTGGAACATCGTTTTCTGCATGGGTAAGCGTAAACGCTACCGTAAATACTGGTTTATATCTACTTGGGAGTTATTTAATTTGTGAGTTTGGGATTTTTTTTGGCTTACTGGTACGTCAGCATTTTTAGCATAGCACAGTTATCTCAGTATAAGAGTACCTTACACTTATCACTAAACTTACAGGAGTTGTAGATGTGATATGGATACCTTAATCTGGAAAACTACTTCATAATAGTTTCAAACTAACATACTGTGATATGAAATCACATGTATACAAGATCTAACCTGCAACTTGCCTCTAACATTAATCTGACAGTGAACACCTGGAAATCAGAAAAGGACAGGAGGGGTTAGTCCAAAATGTAATTTCCACGTTATGCCTAGGAGGCTGAAATTTAGCCCAGTGTAAAGAAATAGCAAAACGACTCTGACACCATGGATGTCTCATTTAGATCACAGCCAGATTCAGTACCATCTGGCCCTACACAGTCACCCTTGAGTCATGCCCTGCAACTTAATGGTGGATTCTAGCCACAATGAATGTAAACCAATCTATGCCTGAAGTGTCCGCAATCCCTGACATTTACCCTTTTGTTGGTTTTATCGCTTGAGGTAGTCTCCCCTTGTGCATGGAGTACAGCCATGATGATTCACACACAATCATATTTGCAAATGTGGACATGCACATCTTACAAGCTGTTCTTTAAAGAAATGTGAGAAGACTTCTCATAAGCCTGAAGCAAAAGCCTTTCAAAAGGTATACATTTTGTATATGTATATATAAAAGGTATATATATACCTTTCAAAAGGTATATATACATATATATATGTGTGTGTGTTGGCTGGTTTTTTCAAAGGTTTTAGAAAAGGGGATAGAAAGTAGTAAGAGCTGATAATGCCAAATAAACAGAAAAAGAAAAGAACTAAGCAAATATCTTCAAAACAAACACTTCTTTAAGGTTGGTGCTCTCTTTTACCCAGATGTCTGTTTTAGCTGTTGGTTAGCTTTTCCTCAGTGCTGTGACTCTAGAGCTTTTTTTCACTATGACCACCTCGCCTTCTCTCCCATGAGGATGGTTATGGCAGGCTGCTCATAACTCTGTGACACTTCATTGCAGTCATCACCCTTAGACCGTGGCTCTCACATTTATAATGTCTGTCCTAGTAAAATTCTCACTTTTCTGGTTTAAGTTCTACGCCCAGATTTTCAAATATTTTGGGGTTGGAGGAGGAAAGGGAGATTGCTTTTGTGAGCATCATGCTTCTGAAGGCATGAAGAAACTCAGACAACAAAGAAGTTATTACAGCATTCCCTGAAGATGGGTGAACTGAGAAGAATCTCACTCTGGCTGAGGAATGAAGAGGAAACAGAAGAGGATTTGTGAAGTCTTTAAGACATTAATTTCTGTGGTTTCTCAACTAATAATGAAGTCTCATTATCAGCATATTTTGATCCAGTCATGCAGTCTCTCTGAAATGATGACACAGTATTGTGGACCATTGCTATAGCAATGGCTATCCCAATCTTGAGCAACAGTACATAGAAGACATAAAAGCAGTACAGCAGGAACCAGCAGTACTGCCTCCAACACTACGCACTGGGGTGTGTCTGCAGGTGTGTTCTCTTCTATTACAACAGGACCAAACAGCAAAGAAGCAAGAACACTACTGAACAAAACAGGGCTTTTGTAGCGCCCTCACTGCACCATTAAGAGCAGTTGTTCCAATGTGAGACCTATTTTTCCTTGCATATCTTATTTTTTGCTATGGTCTTCGTCATTCGATACATAGGATAAATTATTTTTACAATACATCATTGAGATGAGAGAATATTATCCTTTTTAACAGATGGAGAATTCACAGAGATATTAAGTCTGCAAGTATTCATTAATTTTAGCTTTGAGACATGGAAGACCTGATTTTTTTCAGAGTAGTTTTTATTATAAAGTGTAAATTGCTCTCCACTTCTGCAAGTCAGACTTAAGAGTCTCTGGTAGATGTGGACTGGGGACAACATAAATTAATTTACCTTTTCTGAAAAATATGATTTAAATGTTTGCACTGGCATTACGTTCTGCAGCTGAATTCGGTTCCCCAGGACAGCTTCCTTAACTAAAAAAACACCTTCCTTCTTTCTGCAAGCTTGTGATTAAACACACTAAATTCTTCATGAATTCTTCTTCCCCAGTCCCATTGACTCCAAGTGCCAGTCTCCTTATGCTCTTAATTGCAGTCTTACCAAGGTCTTTATGCAATTAAAATTCTCCAGGGTCGTCAGTCTCCCTCTCACCTTGACAATTCTGCTTTCTCCTGACAGTCTGTACCTACTTTCTCCTCTAGCTTTCAGTATTCTCTGTCCGGTCAGTCTCAGAGATGGAGCAGGTGAAAGGATAGTTCAATCAAACCCAGACTCGGTGAGAGGTTCAGGTATTCACACTGCTCGTAAATCTTTCGAGGCTTTGGATGATGAACTCTAGCAAGTTTCTGGTGCCTGTGTGTGAACCGCAATCGCTCCAGTGCTTTTACCTTCAACAACTTCATGAGTTTTCAAAAGAAAAGCAAAAAGTCTGTATACAATGCAAAAAACACCTTCCTGACAAATTTCAAGTCCTCACTCCACAGTATAAAGTCTTTAGAGTGTTTCAAAGTAAATCTTATCAGATTTCTGAGCACATGATCATATTACGGCTAATGTTGGTCACCTTTAATAATAGGTTGCAATACCAGCTCTGCCTATGATGCAAGCCTTTGAATCCATAGGCTAAGTTGTATTCCTGGAGGCATATCTACAGCTTTTATCTATGGCTGTGACTGCCATATGTATGCATCTAAAGACAACTTTTTTCTTTCAAATGGAAGTCACGATTCCAGTTTGCTTTCACTTAACTTTGCAATCTGGCTCTAAAATCCCCAAATGGTATTTCTCCATATTATCAATGAGGTCTGATCAGCTCATGGCAGCTGCGATATAATTGTGACAGAGAAAATCTTTGTCTTTTGAAGTGTCTGTCCTTTCTGCTTTGCTCATTTTCTGCTTGCAGTAATTTCCTCCACCATTCAAGCCCCATGGAAGTTATAATTGACAAATGGGAAAACTAATCTCGTTATTAGCCGAAGCACAGGCTTTTCAGCAGCTTCCCTGGGTGAGCTGTACAAAGAGCTTTCTTACTAGGGAAAATACTGACCTGGGTGTTGTCAAATCTCTTGCAGAGACAGGTCAGGTGAGTCTCTGATCACATATTAAACAAAAGTAATTATTTTAATCCAAAGTAGTTTAAAGGAGAGAGAAAAAAAAGCCTTTCTACCAAATATTTAATAACAGAATTCATATTAAGGTCTCTAAATGTGGATTTAAGTTTGCTAAGATGGAAGATTATTACATGAAACGCATGAAAATTGAAGTTGCTCACAAACAAGGGCAGTTTACTGTTAACTTTTCCAATGTAGGCAGTTAAGGAACAGTTTAAATGTCTGATATTTCAGGAAGGATGCCAGTTTATAAGGAGTAGAAAAACAGGCCAAGTTCTGTTCTCAGGGTGAGATTCACATCTGTAAAATGTCTATGTATCTCCTAAAATAAAGCTAGGTTGGCATATGCAGGCTTGGCTTGGACTCTACATAATGACCAACTCTTTCAATGGGGCTTTGGAGCAAAACCTGCAGCAGAATAAATACTGGTATATTTTGCTGTAGATTTCCCATATCTGTATTTTTGTGCACCCTTTCAACCTGCTAGTGGTCCAAATATACTGTAAAATCCAGAATTAAGTATAAGTACATTAGTTTATAAAGTCATTACAAATGGACTGATTTCTGCAGTACAAAGAGTATCTACTAATCTCTAATATCTTCTAACCTAAATCGTAGTTTCCTCATTGACCATTCTAATTCTTTAAGTTCAGTACTGCAAATACAAGTACCACTCAACAGCCAAGTGCCTCGTTCTGTCTTTTGTAACAACCAGCAATGGCGTTTTAAATCTGGACCTGACACACCAGGTTTCATCTCAATCCTTGTATTACTACAGAAGTAAGAAAATTATTTTCAAGGAGAAAAATGAATCGTTTAAAGTTGATGGCTGTGTACACAGTGAAAGACAGCTGAGCTTGCACTGACCCAAAGAAAGGATTTTCCAGCAAACTGACAAGCCTGCATAGCTCCCATTAGTGTTGCAAGTTATGCACATGTAGAGTGAGGAAAACGGACTCCAATTAATGTGTTTATAGAGGAAAATGCTGCTTCCAGTATATTGTTCCCCAGCTGAGCTGAGAGTGACTTCCCCAGATAAGACCCTGCTGTTACTCAGCTTCTAAATAAGGTAAGAGAAGATTGGGTGATGGGAGGTTCAGATGGCAAAGTGAATTTGTCTTGGTGAATTTGAAGTGCTTACATTGCAGTCTGCAGTTCAGCTGTTTACCTGGTTTCTAGGTGCTTTTTTATTTACTGTCAATTTAACAAACCTTGTCCTCTGTTGATAAGGAGACTTAGTGCTCAGCATAGTCCACCGATTTCCCCTCTGCTGCCCCAAGCTTTTATAATGTCACATTTATTTTGGTGACTACAGTCTATTTGTTTGTAAGCCCTCACACTGGGCAGCAGTGCATGTTAATTCATTAAGCCTGACAGAATGTAAAATTACAAGACAATAAAAAGAATGTTGTCCCTGTTCTGATATATAATTAAAGCATGGTCATCCAGGGAAACTTGAGTTCCCTTCTTCAGGGAAACCTTTTGTAGTTCTGAGCAGTTAAAACCACTAGTTATTCAAGTAGGTTAATTCTCTCTCCAGTACCTTCTCTTAGGATAGGTATCTTGTGAAGGATCTCCAATGTGGGCAAACAGTATGATCTGCATCTATTCCACCTTGGGCTCTGATTTCACAAGTTTAACATAGCTGGATTATCTCCAACTGGATTAACAGACTTCTAGCAAAACCAACTTGTGCGACAGGAAATGTGGTGACATAACAAGTTCAACTTGGTCTTGATCACATACAGTCATCAGAGGATTCGTTGGCACTTTCAGTAGGAACAGAGGTGCTGCACACTCTCTTTTGCGTGAATCTTCTTGGATTCTCTTCATCAAATGGATGAAGTTATGCTGTGTCTGCTTAAATCTTCATTGTAGCTTCACTTCTTTCTCATTTCCTATGCTGGGTTATTATGGCTGGGTAAACTTGAGCAGCTGTCATGCTTTATCTAAAGTATGGATTGAGAAGTATATGAAATGATCTATAACAGATAAATAAGAAAAGTATATGAACAAATTTACATTTGGCTCCTTCTTAATTTCTAAAAGCAAATCACATCATTTATGAAGAAATGAAAATCAATACTAACGGGATAGGCCCGTTCTTTCAGCATGATGGTGTGAGTTGGTGGCAAAGGTGTGGGCTTTTGTTAGCTAAAATCACAGTTTGTTACATCTCACTTCCACTGCAGGGTTGTTGAAGGCATGGGGCCAACAGTCAGAAGGGTTAAGTCCCAACAGTCAGAAGGGTAAAGTCCCACTGAGTAAATATAGGTGATTTCAGCAGTAGCAGCATAGACAGTTTGCAGCCACCTCACCTTCTAGCAAGAAACTGTGCTTCATTTATGAAATTCATTTCATGTGCACATAAAGCACAAAGGATATATACTACTTAAATTCCAACATCCATGATGTATACTGGGGCTTGTCACAGCATGCTGCAATAGAGTTAGAAGTCTGCAGGAGTACTTTGCTGACACGGGCTTGGCAATGACAGATTAGAAATGGCTAAATTTTTTTTCAGCAACACAAACTCAGCTGTAATCTTATGGCAACAGAATCCCATTGTATAAGGAATCTGCTGCTCCCAGCCTCTACCTATCACCATTCTGGCCCATCTTGGAGGCCTGTGTTTGCTGACCATAATTACTCTGCTTGCACAAGCCCATACAAAGCTGTGCAAGCAGATGGAAGTGACTGTGTGAAGCAGGGGTGCAATGCCACATCTCCTCTCTTGTGATATGCCTGGAGATCAGGGGGACAAATGATCCAAGGGAAAAATAGCCCCCCTCCTTTCATTTGTTTTTATGGCTTAGTATTCCCTTTCTTTTAATTATGCTGTAATCTGGCTAAAGAGTTTACCTGGTATGAATACAGCTACTTTGATTTATACTGGTGGAGCACCAGGTTATAACAGTGAAGTTTCAGGGAGTAAAGTATCAGGAGAAAATAGAAGTAGTTCATGGGATATCACATATTTTAGAAAAACAGAAACTTCCAAGAGTGTCAGAACTGTTCCCCCTTCTTTGCTCTGACTCCTCAGTTTTAGTCTTGCACCAAAATAGACTATTTGTTTATTGCAGCAGGAACTAATATTTTCCCTGTAGCCAGTTAAAAGAAATACATCCTCTTTGTGGCTTTGAAAATCCCTACAGGATTATGAATGAATACTTCAAGAGTGTATTATAAATTCAGACATGTCTATTGGGCTTTCAAGTATCACAGCGGGAGCTTCTTACTGAGGCAACCTGAGGGTAAAGGCTTTCCCACCTTTCCAAAGTGACTCCTCCCACAAAATTTTCTTAGGCTGAAGTTAAAAAAAACCCACCACCCTACCTAGTTGAGCTTCTTAGAGCTACTTCATTCTAAGCAGAACTGAATATAGATATAATTTAGTACAATCACATACCCAGACATTGCTTGGGAGCCTGCTCAGTTTTCCTGCCGCATGCAATATCTTGCACACTCTTTAATGGTAGGTTGTTGTTTGAAACCACTGTGCTTTTTATTTTAAAGTCTAAGCAGGTTAGTTAAAAAATTTGCTTTCCAGCATGTGCTGTCCTAGATGCGCTATGAGCACCTGTCATTATCTCCTCCAAATTCTGCTGTTACTCCTACTTGCCAACTGGCAGCGTCACAGCCTTGTGACAGTGATTACAAAGTAGGATTAGACATAGCCCATTTCTCCCATCCCCTGCTGCGAGTGCTGAACCAGCAACTTTGCCATGTTTTGATCAGATGCACTCAGCACTGACATATAAATCAGGGACAGCACTAAAGGGAGAGGGGAGGAATAGCAACAAAGAGGCAAAATCAAGGGCAACTTGGAAGGAAAAAATGGGACTAAAGAGATTTTAAAAAGCACATAGCTTTGAATCTATATGTACTTACTTCTAAAGGGGATGAGGGGTGTTGCTACTTTCAAAAGAATTCACGCTTTTTCAGGTTTTTGAATGCATATCGCCCCAGTAAAAAACCTCCAGTGGGCTGAGCTTCAGAATGAACTGCAAGATGAAAATGAGTTTCAGCTGGGAATTGAAGGGCAGTTGTTAAGAAGTCCTGTCAAACAGTCTTTGAAATTGAAGAACCACCTGCAGCAACTGGTGTAGGTGGTACTTGTAACACTATGCATGATGCTGACCTAATGGCTCAGCAGATGTTGTGCATGGGTGTAACTTCTTCATAAAGATTAGCAGAAAGGCTCAAAGACATAAATACATTATCGTTATGGATGTCAGCTAAAAATACAAGACAGTATCAAGAAAAAAGTCAAAGAGGATGGTGGTCTTCCAAGGATTTTACTTCATCTGTTAGGTATCAGAGAAGAAAAGCTGGTGTCAAGGTGCTCCAACATTGTAGCATCGGAGGAAGATTTGGATTGGCAACCATTGTTACAACATACAAGACACAGAGCATGAAAATGAGGAAACATGTTGTATTTGATCGTGTCTAGTGTCTAAGTGTGTATTCCCAGCATTTTGCTAGCATTTTTGTGGAATGAGCTGCCATTAAAGATATTAGAAAGATTTGGAGTAAGAGGCACGAAGAAAACTTCCAAAACAAGACATATTCATTCTTGCACTGTATTGCTATGCCATTTGCCATACTGCAACTGTAGTTAAATCTAAGTATCCGTAGAAATGTTGACTGCCTAAACCTTCACTTCACAACACAAAATCCCATGAGTGCAGAAGAAAAACACGCATATGACAACTAATACACACACACTTTTCCAAATTCTTGCACATATACTCAACATTAAACATGTATGAAATTTCTCTCAAGTCTCTTGAAGAACTATTTAATTCTTAGATATACAGTATATGCAGGCACTTTTTCAGGACAATACTCTAAGTCACAGCCACTCCTCAAATACTTTACAGTACAATCTGTGACTGAACTTTGGAAAGCTGTCAGAGAGGAATCATGCATATCATCTGACATGGGTCTATGTGATTTAAAACCAGCACAGCGAAATGACAACAAAAAGCTCTGATTTCATCCAAGCTTAACTAGCAGGCAAAAGCTTTCTCTTAGGCCATTTTGTAGTGAACTCCTTGGTCTGGATGCAAGATTTCTGCATTTCCACTGGTGAAACTGAAGACCAGCTTTGTCCTATGCTCTCTGTCTGGCTTACTAAACCTGCTAATCTGTATTTATAACTATAAATACAGAGATCATACCCCATGTCAAGCATTTTCTAAAATTCTCTGGTGTAGACTCACCCAGTACAATACATCCCTTAGTTTTAGTCAGCAAATATAACAGAAACAAGAATGAAAGCAGTAAGATCTTACACCCTTGAAAAAACAAGATTGTTATCTCCATTTTTCAATTGCTATTAGTGAGAAAAGTAGCCAGCAATATGTAGGTCAGCATCAGTAGCTGCTTTGGTAGTCTGAGAACAGTTTAAAGGAAGGAAGAGGTTTCTCTTTGTGGTTGAATAAGTTACTCTATATCCATGAAGTAGCTCTGTCTCACCCCCAAAGGGAGAAGCATTATCAGCAAATGAATGAACAGGGCATTCTGTGTTATGCCAGTTGCACTGTCTTTGAAAACAAGGGAGACAATAAAAGTAGATTCAGTGTGGCTTTTTCTTTTCCTGTCTACCATTGTAATGGAGCTCCTCCATTAACTCATTCTTGTCAGGTTGAATTGAAAGTGACAGTTAATAACTTACACCAGCATCTGCTTGTACTCGACGCGATAGCAATAGAGCTCTGCAGTGTCATCACAGTGTGTGGAGAGACCTGGTTCATGGGAAGAAGTAGTATCTAATACTATTAGAGTATTAAATACAGATGGAGGAAAAATATGGATGTGCTTTTGGGTCAAGAAGCTCTCCTTTAGGTCACCTGGAAACTCCCATTCCTACTGATGTACCGGTAAAATCTGGTGACTACAAATATTCTGCTTCAACTAAGTTATCATAAGTTCAGTTCCTTACTGATACCACCCCACTCACTTAATTAAGCTGCACTGAGTTTTCCCAGCAGACAGGAACTAGATCCGAGCTAGAAAAATAATAAGTATTTTTATTTTACAGCCATATGCAATGACTGATCCAGATGATAGCCGCTTCTGCAAAGTGGGAATTCAGTAGCTCGGATCAGAGACCGGGAAAACTCCACTTCAGCCCATGTGGTGGTACTATTACTGCAGCGTGACCATGCCAAATGGTGATCCACCAGCTGGAGATCTGCATTATGCTGCAGTAACAGTTTGAGAAGGACTGGGTCCTGGGCAGGCATGTCTTCTGGCAATGAGTGTTTCAATCTTGCCCTAATTATCTTTCTAATCCCTTAGACAATTTATATCATTATCACTGTATGTTATACTATCTCCTTGGATGTGTTCTAACCTAGAAAAAATTACATTAGCCAATACATTGATCTGCCTGACCTAGCTATGCAAGCAAAACTTGCATCGCTCCAAAATTTGCACTTGGGCTTTTACACGAGACCTTTCAGTGCTGAAGTCAAAGTAACAGATCTATAATTGGTCTCAAAGCATGCCTGGGTTAAGTCATTACCTACCATTGCTTAATGAGATACATCACACACCTCAGTCAAATTGTTTAGGCGTTCCTTAACATTTTCTCTTATCATTAATCTTGCAGTAATTTTCAAACATCAGAGACTGTTGGTGCCAAATTTTGTTTTGTCCTTCCATCAGTGTGCAGGACAGCAGGTTTTGGTACACTCACTTTATTTCCTCTGTCAGGTAGAACAAATTCTTCCTTTAATTATACCCTATGTCCAGAGTGCTGACGTGTCCCAGCATTGCTACAGTGATTGTCTCACAAAACCATTTGGTTGGGTTTTTTCACATTGTCATGTTGCCATACTTTGTGACGTGATTTATGGTATTTCCCTTTCATCCTCACCTGTGCCCTTTTCTGAATATTGTACCTGGAAAAAGAACCCTCAAAAGTGGGACATATTTTCCCAGTGATAATCTTTACAGTTTCACTTTCTTTCGTTCCTTTTCCATCCCTCCCCTTATTTCACTAGATTCTTTTGCAGTGGCCTAGATTTAACATCCTTTTACAGCTGATTCTTGTAGCTGCAAAGCCGTCTAATATCATATTGTACTAGTCAGAAAAAGTTATTTAGGGCAGAGACAGTATTTTTGGTCTATGTTAGCACACAGATGTCTTGAGCCAGAACTGAAACTCAGATGTACTGCTACAAAATGAATGGTAGCAGGAGAGCTAAATATATCTATATCTGTGTATCTCTAACTGTATAGAGAAAGAGGAAGGTAAATGTATCTAAATTTGGAAGCAAGCTATTCTGTTTACTCACTTTATTTCTGATCCATAAGGACCCTACTCCCCTTTATTTTTTCAGAGGTCACCTACTTCCTTGCTTGCCCTTCTACAACCCCTATCCTCAACCTTTTTATTTCCTTAAGATTCTTGCTCCTGAATTATTGGTGTACAGTTCACAGCTACTAGCTGAAGGCAACAATGGTAATGATCCATTGAAACAACTCTTAAAATTGTTAGCTAAAACTTCTAGTGTACCAAGGTAGCCTAAAGGGGACAATTCCCAGACGTGGCATTATAAGGCCATGCATGAGTCTGTATTATTATTCCACTGGCCACAAGTCCAGCAAAAGAAATTCCTGCTTTCCTTTCCAACAGCTGCTCATGTCTGCATGTTTGTCACAGATTACCATCTGTTCCATTTTGCTGATTCAGTTGGAGGGTTGTGCTCTGTACCAGACCTTATATCAGTTCTGAAAGCAAAACCAACAAAAATCGAACCTTGCTTCTACTTCTTCCTCAGTTACTATTTTTAAACCAGAAAATGTCACAGTTCTCCTTTGGGACACAACCAAAATAACACACTGATTCAGAAGAAAAGAATAAAGGGCCCAAGAATAAGCAGGAAAGAATTTCTTCAATCTGTTCTAACAGGACACAGAACCACAGGCTAACAGTATGCAGAGGAGAAAAAAAAGAAAGCCTTGTTTGAAGAACTTGCAAGTAACTCAAGAGCTGCTGTTCCCTTTCCCTCAATTGAGTGAGTGTATCATCAAAGGGCTTTTTGCATCCACAGCATCCAACAAACTAGCTTGAAAGTCTCAGGAATTTAGACAGCATCCTCTTCTTGGATTCTGAATGGGGCCTGCTGGATGTGATACTAAGCTTTGTTCCCTGGTAAGCTAAAGATCCTTTTCTCTGTTTAAGTGCATGTGTGTGAGACAGAGCGGCTGTGTCAGAATAGATGATCTCAGCTTCTTGAGTGTCTTTAATTGTATAGGCTAATCATCCCATACAGGCTGATTTCATTTATTCTGTCTGTGACACAGTAAGCCTCTATGTAGCACAAACAATACAAGAATAAATAAACCCAAATATTAATCATTCCTGGCATCGTAACTGTTGCGTGTTGCAGGGGATCTGTGTGAAAATGCTGACAAGCAACGCAGGGAGGGTTGGAAAGAGACATGTGTCTCCATTGGTATCACTTCTCTGTGCTAAATTATTTTGGGCAAAGGAACATTTAATCCTTAGAGCTCATATATCTGAAAAGAATCTGATTCATATTTGAAATGGGATGGACTGGACAGGCGCTCAGCACTTTCAGAATATTCTGCAAGGAGAGAATAGTCCTGTCCCGGTTTCGGAGTATGATCAGAAAATCTAAGATTTATGCGCCTGGGAACTCAAGACTTCCTGTATCAGAGTCAGTAAGTCAGTGATTAATTACTTTCCAAGTCCTTTACAGTGTTACAAGCAGAAAACCTTTTGAACCTCTGCTCTCAGAGTAGTCCATTCACTTATCCTTTCACCCAGGCTGCATGTGTGAAATACATGTTTGTGCATAACAGCAAGGACTTTTTGGCAGGTATATCACACATACATTAATATGTAACTTGCTGACTATTATTAGCATGATTTAGGAAACAGATTAGTCAAAGCAGTTTAAAGTGATGTTTGCCAATAAGGATCAGAAGCCTGTTAAACAATCCATACAGACACAGCCATTTTGAGCCTCTGCCATTTACCATCTGCCTCCATCTCCAGACTCCCCTCCTCTCCAAACACTCGCAGAAACTTCTCCCTCCTCTCAGGCCTAACCCAGATGTGCAGCTTCTCTTCCTGGGCAGCAGGAGGAGGTGGAGCTCAAATAGATTTGTCTTCAGTGCTGTCCCACTGTACTTACGGTTTGCTTGCTTGCACTTGCCTCTCTAGACGTACAGCTGAGCAGAGACTGTTCTACCTCACTAGGGACAGTGGAGGTTAATAATACAACTTCTTCCACAAATGGAAACATATTTTACCTGTAAACAGCTGGAACTACCCCATCTCCAGCAGAACTGCATGAAAAGAGAGCTATCTATCTCAAATGCAAAGCTTGAGAGTTCATGGGCTGTATCATGGCAACTCTCGGATTTTCTAACTTTTTCTGATTTTAACTTAGAGGTTGAATTAATAGAATATCTTCGAATTAATAACCTCACTTTAACTAAAGGAAACAACAAAATTAAATTGCATATGCTTAATCATGTCAGTATTTAAATTGTTTTAATTAGACTTTGAAGTTCCTGTATAACTTAGGTGAAAGGGAGTAAAGATGGCCATGTGTCCATTTTTGTGGGTTTGCTTCTTCTAATTCTGTAATTTAGACCATGGCGAGGCTAACACAAGAGCAGGTGTGTTTATGCTCTAACAGCTGCACTTTGGTAACAACGCTGACTTTACAGTTAATAAGAGCTTTGAATTTGTTGAATACTGAAAAGTAGAGATAAATTATCAAATTACTATAGAGATCTACAATATCTGTTTGTAACTTTTTTGTTTGTTATCCTTCTTGACTTTTTTCTTCTGACGTTGATGTTCTTATAGGGGGAAAAAAGTAAAAACAAAAAAACAAAGCTTAAAGTTTTCTGTCTTGTGTTTTCCCCTTTTTTCCAGAATGAACAAGCAAGCCCTATGCCTGTCTCCTTGTTGCCTCCCTCCATCACCAGGGGCAATACATCTAGGTAAAAACAACTTCAACCCTTGCAATACCTCCAGTGATCCTCCTGCTTCCAAATGAAGGCATGCCTTAAACCCTCTTCCATAGTACACCCTGTTTTCTCTCATTGCCTTTATGATTCCGTACAACAGCTTTCTCCCACATTCCCCATCTACCTTTGTTTGCCCTCCTGGATGAACAACAAATAGGAGAAGCTTTGACAGGCGTGAATCTACATTTGCACTGGTTAACCGACTGGTATGCAGGTACTGCTAGGCCATGAGATATGCCTGCACTACCAGGCTGCCTGAACTGGGTGTATGAGAGCAGAGCCTTCCCTGCCTTCTACTGTCTGACTGCTGAACTCCCGAAACGTGGGAATTTAAGTCCTTCAGATCTCCACCAGTCTTTTAAGTTTAGTGGAAATTAGCCAATAGGATGAACAGAAACATAAGGAGGGAACAGACAAACGTGGTGAATATATAAACCTTATTTCCTTAGTATAACAATTTAAAAATGGGTCTGAAACCCCATCTACAGTTTGTCTACCTTTTTACAATTAAAATGGCTGACTTCTTACCATATAATAGCTTTTCTGTCTCTTCTATGTATTTATATGGTCTCCATTACCATAGTAATAGGATCCTCACATCCTTTAATGAATGTGATTGCCCCTGTCTCCCTCCAGTGAAGATGCACAGTGCTGTTGTCCCAATTTTAGATGTAGGAATCAGGCCAGAGGGAGATGAAGGCCTTAGCATAGAAAGTAGGGTCTAAGCGAAGGGGCATATGCATTGCAACACACAGCACTATAGCGCTTCATTGTGTGTACAACCTTCAAAACCTGTCTTGTGCTTTGGTTCCCCGCAGCAACCGCCGTCTCAAAAAGAACATCACTTTGTGCTGTGCCAGATTCATGCTGAAGAGCAAATGCAGAGCAAAACGGTCATCAGATCAGGTCCTAGTTTTGGTTTCTTGCTCCCCTTCTTGCTGTCCTTTCTTTTCTGTTCCATTTCTGTATTTTTCTGCTCTTTTCTCTATTTTTCCCCTTCTCTTGTTAAACCAGCCATTAAAAAGAGGCATTTCCTATCTATAGTACTTGAGAAAGATCCTGTTTCAATAGAGCTTGACTCAGAGCCTTCCAGCTCACATCTGTGGCTCCACAAAGGCAGGAAATGCTTCCTATTAGTTGTTTTCTTGAATTGTTTTATGCTGGTAGTAAATAAGTGGCTCTCCCTTGACTATGGAGCTCTTTATTTCAGAATGCCTAGCCTTCCACCTTAAGATGTATTGACTGTGCCCTCTAAAAAGTTTATACCTTGAGAAACAAAACAGGCATCCAATTTTGATGAAGGCTTTCATTGTACAGTGTCTCCACAAGCTTCTGATGCACCTGACTGTTATTACAGATATAGATACGTAAACAAAATATCTTTCTTCTGTTAAAGAGGTTTAGCTGTGTAATCAGGGGTAATTCAGTACCTGTTTAGCCTTGGTACTGGCTAACAAGAGGCAGATTCCACGCCCTTGTGGAATAAAGATCAAAGGCTCTTTTGGCATTAATGAATGCTAAGCAAAAACCCCAAATATTTAATCAAGGGGGAACAAACCCTTAAGACTCATGCAGCTGTGAGCATTTTTACAAATTTTCATAGTTTGTACTTGAATCATATCTAAGGGTTTGTTACCATGTAGATGAACAAGATTAAAGTCAGGTGACAAAGGGTGGGATTTTCAAAGCATTTTTAAAACCACCATAGACTTGAATGAGGCCTAGGTTGGAACAATAGGGGAAGAGCTATTACAGGCTGTCACTCCTGAAAAAGCGTTTAATGTGATGGAGTGTGATTATGACTCAGAAACACAACAAATGCTTTAGAGGGAGGCAAAAAGAAAAGGATGCACCTGACTGGTTTTGTAAGGCTGGTTACAAGTGATACAATAACTCTTTCCCAACAAAAGTGATGATCAGCTGATATCCTGAAGCAGAAGATTTCATTACCCAGCTTACAAAACACAAAGCCAGCTGTCACACAATTACCCTAAATAATTATAACAATGTATTCTTTTCATTGCAGTTATGCTAGGGAGCCTTGGTGATGGATCAGAATCCACTCTGCAATGCCCCAACACATACAAAAGAAAGAATTGGGCGTTCTTCCCCCAGAGAGTTTATGGAAGATGATGGGCAGGAAAAACACATGCAATCTGGCCACTGATACTGGTCAGCATA
>Ga0181612_171991_pt1 | contig 18354 bp, 8 predicted proteins | sample HoacroProtozoa21_FD_119630 | JGI IMG/M metagenome (GOLD analysis project Ga0181612, IMG submission 119630) | Hoatzin crop microbial communities from Cojedes, Venezuel. Combined Assembly of Gp0051906, Gp0051904, Gp0051908
CTTTTTTTTTTTTTAAATAAAAAAGAAGGTATTATTTTGACATATTTGCAACAATGTTTTTACAGCATTTCAAATTTATTTACTATCTAAGAATGCCAAATCTGACATTATGAATGTTAGGTTCTTGCAAACACATACATGCAACACTTGGTTTATAATTATGAAAGGATAGGGCCACAACCCACTATGGTGCACAAGCTGCAAATCAGGTAAGATTTTATACAAAGGTAACACAGAAGTGGGGCACTGTAGTAGTAAGTCTAAATGGGAGAAACCAAAAAAATTAATGAGCCCATTGCTTAGGGTATTTCAGATGTATCAGTGTTTCAATCACTCCTAATTGAAAGTTATGTTTTGGAACATAACGAGTGTAATTACAGACTCGGTAACATTTCAGCTGCTTCACCAATGCTTTCACAAGGAGTTTGAAGAAAAGACCAGCGTATCTACGAAGAAGTATGAATACACATACAGAACAGCATTTTAAAATATGAAGCATACCTGTGTTCGCAGAATTTCACCTTTTGACAGTTGCATATCACCAGTCAACTCTTTCACAGTAATGCCTAGTGGTTCCAGACGCTTGCTGAAGTAATTTGTCATTTCAGCTGCCAAAGCCTTCATAGGAGCAACATACACAATCTGCACCAAAAGGACACTCGCTTGATAAATGAGCAAATCCCACAATGTTGTTTGTTCAATGGCAACCATTACAAATCACAATTTATTGTGAAATATGATGCCAGGCACTTACAGTGAAAAAATCTTAATAGTGATATATGAAAAGTAGTTATCTTTCCTGGATAAGTGTGCAGCTGTTTAAAGAACAATGGATTTTGCTTATACAGCCTCATCACTTTGAAAATTGGTTCTGCATCAAAGCTAAATGCATTTTCATAGCTTTTTACTTGCATAATAAGATTTTTAGAACACAAACAAGAATAGCTTTACCAATAATGAACTAAATCAAAACTAGACTTATCTTTGACTTGGGAAAGTAGTGTAATACTCTTGGAAACTTCTTGATTTCATATTCCATGTATAACATACAATGAGATTTACCTTACAAGTTAAAAAGCTGCTACTTGGTTCATTAAATTCCTACCTTAAACTCATCCTTTTTGATAACACCTTGCTGGACATGCTGACGAATTTCATGAAGGACTGTCAGCATGGCAATGTTAGTCTTCCCAGCTCCAGTGGGGGCACAGATTAGCATGTTCTCATTTGTGTTGTAGGCAGTCTCGAAAACTATAGATTGGATTCGGTTTAGTCTCTTCATGCCTTTAAAAGCAAGTTGCCCAACCTGTTAAAACAAACAATGCACATATTTTGGGTTTCTCACATATACATGTGTGTTGTGTACATATATTAATCATAAAAAACCCACATGGTGACAAAACTTAGGATACCTATTGAAATATATTTATTATTCCAAGGTTTTTACTCTGAGGATACCACTCCCGCCCAACCTTCAACTATTAAATCCATAAGGAAAACAAAATACAGCAGGATAACGTCTCTTCAAGTTAATTAAAATCTTCAGCTGCAAGTTATTTCAGCAATCATTTTTAATCAAGAGTGTGACCCAAACTAATATACAGTAAAATAATGACCTGTTAATAACATCAGTAAAACAGCAATAGTCAGATTAGAAGAATATAGATCTTTAAATCTAAGATGACAAACTAGGCTACTCTAATGGCAAAAGAGGCAGCAATACACAGGAATCTGTTGAAGAAACAGACTATCCAAAAAATTATTTATCATTAATTTTGTGCAATAAAGTTTAATTATGTAAAAGCACACACAAAAATTCAGTAACAACCTCTGTGCTTCCGAGGAAATCTCCATCTCGCAATTGTTAATGTTCAGATATCTCTCCAACAATACTTACAGCAAACTGCAGCCTCCAAAAGGAACATAAAACTTGTATGTGCAGTCTCAAATAAAGTTACAGAATGTTTTCAAAAATTAAATTATATAGTTAATATAGGCAATTACATTTATAGATTAATGCATGTTTAATTCTTATAAAGAGCAAATAATTATAAAAATATTTATTGTGTTCTTGGTTTCTCTGAAAAACAATATTTTCACTGAGAAAGAACCAATGTAGACAGTAACAATTTTCGCATTTGACGATTCTAAAACTTTCACAACTGAAGAACAGACCTTTAAGATATAAAGTTAATTTTCTAATAAACTTCCCTTTTTCTTACTTTTCAGAGACACTTAAAACAGACTGCAGAGCACAGAATTATTTCCTTTCTACAGATTTAATTACCTGCACTGCTTCAACTAATTATCATGAAAAATATAGTTGATGATAATAATTTTTATTTTAATTGTAGGAAACCACAAAAGTACAAATTCACTGTAAAGAACAGTCCTGAAAGCACCTTCTGAAGATTTCTCTTTCCACTATTCTGGGCGCTTTAGTTAATGTACAGTAATTTGCTGTGGTTATAGTCTCTCCAATACTAATAAGATTCTTTCCAATTCTAAGCAAATTATTTGAGCAGGACACAATTTATTACTACCTCAAGGAGCACAATCTTAGGAACAAGAGCTTTATTGGCTATTGAAATCAACTATTTTATTTACCTTTGCAACAAACAGCACTAGGTCTCTATTGCTTTGCTGCAGCTTCTTGGTAGTAGCCTCATGTGAGAGGCTGAGATGCAAATTAAAAATTCAGGTTAATATACAATTTTCACAACATATGACAATACTCTTAGCTGCAGAGGAATGATGTACTTACTGACTGGTCAACTGTAGTTTTATTCTAGAGGACCTGAACTATTAAAAAATAACATTCATTGATATAAAAATCAATGAAAATGCTATGTAATTAACACACTATTTCTTTTCGGTTTAGCGGTACCTTTGTTTTAGCAGTACCTTTGTTTTAGCAAAGCTTTCAGGTTGAAAACTTCTTGTGCAACATTGAAAAAACAAGTTCCACTCAAATCACAGATTGCATTTATATTTATAGGATCAGCACATCTCACATATATTCAAATATCTATTCTAAACTGTTAAGTGTCTTTGGAGAAGAAAAAAGCCCCATATCTAATGCAAGTACTTCCAGTACTTTTCATCATTTGTTTAACTTTTTAAGTGGCTGAATTTCGGGATTACAACAGTTTTCACTATTAATGTTCATTCTCAGTGTATTCTGCTTGCAAGATTGAGGGGGACAGCTTATTTGTTTTGCATCAAGTTTTGTATATGTAATGTTTACTTGGTCTGTTGTCTTCAAAATTCATTTCATGTTCCTGAATAAGACTATTATAAAGTGTTAATGGCTTTCCTGCAGACCTGCTGATTACCTTAGTGCTAGTAGGGTTCATTCAGCTATTTTTATGGCTTCCTTAGTCATTACAGGTTTCTAATTTGCCTGCTTCTTCATTCATTTTGAGATTTCTTGACAAGTCTTTGAAAATGGTTATATTTTTCCTTTTCCCTTTTCCCTTCCATTCCATCTAATTGGTTTTAGGAGCTATTACAAACACCATAAAGTTCACACTGATAAACACTGTTTGCAGTGTTTATACAATAAAGGATCTATGGAGAGCAACTCACAAATGCAACGAGTGATTAAAGAATTGAACTAGCAAAACATCACACTGCACAATATACATATTATTTAAAGAAGCAGTTTTTAAACAAAAGCAGAAACACAGATGTCTAACTGAAGTCAGGTGTAAGTATCTTCAGAAAAGAATGACAGGAATTTTTCAGTCACACAGTTGAACACATGTAGCTTTACACACAGGTCTCCTTATAGTTGTGTGATTGTTAATACTCTTAAATAAAGTATAAGTGTTTTCTTAAACTACTGCCTGTAGGAATATATTTTTCGAGCTTCTCTTAATGTTTAAAGTGGGCATTATAAGACATCTTTTTCCTCTACATTTGGATGAAATTACATATATTTTAGCCTTGGGACACGTATCTGTTAGGAAAAAATACAGAAAAGTTTAGATAAATAATTTTCTGCCTCTTTTCCTATTGGACAGTAGTAACACCATGGATTAAGACTGCCTGATAAGCAGCAATAAACAAACAGATGTTCCAGAGGAAGCTGTGTAACACGTCAGAAAAACGAACCACCTCACTTTGTTTTCTGCAAAGATGCTAAGCCTACTGAAACAGGAATATTAAGAGTGGAAAAAAGATTAATAAAAAAAACAAACACATAAAAGCCTGCTTAAGAACTAAACATATTTTTATTAATAATGGTATTCCGACTAGAACCTAGACTTTCATTCAACACACTAATTTTCAAGCAATTCAAAAGAAAAAGCCAGACATTGACAAATCAATACACAGCAGTCACAATCACAATGCACAGTCAATTCATAATATTCTTTGAAAGGTGACTCTGCAAGAATGTATTAGAAAAGCTACAAGAGAAAGGAACTCCAGACAAAACACGATCTTACGACATCTTCAAACAACTCCCCATTTGGCTGAAAAAATTTTACAAATTACCCTTCATTGAAACTTCATTTTATTCGAAACAGTAGGTACAGATCAGTGCATAATCCAAAACCAGCCATTCTGCCCTTAAAAATCACTAAGAATAAAATGGACAGCGGACAGAAATGCAACCGTGTGCACAGAACTCCACAGTTTGATAAACCTACTAGAAGATTTGCTTTTTTAATTTGTCATTTGCCCAAATTACCTAGTTCAAAAGCTGAGAACAATTTTTGCCCTCTGGCATACTAATGGCAGTCAAGACTTCTACAGACCAATTCTTCTTCAGATAAACCAGTGAAATCCCTTCTTACTTAAAGGACTAGTAGCCACTGGATGTCAGAATTTGATTTTTACTGAAGGTGAATGAGACACAACATTCTTCAGCTCTCTATTCCACAGCTTTTTTATCCCTTGAATACTACACAGACCGAAGAAAGTTTAAGCAGAATACAACATTCTTGACATACACTATTTGATGCCTAGGATGGTGCCATTTTCACGTAAGCATGAATCAATGTGAAAGACCACTGAGAAGCAACTCTTTCCACAAACCAGAAGACAACACTCAAGGCAGCTCTGATCTGAACATTACTATTACAACTAACACATTTATGAGTAAATGAGATTACACTTAATGAAGATATTCTAAATTAGTCATTTCATTTAAAAAGATATTTGCGAGTTGGTGCTCTAACAGCAATTCAAAAATAAGATGAAACTGTTAGAAGTCATTTGAGTCATTAACCTAATATTCATGAATGAGTCCATACGATTCAGTCTGCAGGCAAGCTACAGCTCAGAAACACAACTGCTTTAGCAACACTGCAGTAACAGCATCTGTTCTAAATAGCACATGCCATCAGTACTTTAGACAGAATTTGTCACACAATTCATTAGTCAGACCTTGTAGTTCTACCGAAATTAATAAATATGATACTCACATTTATTTATAACATATTTACTGTTATTATTTAACAAGATACTCACTCTTCCCCAGGCATACCCCCGAAACCTGCTATGGTCTATCTATTGTCTATAGCACTCTCCCTCACCCAGAACAAAAGGGTGCAAACTACAAGTACCACTGAAAGCTGAGATCTTTTACTCTTGGTATCACTTTATGCATTAACATTAGTTGGCAGAAACAGCTTGTCAGATGCAATTAACCTCAGTATCACAAATTTTTACTCAGTGGCCCAATGTGCTCTTAAGTGAACTCCAAGGTACAATGCTAGCATTTTAGTAGCAGCTTCTAAATGAAATATTGGTGTGCACAAACATAGAATGATGTGTCTCACCTAATCTACCCAGAGCAACACCAGAAAAAATATCCGTATACTTCATTTTTAGCAATTTATCCAGAAAATATGTTTGGGTGTTATCTCCCTTAGAATTACCATATTTTATTTATTTATCTACAGGACATTCTCTTTATATTCCTCACTCTAAAAGAGATTTTGTTTTATCCATGTTAATTTTTCCAGTTTTCATTGAATACTAGACATGATTTCTCACGGTCTGAAATAAAGAAATGTTAGTCATCTGTCCTAATTTCCATAGCATAAAATCACCTAAAATACGTGTTCTATAATGACGACTTCTTCTGTTCTATCATAACAAAATAATATTACTAGTCATTTATCATGAAGATAATCCATTGCACTCATAAACCAAGTTTAAACTTTCAGCACTTTCCCTACTCATTGGCCTAATTTTAATGTAGATATATTTAATCAAAGTACCTTTATTATTTCAGGTGTAACAAATCCCATTCTGCAGTCGGTTGTTCTATTGCACTTTCACTTAAAAAGATAATTGAGCTAACCGGTAACAGCATGACTAATCCATGCTGTTTACAGAAAATCCATGAACCTTAGGAAATGAAGTTCAGCTGTCCCTCATCCTCACATGTAAATAATCTCTTGGTCATCTTTCCCCTTTGCTGTACTTTAGAATGTTGTTGGTTAAAACACATATATATGCATACACATTCATACACACACACAAAAATCTATTTGTAAATGTATGTGTATACACATTTCAATAAATACATTCCACTATCCCTCCAAATTACAAATGTTTAGTAGTCCCCTCTGTTTTCTAATTATGCATATATACATTTAAAGCACTTTTGTGACAGTGTAAATCCTATTTTGTTACTGTACCTGATTGTTATTGCAATCAGAAATAAATGTAGATGGTATACCTGGGGACTTCCATAGCCTCCCTCTCCTGATGATTCTTTTCATATTCTGCTACTTTCATGGAGCCGGTAGCTCATGAGATTTAGGAACAACAATAAATAAAAACATAACTATATAAATACCATAAAGATCAAATTATTTTCATATTATCTTAGGAGTACTATTTGAGAATATAATTACCCGCCCCAGAGACTGCAATGTTGTCTTTCAAAGCGAGTACATACATTTTAAGCAAAGGTTCATAACACGTAAAAGAAAAACCGCATGATGTTTGAATCTGCTCCATTTAGCACCAAATTGTATCAGTGAGATTTCATTGGACTTAGGGGGACAATTTTTATAGGAACAAATAGCATACACAAAGACATGAAAAATTGTACAAGCGTACCAAATAGAGCTTAGGATCAGCTTTGGGCCATAATCAGCACTACAATTTCTTCAAGTAAGTAGAAATTATGTCGCATCCCAAGTGTAGTACCTGAAGAGTTATGTGCTATAAAGGAAACCTGGAGTAAAACACATCAGACAGATGTGAGTAACAAAAGCCATGAGAACCAGCAGTAGTTTCAAAGCTGTACATGCTACACGTGACTAGAACTAGAAGCAAATCTTGCATGGTATGACTATCTACGTCACTATTAGTGGCAGTCACAGATCACAGAATCATTTAGGTTGAAGATCATCTAGTCCAACTCTCTGCTCAAAGCAGGATCACCTACACCAGGTTGCCCAGGACTGCGTCCAGTTCAGTTTTAAGTATCTCCAAGGATGGAGACTCACAACCTCTCTGGGCAACCTGTGCCAGTGTTTGACTACCTCACAGTAAAAAAGTATTTTCTTGTGTTTGGATGAAATTTTGTGTGTTTTAATATGTGCCCATTGCCTCTGGTGCTGTCACAGGGTAGGACTGAGGAGAGTCTGGCTCCCTCTTTGTTAATCATTCTCACATCAGGTATTTATATACATTTGTAAGACTTCCCCCAAGCCTCCTCTTCTCCAGCTCTCTCAGCCTCTCCTCACATGGAAGATGCTCCAGTCCCTTAATTAGATTAAACAGCCAGAAGAAATTCCTAGAAATTACATATAATGAGCCATAGGGTAAAATTATACTCTGACATCCCATAGAACATAGAATCACAGCCCATGAGACTTTCCTGATTATGCTTTTAACTTGAATTAAACATTACCTTTTACATAGTCTTGATTTTTAAAATTATCACCACATTCACTTGATAATGCAATAGGTATTTAAGTAGCAGTAGCCAACAGAAACAAGGGAATTTTTCATACCTTCAAGTTACTTTAGTGTCATTAAACTCAAAATAAACACTGCATAATTTTCCTAGATTCTGACAGAGAGTTAAAAAGAACAAAAAAGTATCCTTGGGCAGAAGTTCATTATACATGAAAGGATTACCTCTGCCTAGTTGAGTGTGGGATAGTACTCGAGAAACCCAGTCCGATGTTAGACAGCATGGAAAGCTATCTTAGCACACAAGCTATGAAAGTTATCATGCTTTTACTTTATTTGGCATGCTGTTTTAAAATCCTGATTAAAGATGTCCCCTCCAGACTTTCAGTCTTCATGTTTGCCAAGATACTGAAACTGTTATTTTTCTGACAGTTATTCAGTTCTCAGAAACATGAAACTTCTGGACAGCACGTTACAGAGAGTGTTCTTCAACAAACTTTCATTAGATAAGAAGCAGTCTCCATCCAGAGGAAGTCCAGAACAATCCCGTGAAAAAACAAATTGCAGTGAAATCTAGTAGTATGTTAGTCTTCTACTAACTATGGCAACATAGGCACTCCTTGAAAAAATGTCAATTAAAAAAAATAAAATCAAAGAATCAAACTCTCCCATGTCTGGTTTTTTTTTTTTTTTTTTTTAAATCATCAGTCCTACCATCTGTTCTTTTGAAGAAAGCAGAGAGATCTATTCAAAAGCAAGAGTTTTTAGGGAAAATATTTAACTTCATATATGACAGCTACGAGCTAACATGCCTGAAGTAATTTCAACAAAAATTCTTTTAAGTCTATAGATGTATTGCCACCAAAATAATATAAACTATTTTTTTGACAAGCTATGCTATACAAAGAAGTGCAGCAGTCATACCTTTTCTATAGATTTCTGAATTATTCAACCACTGATTTATATTAAAAATACAACATGGAGAAATTTTCTTTGGTTGAATGTATAGATTAAAACCAAAGACTTCTGTGCATATAAACAGTTTCATGGAAATAATGTGAAAGCACCATAGCGCCAACGCTTCCACTGCTTTGAGTTAAAACACTGAAACAGCTTGGGGAATATCTCCTCCCCTCACTGGGAGAATTGTTGTGTTCCTCAGCCTAGTTATAATATGACAAAAGATTATAGACAGAATTATTATACCCTCCGGTGATTTGATTTGAGGAAATGGATACCAAAGTGCTTCAGAAAGATTTTTCCATAAAACCAACTACTTCTACAGCACAGCAAATGTACATAAATTTTGGCATCCACATAGGAGAGATTCTGATATCAGTGACGCTACTGTAAACTCAAAAGTGTCTGATGTCAAGAGAATTATTCCAGATTATAGCAATGAAATGGAGATCAGAACACAGACTTCTCTTAGAGCTTTCTGATGCCATTTGCGAATTACACACAAAAATTGGATTGAAGCATGCAGCTCATAGGAAAATGGCAAAAGGAAAGTTGGCAACAGTTGTGGCATTTCCTAATAACATCAGAAGTTAAAATTATATGAGGACAGAGGGATTTGAGTTTAATTTGCTCACATTTCATCCATATTAACCGTATCAAAAAAGGAGGATTTATTTCCTTTAAAATTTAAAAAGAACTTCATGCTATATAAAGCTAAGAGTGTGGAAGAGTGAAATACAAAAATATCTACAAAGTTTAAAACATTTAAAATGTTACCCTTAACAGCAAGGTTCCTCCTGGACTCCTATGTATTGAGACCTCCACTACCACCATTCTCCCTAGCTTTTCTAGATGGAGCTATGAGAAAACTGATGTTTATATGCCACAGCCTATTCTACAGGTTTTGTTTTTTTTCTATTCAGAGAACACTCACATACTTTCTTATGCTTGTATACAACTAAAACAGACTCCTAGCTCTACTCATGGCATATTGCTCCCTTAATTTATTCCCCGGGGAAAACACAGCGCATCTCTTTAAAAGGAAATCACTGTTTGAGGCACGATGTCTCAAATGTAACCATAATCAAAGAGTTAATACAAAACCCCTTTTCTAGTTGTTCAAGAATATAACACTGCAGCACAGTGGGAGAAACCCAAGAAACTAGAAGCAAGGATAATGAGGGCATAGTTTGAGGAACTACGTAAGTTATGGCCATTGGTGAGAAAAAAAGTTACTAACACACAGCACAAAGACTGAAGCACTATTAGGCAACCAATATAAAATGCTTTTAGCTAACTATTCCCAAATAAAAAGATTATAAAATGATGCTACAGTACACACAGAAACTAGTTTTTGAAAGTGGAATTCTTGCATGAATTGGCATTTCTGAACCAGTTGGCAGAATTTTGAAACATATGCCACTACTAACATTAAAAAAAAAAAAAAAAGAAAAAAGATTTCTAAGCAGTAAGTTGTGTTGATTTAGGCATACACACATCTCAAAAAACGTGTGGCTGCTACAACTAGCCTAGACAGAGGTAACTGGAAAATCTAGTAGGGATGGAGAGTACTGACATAAAACAGCAGGTTTTGGCCAAACCTGAAAAATGGTGACCATGAGGAAGAGACAGACATCAGGCAAAAGAGACTGAAGAGCAGACCCTCCCATACCACACAGACTTACATGAATGATTGAGGTATGGATGAGGATAAAGACACAAAACTTTCTAAAGGGCTGCATCTGGGCATTTCCATTCAGCACTTCTCAGGATTTAGATTAATGGAAAACTAAGACAGTGAAAACTACCAAATCACAAAAACTGAAAAGCTGATGAAGAAGATAGTCCTTGCTTTGCAAACAGCACTATAGATCTAACACAGCTTTCACAAGTACTTTGAAAAGGACACATGTTGCAGATTACTACTGGACCAGACTTTTTGTTTTGCTGCTACAGTAGCTACTGATATGCAAAACAGTCTTTTTTCTGATGTAGGCAAATTACTGATGCAAAACTTGAGAGGCATTCTTATTTAGCTTAAAGATATGCTTGACGACAAGACAAAAAGTCTCTATCTAAAGAGTACGCATGGCAGGCAGACAGTCTCATGCTCAGAGGTCCAGAAGGACAAAGGTCCACAGGTGTCAAAAGCAAGTGGAAGAAGAATCAGAAACAGGAAATACAGGGAACAAAAGCAGAGGAGGAATATTGGCACAGAAGTTTCCTTCATTACATTATGTTCAATGATAAGTAATTCCTATGAACGGCTAAATAAAATCACCTTCTCTATATTTTGTTTCCTGCAAATGAAAAGTTTCTGTTTCCGTTCTCCAGATTAATTTCCAACATGCTATAGAGGAAAGAAATGGCCTCTACTATTATCACTGTTATTACTACTATGCAAAGCACACCTATTTATTCATACAAAAAAATAACTCCACTCTTATTTGATGTATTCAGTTCCAATACTCTAAACTTGAAGATCAAGCAGTAGGATAATTCCAATTTTCCAATAAGAATTCTGATAAAGTATTTTGTTGGAATAAGATACAAAACACACACATAAAATCTGTTTCCCACTTTAAGAGACTTTACGTCACTTGTTGCTCCCTGTTCTTTTCCAGACTCTAACAACTCAGACTCTTTGAAAACCTTAAAACTTCTGCTATACTAGGAGTTACTGTGTGGTCTTGAGGTTAATGGAAACTGCAAGGCTGAGATGAATAGCCCATCAGACATAAAGTCAATCTTTTAGTCACATAGTTCCTCTATCCCAAAACCTTTTAAAAAAATTTATAAGTATTTGGTGATTTCTACTTGAAACGCTTGACTGACAGTCTCACATTATTCACTCTCCAGTCTTATTTATCAAAATGACTAAAACTACTTTGTTTTCCTTAAATACTTTACAGATCTCTGCATGTGCTTCATACCATAAAGCTTCTATATTAAGTCAGTAACACAAATGTACCTCCCTAAAGAATGAAAAACTAACATTTAACAAGTTGCTTTCTCAATTTAAATATTTAACTTATCATGATCATTTAATGAGGTCAACAAACATAACAGCTGTAAAGTCACCAGGTAGATATAATTGGTTTTCAAATATTACAGTTCTTAAGTACAAGAGGAAAAGAATGCTGTGAATCAGAAAGCTGGATTTCTCTAAGCTACATGCAGCTGCACTAATGCTTCTTGGATTTTTATTGGTCATTGGTTTTACCCTACAAAATTTAATACATAAATAAAAGTCACTCCGTTTACAGTCAGTAGAACATCACAATTTGGGGCCTAAGTATTGTCTTCCTTTGAAAGCAAATTTAAATCTGTCTTTTAATAGAGCAGGGTAACAGCACTTCATACTATTATATACTTCTAAAGTACAGATATCTTTCAGTATTTATATTTTTAAAGAAACCCTAATTAATTCAATACTATTTTACGCACACTAAAGGCACCAGTTCTAACTGTTCATATAGAAATGAATATTTAAACTGTTATCATAGAAGCTAATTCAGGACAATATTTTCAAAGTATTTACTTTAGCTTGCCCTTAACATATGACATAAACTATTTCTTCCTAATAATACCTAACAAAAACCAGAAAAAGTAACAGAGTGCTCTGAAGGGTAATTAAAGTTGAAACGAGTAATACTTTTAACACATGAATTAAAAATGAGAGAATGGAAAACAGAAGAATATTCCCAGAGGAATAACTAATGCTGATGTAATTTTTCTACAACTTAATTTTCTTCTCTATTTCAGTGAATTCCACACTACTGCTAAACAAGAAGGCAGTACTGTTTTATAGTATAGATGTTAAATGACTTTTTCCTAAATTTTACAAGGGAAGACTACAAGCACAATCAATTTTTTTTTCTACAAGAACACAGCTATTTTGTTCTCCCAAATCCCAACTAAACCAGCAGCATTCACCGAACATTTTCTACCTGATGTACAGTAGGAAAATAAAAGGTAGGTGAGTGCTGATGACCTTGTGTGGTAAGGTCACCAATGTGTGGGAACACTAGAAGTCTAAGTATCAAAAGACAAAATGCACAACAATTTTCAAAAATATTTGGGAAATTTGCCTAATGACTTCTGATTGTAAAACATATTTTTGTGTGCGCTTTACCATCCGCAATGAATCAAATACACTGCAATTAAAAAAAGAAACACATACTTTCACAAAACCCCGAGATCCATCTCTCAAACTAAGCCAAACAAAAACCTGCTCTTCGGTAGCATAATGTCTTCCAGACTGACTGCATCCTTCAGTAAAACACTATGCACAGTGTAGCTGAGACTTTTGGCTGCCATATCTGGGTTTGTTCTTATTAAAAGAAAAACATAAAATAGTTAGGAGAAGGAGAAGCTTTCACAGACTGTATTGCTCACAAGTGGTGCTCTTTTGCACAAAAAAAACCCCAGTTTTTTTTTGTCTGTTGTTTAAGTATTCAGAACTAGTTTCATTGGTTGAACCTTTACACAAATTAAAATCCTGACAGGTAAAAGCAGGTACTTTGTTCGATTACTTCTAGCTACAGGCAGATGCATCTATTCCCATGGTGGCTCAGCAGGTGCTTTTCAGCAGCTGGTGCCCTTTCCTGGTTTGCCTTTGTAAGTGTTCCCATCAGATTTTCAACCATTTCAGAAGCAGCACTACACAATATACACACACGTGGCAGCTGTGTAGAAAATGAAACACGCTTAACGTTTTATTCAAATCAGATGCAGTCAATTTTACCTCATGTCAATATATTCACTATTTGCATGAAAAGGAGCGACCAAAATCCCAAATAACTGAACTAATATGCAACCCTCACATGATAGTACCTACTAAACATTTTTCAGCAATTTTTGTTCAGTATATCATACACAGCCATGCTACTTTTTAAAAGAGACTAAAAGAAATGGTTATCTACATTCACCAGTATATATATTCTCAGTATTACAACTTGACCCACGTTGCCAATTAATTGTTCTTGTCTTCAAACTCATACCGCCCAAGAACAGATAACTCAGATTTTACAGAGCTCTTTTCAAGAAAATGTTGTACATTACTAGTACTCAGAATAAACAGAGTATCTATGAATGAGAAGATCTGCTTAAACCTCAATTAGTACTTCACTAATGAAAGGACATTTGAAAACACTATTTTATATTCACAAGGATTTTTTCCTGCTATAATTGACATTTGTCAGTGCTTTTTGCATATGTTTTCATTCATATCAAGTCTCTAAAAGTAAAAATATCCATAAAACCACAACCCAGACTGACACAAAAAAGAGCATATTTATCAGTTTTTCATAGCATCCTTGCCACCCTCAGCATCTCTATTGTCTGAAATGTGGCTTGTTCACGTAACACAACCGTCAAATTTCTAAGATGTTAAAAGGCTCTTATACGAGTATGTAAACAGACAAGCCTACACCAAAAATAAACAAAGCTATAATGTATTACACAATATACTACCCTAACAGTGTTTAGAAACAGATGTATAAAGAAAAAAAGACAAAATGCTTGATAATCTTAAAAAGAATACAAGCACAAGACTACAAAACATCTTCAACTAAAATGCACATGACACCAAGACAAAGGCAACTCAAAGAGCAAATAATTAGATCATATTTTAAGCAGTCAACTTTAAGACACTACAATACATGGAAAGGCATTAGTTTATACCTGAACAGTAAGGAGAAGCCTATTAGCCAAAAAGAAAAAGATAATTTCTCACCTTTCTGAAAAGTAATCTGAAATATTTGTGTCGATGAACTAAGACAGCACATACTGCAAAAGAAACGTTCATTCTGTCTGATTCTAAAAGAATCAAATCTGCCCAGTGTCCAACCAAAGCAAATAAACCTGCTACAAGCCTACCAAAAGACAGGTTTATGACAGGCAGACAGACAACACTATTTTGGAATAAGAAAAAGGTTACATTGGAAGCTGTTGCGTTGCTTGGGTTTTTTTTACATCAGGGAAACATTGTACAACCTGACAATGTGGGTGCAAGTGGCTATCTATGAATTTCTCCAATAAACCAGGTAACACAAAATTTTAAGAAAGTATCTGTATTACTTTCCCGTTCTTATGGGACAAAAACAAAAGCCTGTTTTCATTATACTTCACTGGTGAATGTTTTTCCAAATTCTATAAAAATAATTTGCTTCTAAATGATCACATTACAGTGATTCAATCCACCACATCATGCCAAAAATAAAAGCCACGTCACCTGAGTATGCCAAGGAGGACGTAGTTTGAGCAAATACAGATTTCACCTGACCAGTTATACAATGTCTAGCTCTGAAACTCCTGAGCAGCATCATGTACTTGCTTCCTTTACTTTCATTCCTTCCCATCCAAAATAGGTGAATTATGGCATTACTTCCACAATAGTGGGTTGCACACATTGTTTCAGTATGTATGGGCTGCAGCTCAGTGAAAGTTGCTTTTTCTCTTCACAGAACCTGACATAAGATCACATTTCAGTTCTTGTCTCTCTCCATTTATTCATCACCTTCCTCTCTTTTTTGCATCCTACATACATGTGCATAAGGGACATAGATCGGCTATCTTTTTTTGCATACAGATATTTTTTTCCATTTAAAAATAAAAAAACAAAAGTCTGGCAAGCTGAGGGAAACAAAAGGGAAGATATAAAAATAGTGGTGATAGGTCTGTTTAAAAGCATCTGCTACTTTAAAAATCAACTATGAATTAATAGAAATACATAGATACACACACTCCCCATATACGTGTTGTGTATAAATATATTTTCTAAATGTACTTTTAGATATCTAAAATGTGTATTAGTGTCCTTTTTATGTCTATGATAATATTAGACTGAGAAGCCAAGAAGCCTCATGGATTAAGGAAAAGACTTCAGTCACGTCACACCTACCCCATGCAGAGATGTTTCAGAGAAAAGTTTAAATTTCTCACCCTGTGTTAAGAGACAGGTTCTCTCAAAGAGTACAGCAGCGTCAAATACATCATTTTGCCGAGTCAAAAATCGCAGTTTTCAAATGCTAAAGGTATACTCCAATCCTTACTGACAGGTACCACTGCATTTCAAAATATTTTTTACAGTAACTATACAAATTACAAAATAAAATGATCTGGAGGAAACCCTGAAACGGCCAAGAGATAAACAGATCTGATACTGTTTGGTTTGGTGCTATAATATCTGAAATCTTATGGCTAGTATTTTCAAAGTAAGTATTTAGTTTAGTTAGAGCTTCCTTGCAAAGCATCAGAGCTTTTGTAAAGATTTTAACTTCATAATTGGTTAAATTATCCGCAGACGCATTTTTCTAAAGTGTTGTCAAATCAGTGCCTGGAAGAATCCAGATGCTAAGATGAAACTCATGATACAAACTGACAGAAATCCAAATTTTTATAGCTACCATTCCTACCTAATCCCATTATGCACTGCAAATACAAGATCAGGAGTGGCCAACCTTTCACAGTTTAGCAGGCATAAAAGTGTAACTTAGCATCTGTCAGAAACTGCTGGTATTAGTGCTCTCCTGCTGTCTGTGTTGCTCCTGTTTCTGCTTTGTCACCCATACCTTTCTACACTGTGATCTGAACTGCCTCACCCTCTGCCACAGTCTAACTCCACCTGGATCATCTCATGTTCTTTATTTCCTACCCCTGTTGGGGTGGGAAATGGAGGGAAGGAGAGAGGGAGGGAGCTGGGATTGCTAAGCCTGAAGAAGAGAAGGGAGCGAGGGAGCTGGGATTGCTCAGCTTGGAGAAGGCTTGAGAGGGGGCCTTGTAAATGCCTACGAATATCTTAAGGGTGGGTGTCAGGAGGATGGGGCCAAACTCTTTTCAGTGGTGCCCAGCAACAGGACGAGGGGCAAGGGGTACAAACTGAAGCACAGGAAGTTCCGTCTGAATATGAGGAAGAACTTGTCCCTCTGAGGGTGACGGAGCCCTGAAACAGGTTGCCCAGAGGGGTTATGGAGTCTCCCTCTCTGGAGATATTCTAGACCTGCCTAGACGCGGTCCTGTGCAGCCTGCTGTAGGTGACCCCGCTTTGGCAGGGGGGTTGGACTAGATGACCCACAGAGGTCCCTTCCAACCCCTACCATTCTGTGATTCTGTGTTTGAAATTGTTGCCAAGGTTATCATGGGCAAGTTGGGAATGCTGGAATGTCACATGGGCTCAGGACTTGGTTATATTCCAAGAAAAACAGGTAAAAGGAAAAGCGCCCTGTCATGCGCCCAGAAGGAACGGCCTCCCAAGCCCTTGAAAGGAAAAGGAAGAAGGGTGCAACTCTGACCAGGGCAAAAGAAGAACAAGGAATCAGACTAAATGGCGCAAAAGAAAGGGAGAACCCCTTCTGGAGGAGCTCCTGTTCTACTGCTGGAAAGGAGCAGCAGAGGGCAAGGGCAGGAGCAGGGACGACCGCGGGCCCCGACCCCAGGTGCTCTGCGGAGCTACCCCAAGTGACGCCCCTTCCCGACTCTACCGGGAGGTCTGGTCAGGCCCCGGCACCCCCCAGCCAAGGGCAGATGCAGGAGGGCTGGGTGGGCAGGAGGACGCGCCCCCACAAACCACAGCGGTTTGCACACCGCAGCGGTCACTAGCATACAAACTTCTTTCCTGAGCTCGCAGCCAGGCTTGCAACTAGCCGTGCCCGTGCCTCATCTCCTGCCAGGAACCCCAGCAGGACTGCCTAGCCAGGTGCCATTAACCAAGGAGCAGTCTCCTTCAAGGGCCGGGCTGGAGACCTGGAGAACAGAGAATAACGGCACCCGCCGAGCGGCTCACCAGACTTGGCCTGAGCCGATGCCCAACAGTGGATCTGAGAGCTGGAGGTACAGCGAGGGCTGGCACGGGAGGAACGAGCATCCTGCAAGCGCCGGGCACCTCTGCTCCTGCACCCCCTCATCACGTCTCTTTGGCAGCAATGTCCTCTCGCAGTGGCACTGCAGGAGCAGAGATCCTGCAATGGACAGGCCCCGTCCCGCCAACACGATACACACCACCACCACCCACCTATCGCTGTCACGAGGGCACCAAGAGTACAGCCACGACCACCAGCTCCGAGGCCAGCACCAAGGGAGCCGACCCCAGCTAAGGGCATAGGATCTCAAGGAGCAAAGCATCCCCAGGACATGTCACCTGATCTGATGTTCAGTAAGGGCGTGGGGGGGCTTCTGTCTGTGTTGTGGTGGGAGCCCCTGGGGGCCCCGTCCTGCCAGGGGGGGTCTGTACTTTGTCGGTTTCGGGGCTTTGGCTACCCGGGGCAGCTGTGGGTCGCTGAGGTGGGGTTGGGCTGATGGCTGGCGGGCCTGCCTGTGTTGCGCGATGACACCTGTGACATCACAGGGGACGCGTCACAATAGGGGCGGATATAAAAGGGCGCCAGCCGGCAGCGCTGCCCCAGTACAGCTTGGGCAAGAGGTGAGTGCGCATGCGGGGGGAGGCTGGGCTGGGCGAGGGTCGGGGCAAGAGCAGGGGGCTCTGTGGGTGGGTCCTCAGCCTGCATC
>Ga0181612_131175_pt1 | contig 18353 bp, 10 predicted proteins | sample HoacroProtozoa21_FD_119630 | JGI IMG/M metagenome (GOLD analysis project Ga0181612, IMG submission 119630) | Hoatzin crop microbial communities from Cojedes, Venezuel. Combined Assembly of Gp0051906, Gp0051904, Gp0051908
AAACTAAAAGAGGGCAGATTTAGATTAGATATTACGAAGGAATTCTTCCCCGTGAGGGTGGTGAAACACTGGCCCAGGGTGCCCAGAGAAGCTGTGGCTGCCCCCTCCCTGGAATTGTTCAAGGCCAGACTGGATGGAGCTCTGAGCAAGCTGGTCTAGTGGAAGATGTCCCTGCCCATGGCAGGGTGGTTGGAACCAGATGATCTTTAAGGTCCCTTCCACAACCCTTACTATTCTATGATTCTATGATCTGGTATGCTACAAGGAGTAGAAACCTTTTGAAATTTTAGGTCTTGGTTAAGTTGCTCTGGACAACAAAGAGAGGCCGCTGCTGGTTAGTAGGTAGCAGGATTTCCCTTGCAAACACTTTGCTTGACAGCTCCTTTTCCACAGTTACTTCCTCAAAACCAAATCCTATCAGTGGAGGTCTTTCCTTCTAATAAGAAAACAATTTATCAACACCCTGAAGCCTCTCAAATTCATGTAAAGATAGACCAGGCAAGGGAGAGTCCTAGAGAGCTCTCGGGAGACACCAGATACTGAAACTGAGCAAATCAGGTCTGGATGAATAATAACAATAACCAGTGGTCTAAATTCTCTACTGCAAACCACTCTTCTACCTAGTCTGAAATTTTGGGTTTGCTAATTTTTTAAGTAGCGTGTGGTTGGAAGTTCTATTTGTGCTAATTTCAGAAAATCTTTTCCTCATGTTACTGTCTCCAAATTTAATTTTAATGTTGAGTACCAGAATTTGCATGTGAAATCTTTTATGTTCCTGAAGATTATGGGAATAATAGCCTTTGCTATCTCAAACACCTTGTTGAGCATATTGGGCCCAAGCACTGGGGAATTTCAAAGCAGAAGTCAGACATCCCCTTCAGATCTTACCGTAAAGGTGTCTGTGTGTTTCTGTAGCTCAGTGCTGCAGTTACTGTCTGTATGACATCTTTCCATGCCTTCTGGTCATCTAGAATCACAGCAGCCAGGCGCAGCCCTGAAAAACTGTTCCGAGGATGATTCTTACAATGTGTTGGGTGTTTGCACTTAACACTCTACTTGCTGTACTACAAAAACCTTGATCCTTTGAACAGACCGTTAGTACAGCAACACACAAAGGTAACTTGCAGACACAAAAGCAGGCTTCTAAGTGGGTACTACATCAATCACGGTATGAATTCCCCCTCTTATAACAAAGTACTGCGGTAGCGTGCCCTGCTACGGCATCTCTGTCTGAGCTGAGTGTGGCACCACTGGGTCGGCAGGGGTGAGGAGGAGTGGGGATGAAAATAAAGAGGTCCTGAATGACTGGTGAAACAGCTAGGAGACCTGACCTGGGTACGGTCCTGTCTTGTTTGCTGGTATTGTGATATATTGCAGTATTTGTGGAAGCTTTCAGTCAGCACACAGCTTTTAAAGACAAGGTGTGATTTTGCTCAGTGTAAAATGGCTGTTTGCTAGCCCTTCCCAGGGGCACAGTGCAGGGCTGGGGGCCATTACCTGAGGCATGGTGGCCAACTCCTGCCTTGCTTCAGCAAGCACGTGGGGCTGGGCTCGGTTTGTCAACACACTAGCAGGTTAAAAAGTAAGTATTGCAATAATTGACAGTATTTTTGTACTTTATACTGTGCGTTTTATTATCGCTAAATGAAGGTGAACAGTAAACTCAAGTCTTCCCTTTTGCTCATTTCTTAGTTTTAATACAACATGTATGTTTCTGCTATAGTTTTTCTTGTTGCTATAGCTCCTGTGTTCGTCCTGCTATTCGTATGGCAGTAAGGGACTATAAAGTTGGTTTTGAGAAGACACGTGAGAATTTCTGTAGCATAGGTCAAGTTCACAGGTATCTGGACTCCCCTTGTTCTCCCAGTAAGGGCTGTCCAGTGTCGCAGTGGGCCTTTGCTGTTGTAGGGGTCCTCTGAGCATTACGGAAGCCAGAGCAAGCCCAGCAGCTCTCTGGTGGCCACAGGGTCTGAGATCTCTGACTGATACTCTTCCTCTTGCCTGGCTGCACCAAGGTGTGAGGGCTGGTAAGAACAATACTGTGTCCTCAGGACCAAGTGGGATTCATAAACGGTGCAGAAGCTTTGCCCCCTTATCCCAATGAGCTTTTGGTTTTAAACCACTTACAAAGCAAATAAAATCTTTCTTCTGGTTGAGAGTCGAAGTGCTTAAGCAAAGGGTGTCTTGCATGGAGAATGGACATGCTTGTCCTCTCAGTGTTTCTATGCTCCAAAAAGATACATGAAGTGCTGTGGACCATCTTTTTACTGGGATAAATTAGTTTTCCAAATGATCCCCTGGCTTTTGGGCAAGTTTTTGCATTTTGCTTTTGCTGCACAGCCTGCAGTCTGTTGTCCTGTTCACTAGCAGGGGGTGGAAATAATTTTGGAGAAAACACCTTTGCAGTTTTTGCAGTTTTTCTCCATTTCCTACAGGAAAGAAACAGGAGGTTACGAGTCCTTAACTTGTTGGTCTTCAGAAGATTTCTCTCAGTGTTTGTGCTCTGGAGACCCTACTTCTCAGCTGTCTGAGGAAGCAGAGGAGTGGAGATGGTGGATTTTTGGCACAGGGTTTGCTGCATAGAGCAATATATCAAAATACCATCCAGTACAGTTTGTCAGGACTTGGTGTGTCACTTAGTAACAGACTTTGCAATTAGAGCTCTCTGTTGCTCCTGCACGTTAAAAAATCCTACCAGCCTTGGGAGGACCCTGTTGATGTTGTTTCCCTTGGAAGAGCTACTCTGGCTTATAGGCCCTGTGTATTTCTTATTGACCCCAGTAACACCAGTGTTCCAAAGCTATGGAAACTTGGGGCACGTGTCCTCAGCAAGAAGCTGCATTCAGCATCTTTTCCTCCAGCATCTGTCAGGCAGCTCTGCATGCTTTCCGCTGAATGCCTCTGGTGTGCTGCTGTGCAATGGGCTATACCTTCCAGGAGGCTTTCTGGTACCTCCTCCTGGTGACCCGCTTTCCAGTGGGAGCTCTTACAAACTGTGAAGCAGAAGATACTTTGCTTCAGAAACTTTAGTCACTTTGGATTGGTGGTAGCTTAACATCTGGAGCAGCAACTGAATATTTACGTATGTGTCTACACACAACTAGTCGCCTGAGTAGTGGTAAATCATCCCAGTTAATGAATTTTCAGTGTGGCTTTAGGTAGCTGTTGTTTTTATAAATAAATGGGTTTGCTGTGCATGTTTCTCCATAAGGGATGGTTTGAGCAAAGTGCTCCTGACAGTTGTGAGCAAGTAGCGGTGCCATTTCAGACATTTCACGTCCCTTTGATGTCATGCACTTTGTGGTAATGCAGCATAGTGGTTGTTAATGAGAAAGTGGGGTGCGCTGTCTCCTGTCATTCCCGCACGAGCACTGCCGACGCTTGCACGTGTCTTTAATTCTGTGTACGAACACCCTGCTGAATCAGTGGGCAGCTTCAGTGAAACTCTTTCGAGTGATTTGTTTTATGCAGCAGTGAACAAACACCCTGGCTCAGCACAGCTTCAAAGAATGACATTTTTAGTGTTTTGATTGACTCAGTACAAAAAGGGATGAGACTTCAGCAGCTTGGAAAGACACAGTTACTGTGGTAGGTGTTACCTAGTGATTAATATGTCTTACTTTATATCCAAACCTCTCAGCTCGTTTCATACATTTTTGCTAGCAACAGCAGATCCTGTGCCAGTCTCCTAGCTCTGAATTTCTTTAGGAGCAGACACTATTGCCAAATTTGGTTTCTTGGCAATTTTGGGCTTAGGAGTTCAACTCTGACTGTGCATTCAGATCCCTGAGTATTCTGCCTGGACGTAGTTGATCTGTTGAGCTGGTTTATAGAATGAGTTATTCTGCTTTCCTGAGGATTTTTTACTGTATGGAAAACATTTTGTGCTTATTATCACTTGCCACATGCATTTAATCTATTTTTGGTAATTCTTCAGAGCCTATCACCATGGTATCCTAGCACCAGTGAACATAATGCCGATACCCATTCAATATGAACCACTGATGCACAACTCCTTCTGATATTAACATAGCTTCATTGTGTTACTTATTTTTCATTTTTCAAATACCAGGCATTTGTGCTCTTTAACAAAAAAAGTCTTAAAGCTAAGACTATGTGCACTGTAGATGGAACCATTTCTAAATGGCCAAATGGAATGAACAAACCCAGTGGACCAGACCTGTCCATATCTGCGGGCTACACGTTATTGTGTTAGTGATACACTGGAGATGACAGGGGTTTTTTGAAAAAGTAAAAATCTGTGTCACTCTACTGACACAAAGTGGCCAAAGTGCCATGGGTGGCTCTGTCTTGTGGCACTATCTAAATAATTTTTTCCTATGTGCTGGACATGCTAGAGTTTGTAGAGCATGTAACAGGTTGCTGACCTGATGAGAGGTGGTGGTGTAACATACGGGGGAGATGGTAAGTAAAACTGATGCACAGCAGTGGATGTACACCAGTACACTTGATGTACATGTCGATGGCAGAATAGTAATTCAGTCATTTCTAATTTTTTCTCAGCTCATACAGTAGGAAAATGAAGTGCTTAGGGGACAGAAGTGATGAAAGTGTAGAAGGTAACGCTGTAAGAGGCTGTAATTCAGCTTCACTTCTTTCAACATAACACAGAAGTTTACTAAGGTAAATGACTCTATGCAAGTCAATAATATGCACATTTAAAGTATTAGTTGTTTTTCTTATTACCTACATTTACCTCTTGCTAAATCGTTATGCAAATAATTCTGAACTAAATGCTTCACAACTGAAATGTGAATGAAAACAAGGTTGTATTTATTCTCTTGGCAAGTAGAAGCTCAGGGTATATTTAAAAGACATCAAAGTGGACTGTGTGGGAAAAATGTAAGCACCTTTGGATCAAAACCAAACCAGTAACCTTGCGGTGTGGGACATCTGTGGTGGGAGTGCCTGAGACTCGTTTGCACATCCTGGGCAGGTATGCAGAGAGAAAGAAGTTCTGCGAGCGGAGTCGCATCTCCTGGCGCTAGTGCTGGTGTTGAGTCTCAGCTGTGTTCTGCTCCTAGGGTATGTACCCCACCGAAAGTGAAAGGGTGGCTTAATGTTTTAAGGCCAAGATCCACAAAGGTCCCAAGTGACCTGGGTGCCAGCGAAACATTGAGTCTGTTGTTCCTTCTCTAACAGTGGCAGATCACCCCTTGCACTTTTTGTGGGTACCTTTGTACTATGTTCATATGTCAGTGTAAGACAAGTAGCATTTTATTCACATGTGTGGCTGTGGTGCGGCAACGTTTTAAAAGTAACGTGTATTTTCATTATGCTTAGGAAATATTCGTAGAAGGATGGTTAATCTTTTGCCAGAGGATGCTTTTTGAAGTCTCTCTCTACTTTAGCCATAGGTGTCTCGTCTCTGTTAATTGTCCACATTTACAGGTGAACACAGCCCATCTGTCTCCAGGCTCGACAAATTGTGCTCTGCATTTCTAGCTACTGTGTGTCACTCCATGATTACCAAGTTCTCACAGGAGATAAGCAGTTGTGATCGAAATTCAAAGCAGAACAAGAAACTCCAGCACACAGTACCTAGGAATTAGATGACAACTCACTGTAAAAACTAGTGTGCTGACCATGCAGGCAAGTGCCACCTTTGCCAGTAAAGGTGCTATTTCCTTTCCTTAGTTTTAAATTATGTCCTTGTTCTATATAATATTCTCTTAACAAGAATAAAAGCAAGTTTAGTCTTTCCAGCATGTGCTGAAACTGTTGTTTGCAGTGTGCCAGTTGACTCTCTGTATTACAGTCCGGAGTGACATGGCTCACCAGAGGTCAGGAAAGCTCATTTCCATGTAGTAATGGAGCCAGGCGGACCTCAAAAAGCTCTTGGCCAAAAGCAGGATCAGTATTACCTCTCATTTTTGAGGAGTGCTTGCCCAAAGCATTCCTGGGTGCTGGAAAGTTCACAGCTTCCTTATGAAAGCTGTAGCTGCTCTTCTCTCCCTTCACCATTAACAGAGTTCATCTCCTGCCTGAACTGCATCTTCCCAGCTGTGCAGTAAACTCATCACTTCCTACACTCTTCTGTACATTAGGGACAGTAGAAGGTATCTTCTTCCTTCCTCCAAGCCACAGATTTACATATCCAAAAACTGCTTTCATGAGTTCCCCAATCTCAGTTTCTTTAGGTGAAATAATCCCATCTTCTTCCCTCTCTTCCCTATTGGTACTGTTTTCTGGCCTTTTCATCATTCTTCTTGTTCCCTGGACTCTTTCCAGTCATTCCCATATTTAATCAGGTGCAGTGCTGGGCCCTGGAAACAGGCGTGGAGAAGATGGGACCTGGGAGCAGGGCTGTGTGTGCTGGACAGGTGACTTCATGAGCAGTGTAGGCTTCTAGCTCAGTCTATTCATGTCAGTGCTGCATTTGACTCTCTGCAATACCGTGGTGCCACTGACTCCTGATTTTTCTTGTGACCCATCCACCTCCAGGTCCTTCTCTGCAGAGCTTCTGCCTGGACAAGTTATTTTCCTCCAGCAGTTGCAAAGATGATTTTTCCTGCCTGGCAGAAGCATCTTTCAATTTTCCCTATTGAATTTTTTTTTTTTCCTCTGGAGCACTTCTGCAAGCAGTCAAAAAAGTTTTTAAGTCCAAACTTATCCTCCAAGATACTGACAGTCCCATCTGTCTTGCCTCTTGGCTCATAGTGCCTTGAAAGGCCATAGTCTCTTTTCTTGTACCTGTTTGTATTTTTCTATACTTTATGCAAAGCCTGAACAGCAAACTACAGCCCTAACATAGTTTGCTTATGACACTGTCAAGCTGAGAAATATGGATCTGGCTACCATTTATTTTGGTGAGTAATGGCTGGAAATGATCAGGAGTCAACAGTAACTTCCGCTTAACGCATCCAAAAGCTCAAACCTCATGAGCAGCAGGACCTCAAAAGTCCAGCACTGGCACTTAAAATCACAGTACCGATAGTAAGCCGCCAGAATAATCTACCAAATGACAAATCATTTGTCCTTTTCACTAATACTGAAACTAGGTATGTGTTTTGATTTGAACAGTCTAATTTGAATCAGAAACCAGCTTTCACTTCACAGACATGTGACACACTGATGTTTAGTTGTTTCAATATGTTGCATGAATTTAATATGATTTCTTTTAAAAATTAATCACCAGCTAGCTTTTTCCTCTCTCCCCTGCTCCTTCCGGGCTCAGGGAAAGCCTGCCACGTAGTGCGTGTAAGGAATTCACACTGAAGACACAAGCTGGCCTGGAAGGATCCAGTCCAGCGCTCTGTGTCTGTGACACACCATACACTGCTTGCCCACTACTGCAGGCTTTATGCTGTTTCTACTGGAGTTTGGTGGTGAATAACTCATTGGGAGCAGCTGTAGCTCCAGTAAGTACTGGGGGCAACTCAGACTCCCAAGCGCTCATGACAGTATTTTTCCCCAGCTAAACACTTGCTTTTGTTGGCTTTCGTGATTTTGCATTTTGCTGTTTTGGTACCAGAATGAACTGCTTTTCTGGAGCACTTACTACTTGTCATTCCAGTGACATTCTGGTAAGATGTATGTTGTTGTAAGGGTAGGTTTGTATTTCTGGGTAATATCAAGCTGCGGTCCAGGTCCTCGCAAAGACTCAGGGGGATGGTTCAGAAAACCTAAGGTCAAAGGGTGAGTCCGGCAGGTGTGACCTGTGTGTTACACAGCTTTCTTGCTCATTGCTCTTTCACCAACCTTGCCTGTCTGCTGGTAACCTCACAAACAGTGTCCTCAAAGGGGAATAACAATTTACAGTGATCTTCCATCAGGTGGTGGAGGGCAGTGAGCCATGATCTTGGCCTCTCCTTCTGCCATTTGCAAGCTGGCATCTTTTCCTGAGCAGTGCCTACGTTTTATCCTCGTGTTCAAACTCTCTTCATTCTTCTGTTTTCTGTCTTCTCCATTGAGAGTCCAGAAATAAAATAAAATCCTGATCATTTCTTCTGTAACTATATAACTGGAAATGTAAGTGTAAAGGGAAACGTAAAGTCTCTTCCTGTTGCTTATTAGTCAATGTAATACATTTTCTAGTCTCAGAGAGATTACAATAATATTTTATGCCACTTTTTTCTAATCTGCTTTCTCAATTATCAGATCCCTTGGAGGAAAGCTTTTCAATTCAGTCATCAGAATAGCCAGAGTTGCTTTATATGCTGTTTCCATTTTCATTACTCAAGTCAGTATCAGAAAGGCAAAGAATAACACTTGTGTGAGTGTCTATTCTCAGCCCATCAAGGAACACAGCAAAACGTGGACTGCCCGATTTCTGGCTCAGCCAAAGTCCTGGGCTGTTGTACTGTTCAATGCCACATATTTTTATCAGCTTGTATTTCAGGTTTTATCTGAGTGAGAGAGTTTAGATCTAAATGTTGCTTAAAAAGTCTGTAAGCAAGAGGAGGCAAAGATCCTAAAATAAGGCCAAAGAGACTAGAGCATGGCTTCACTGTCATGGTCCAATCATTCTTTCCATTAGTCTCAAGAATTATAAATTAATGACTCCACTATTTATTCTTTTTCTCTCACTGAAGCTTTTGGTTAAGCCCATAAACTGCATGAGTTTGTAAATATGAAAAACTTGGCATTTGATGCCTTCTGACATGCCAGCGGGTTTGCTGGTTTCTGTTTTTCTCTTAATGTTTCTGGTCTTAGAACACCTTGCTATACACTCCCTGTGCCAGAATTATTTTGAGGCAACAGCAATCCTTTCCATGTCATCCCAGGATCCACTCATGGTGAGGGAATTCGTGACAATACTTTCCTTGCTGTGCAGAGCTAGAGCAGTAGGAGAAGGGAGAAAGAGATCATGGGTGGATGTCAGGCCTGGCTCTTAGTGGGTTTTACTCCAGAGGTGTCTAAATCATGCAAAGTGTAGCAGCATGCAGGCTTCTTCAAAGCAGAATGGTTGTGAGAAGCCATCGCTGCTGCATGCAGCTCCGCTTCTGCGCAGTGGCAAGGCGTGGACTTCCTGTCCCAGGGGGCCGGAGCAGCTCTGGGCAGTGACCGGCCAGGCTGTGCCGAGAGCAAGTGAGGGGTCCTGGGCTGGTAACACAGGGGTAGGTTTTGGGGGAAGAGATGGGGTAGGGACAAGGAAGGGGGCAGAGGTCCTGCTATGTGGGTATGGCTTGAGGTTGGAGTTTTGTTTTGGGCAGATGCTGTAGTGAGAGTGGACATGGGCTTAGGAGCCACTTTTGGAAGGGTGAGAGGGGTGGGTAAAGAGCATAGAGATGGGTGGGAGTCCTCGGCGATGGTACTCACAGCTGTGGGCAATAACAGAGCACACTATGATTTTGAACCCTTGTTTTACTTTGTTCTGACACTCTGGGATATACACAAAATGTGGAAACAGAAAACCTTTACATTCAACACACTGCAGAGAAGACAGATGTTTCCTTCTGGTAAGGGAAGCTTTCAGATGACAGATATTGCAGAGCACACATTTTAAAAGAATTCAATTGGGTACCAATTAGCCATAATGAAATAAGTTTAGCGTGGATGTTTTCATACGGAAGTGAGCATTAGCTGCTGCCATGTGCAGTGTGAATGGACGTATCTTGCATTACAGAGCTTTGCCGTGAGAGGGGCAGAGGCGTAATCGCTTGCAGCTGTTCCAGGCTTGTTTCCACTGTCAGTGTAAATACTGGGGATGAGTGCACCGGCCGGCTAGACTTTGGGCTGACCTAGACGACTTCTGGAAACTCAGGATATGCCATTCCTAATAGCCTCTTAATTTTTCCCATCCCACCCTGATTGAAAACATTCCTCATTTGGCCAAACTGTGAAGAAGAGAGCAAAGGGTCCAGTTCAGCTCCCGCTGAGAGCAGTGACCAATCTCAGCCAGGGCAGGAGCTGGCTGACAGTGGGTGACAGCAGCCTGCTACATCAAATCAGTCCGACTCTGGCATTTAGAAATCCAGGTTAGTGTTCCCTGTCTCTCCCAATTTTCTTTAAAGCTCTGGAGTCAGATTCTGTTCTGATGCTGTTGTAGGGGCCTGCCAGTTTGACAACAATTTCCTTTACACTGTCTGAAGAGCTGGTTCATTGCACAGGTCTCCAGCAAAAAAGAACCCAGCAAAAAAGCTCTTAGGTGAAGCACTCTATTCACCCCATAGTGAGCACATGTAGGTTATCTGAGCAATATCCTTTGATTCATGCAAAGAATATTGCAGATTATTTCCTCTTTAAAGAAAAAAAATATTTTAAGAAAGGAACAAAGAATGAGAAGAGGTTTATTGTAAGGAAAATAGTTTGAAATGAGTCTGACCGTGGCAGCAGCTACCAAGATGGTGTTTGCTACTTGGAGTAGTCACATTTTAGCCTCTAATCAGCGACAGAGGAAAAGCCACAATCAGTGTAGTTGATTATTTCTGGGGCTGATCACCAGATTTGTTAATGTCTAGTTATTTTTATAAATTGGTACGTTCTAGACTTGTATGTGTAAACAAGACAGATTTGTCTTTGACAGGCTGTCTGAAAAGTGATTCAACAAACGGGTCACCCCCTGAGACAGGTTACCAAAAGCAGTGAGATCACCATGGTCATCTCCATTGATTGCAGTGGACTCTCCTAGATCCTTTGGAGCCTTTGCATGCTAAGGTTTTAAAAGTCTGCAGTCTTGGAAATGTCTCCAGGAACATCTTAGAAAGTGTTTCTCACCTTATTTCTGTTGTTAGGACACAAGGTCCCAGATCTGGTAGCGCACAGCCATGCTTTCGGGATGTTAGTGTGTTAGGAAGCCTGGGGACATGAGCCAGACCTACTGCCCACGTGTACTGACTGCTGCTGCGTACAGTGAACCTGATACTTCAAGTTGTGGTGACTTTGCCAGCCCTGCCCCTTATTCTAGGGACTGAACTTGACCTCTACAAATCATATTGTGCCTCTGCAAGAGTTAAAATCTATGAGAAACGGCTTTACAGAGCTATTGAATAACATGTATTATCCACTTTAATACATTATGGCCATAGGACCCAACCTCAGTGAAAAGCAACCTGGTGCATGATAGCTTTTAAACCTGATTTCTGTTCTCTCTGCTGCACTGTACAACAGGCACAAGCGATTATCTATGAACACACCTGCCAGTTAACACCTCTGATATTATTGTCCCACTGTGTTAATGAGAAAGAGAACGTAAGATTTTGTACCTCATTTTCACCATGTGCAAGCTTTTATTTTTGCGACAGGAGTTCCATTTGAACAATGTGCTTCCGTGCACACTGCTGCCCCAGTGCTTGCAGCTAGCAACTGCTTTGATTCGGGCACAGATAAATTACCACTTCTGTTCCGTTGCGAGTTCCTCCTCTCCATTTATCACCAGTTTATGTGGAAATACGTTCAGTTGGCTATATTCAAAGTAGAGTTTTCAATAAAAAGGTAAATTTGTTTCCCATATTTAAATTATGCCTTTGAGGTATGAAAGATCCTGCTGTTTGCTGTGAGGTATTGAATAGGCTTCTTGCTAGCATTCAGGGATGGAGGGAACCAGGAAATGTTTGTGAGTCTGGTTGCAAGTCAGAGAAACTTGGCAGCACACTCCTACATGGGAAAGGAATTCTTCCCCCCTCACTGCCGGGGTAGCCCTTAAACAAATAAATAAGAGGACCAGTCAGACTGCAAACCAGCTCTCCACCCTGGTGTGGAATCCTGCTGGGTTTTGAAACTGCTGGTAGGATGATTTGCTGTTAGACTTTCTTCCCTTTCTGGTCACCGGTGGAAGATCTGTGTTGGATTGAAACCTCTTGCCCTGATGGTTGTGGTGTAGCTGTAATCCTGAAGAGGATCATACCTGCTCCTCTGAGGGCAGCCAACATGAGAGCTTCCAAGTCAGGTAGCAGAGGAAGAGGGGGATAGGCAGGGAGCATCTGTGTTGCACCAGCCTGGGCTGTCACTTGGCTCATAACATAAGGTGATCTGAAGCCTTCACAAAGTCACAGGGGCTCTCACTGACTTCATGTGGGTCATCATAAGGCTGTTCAAGATGAGGAAGGTGTGCCCTCTGTCTTGCATCAGAAGGGTTTTACAGAGGGTGCTAGTCCAATTCTGTGCAAATAAAACATCTCTCCTTGGTAGTGCCATCCTCCTCACACCAGTGACACCAGTTTTAGGGCAAAAATCTGTTCGTTGATTAGCGGTTTCCAAACAGCATCTTGAAAAGGTGCATGAAATGCAATAAAAAGACAGTTTCGATGGTGATCATTCAGGTCCTTTGCAGCAGAGCAGAGGAGCTGCATGGTGCCTTTGGTGGGCAGCAGCTCTGGATCCCTGGTGCAGCGTCCTCTGCTGCTGGGGCGTGGAGCAGCAGTGGACTGGGCAAGACCAAGGAGCCAAAAAACAGACGAAACCACTCCAGAAAATCTTGAGAAACACTGATGCCGTGTACCACAGTCTTGCATGCTCCTCTGGCCTTTGCTCGTGTTTGAGCTGCCAGATGTGATGGCAGCAAGCTGATATTTCTCTGCCTTTTGCTGAAGTGGACACAAGTTTCTGCCACTCGGGACAGGTGCACTTCTCCTGTAGCAGATGAGTATGGTGCAGCCAAGACCTCTCGTTTGTTTTCCGCCACGTATTTGTGTGCGTGATTTCAGGGAATGTTTGCAAGCACATAAGCAGTTTAAAACAATGTGAGTTGCTTGTTGCATGAACAGATTCACACCATAGATCCCTCTTGCTAATATGATTTATAACTAAAAATAGTTTATATGTTGTCCCCGGAAATGAAGAACATTGGTAGAATATGAATATAATACTAGAAAATAAACATACACATGTATACATGCATGCATTAACCCCTTTGCCTCAAATTTTTGAGTGAAACAGAAAATTAATTTAACATCATAAAGTTTTGTTATCTCTTGGGTAGAGCTGATATTTTTTTCAAAATTCTGTGTCATTGGATAATCAAATTTCATTTTTAGACCACACTACAGCTTTTAAAGTTGTAAAATTGAAACGATGGAAATACACTGGCTTTTCCAAAGAAGTGCTATCAGTATAAAGCAAAAATAAGAATAACAAAAAACATACATTTGGCTGCTGCTTAATGCAGTTCCTGAGACAACTGACTTCCAAACATTTTAGCAATCTTCACCTTAAAGAATTTTAGTGATTCAGTTCCACTCCAAAAATTTAATTTATTTATTTTTTTAAAAAACAGTTTTGTTAAAAGACTGTCTTGTCAAACTTGCAAAAAGGAAAAGGATACACAGTCAAGTAAGAATTCATTCCTTGGTTATACATTGCTTTGTTTGTATTTTTCACAGAAATAAATGAAACTTAATTTCCAGAGCATGATGCTGATGAGAGCGATCGTCTAGTCACAAAAGTTTGTTGTTTTTTTTTTCCTCCAACTGTGTCTCTTTTTCCAATTGATGTTTATTTGTATTGCTGTCTGAATTGGTTTTGGATGCTGACCTTACGATGTTTCCCTGAGACCTCACGAAGTGAAATACAGTTTCCTTAGACCCATGAAGGAGACAGATTAGATGGGACCCGTTATTTAGATCACGTTGTGCAACGAAACTGAAGGGAAAAGTCTTTGGCCCAGCTCCAGGCCAGCTGTGGCTCGTTGGACGTAACTGACTCAGAGGATATCAGACAGTCTGTGCTGGAAGACACTGTGCATGGTGATGGAGTGGTTTGGAAAAGGCTCCTGGTTTGTTATTGAGGGGGCAGGGAGAGGAAAAACAGTGCAAAGCCAAGGCACTTAGCGCTTAGTTCAAAATAACCTGTGCGATGGGGGACCCACAGGTTGAAATATGTAATTACAATACTGCATGGTAGTAGTCTGTGCCCGAGCTGCACCAGCCAAAGCTTTGATGGGACCCGTGTCAGGAGTGGGGCTGTAAAAGTGGCTGTGATGCTGGAGGCCGCAGTCTGTTGCGTTTCCATCTGGAGCTGGCTGAAGCCATCCCTAAAAATAGATGCCTGCCTGTGAGTCACAAATTACCAGTCTGAAAAGAAATTACACTAGTAGCCCTTGACTTTGAGTATGTTGGGAGCCTTCCTCCAGACACATTTTGGGGAGACAGTCCCCGTCCCAGCCGTGCATGGGTACCCGCAGGCTTGGCAATGCTGTGTGCTGGGCGCTAGCTGGGGTGCTGGCACCAGCGATGGCTGGCAGGCTGCTGGGAGCTCTGTTTTCTCATAGGTAGGTTCTATTGTACGATCGTCACTTTGAGAACAAGCCTAACACCAAAATAGCAAAGACTGGAGGCTGGCCATGAGGAGCAGCCAGTAACCCCTCATGGTTACTGCCAGTGTACCAACATCACTCAGCATCGCTCCATCCCTGTGCGATGGATACCGTAATGTGGAATTGTAAGCAAAACTCTAGTAGGTGACTATTGGCATATACTGTCCCCATTCCCCTTTCTCTCTACCCTTAAGGATGCTGCCTGAATCCCTGTTTTTGCTGAGAGTTAAAGCATTTCTTTGCCTGGAAGACTGAATTTCTTAAAGAAATTCACCTCCATTCAGGCAGATAGCAAGAAGCAGGGCACACCATGTCTTTTTGGCAGAGGACCTAAGAGTGGGACTCCCTTCGTTTGAGACACTGGGTTGATTGAACTGCTAGGTACAAATACTATTTGCTTCTCATTTGTTCCACCTCATTTAAAAAGGACAGTGGCAGGTTTGAGCTGCTTGCCTCTCTCTCAGGCATATGACCTGTTCCATGCGGAGAACTTCTGTTGGCCTTGGCAGGACTGGCAACTGGCAAGGGGAGGTTTAGCTGCTGGAGTAACTGCACCATTTGCTGGGGAAAAGTAAGTGTGAAAAATATTTAGCCTGAGCCCTCAGAGTTGTGGAAAGAAGCCTGGCTGTTTCTTTAGGAAAACGAGTGCTTTCAAAGAACAAACAGAAAACTTCCAACACCCTTCTCTTCTGATAAATAAAAATATTGGTGACAGTGTTTTTTCAGACTCCTTGCTTGCATAGTTACTCTGAGGATGGAGGAGGGGGCTGGGCAGACGTGCTGGGGGTCGCCAGTCTCCCACCTTGCTGGCACAGTGCCAGCCAGCACCCTTTGCAGAGCACTCCACTGGCACATGCCTCGGCAGAGCTGTGATTTCTGCCTGGGGCTTTCCAGGGCATCGCAAAGGAGACCTGCGCTGATGATTCAGATTTGGTGTGTGACAGGCTTTGGTTCATCTGGATTCCAGGCATCGTTTAAAATAGCTCATGGCTTAGGAGCTCAGATTGATTTTTCTTTTCTTTTTTGGTTTAGAAGACATTTATATTCAGGTCCTTCCTACTACAGCTATCAGTGTCTTTCTGAAATTATTGTATTTGGAAACTATTTGTTTAATTTGGGTACCACAATACATTTGTTTTCCCATCAGTGTATTAGGGGACTAGATAAAGACATGACCGATTTGTAAGAATGCATTTCTGTTTTCTGGAGTTGTCGTAAGGCTCTTCTGTTCGCCTTCATATGCAAATTGACACCATAGCTGGAATTCATATTAAAGGAAATATCCAGCTGCATAATCCGTTTCACCTCCGCAGCCGTATTTACCATTCTTAATAATAGTGGTTACATATCTGTGGTTCAGATTTGCAGTGCTCCACATATGTTAAGCATACAATTTCCTGTTATATTTTAGTTGGCAAAAATAGAACTGACATTTTTCACACAACTTGGTTTTTATTTGCTAATATCCGTATAAAACACTAGATTTACTGGCAGAAAGTTTCAGAAGGACACCCCGCTCCCCCCAAACCTGAAGACTATAGAAATTTCAAGTGCTGAGGAAAGAGACCAACGTTCCTCTCCTGTGCCGTGACACCTTCAGCACTGTCAATAAAGCTCTGCTGATTGTGGGGCCCTTGTTTCCAGCTCAGGCAGATAGCAAGAAGCAGGGCACACCCTCGCTTCACTAAGCAGCCCCTCAGGAATGGCCACAAATACTTTTATCCAAGTAGATCCTCTCTGACTGTCCCACCTTGCAGAAACAAGTTTGCCTCAGGACTTCCGAGGTCACTGCTGCAGATTTTGAAAGAGGACGTGGGAAGCGCAACATGTTTTTGTCTACTGGACCCTGAGAAAGGGTGGATTTGGACTTCCAAAAGTCCAGATGCTGTTTCTGAGAGCTATGAGAGGAGGAAATGAAGTCAGGGACAGACAGCAGCCCAAGTAGCAGTCTCTTGCAAGGAAAGTGGTACAGGATAGAGAATGGAGAGAAGAGGTACTCTGAAGCCGCTTCCCCTTCTATTCACAGCGTGGCCCTTCTGCCTGCACTTGATCTGAGGTTTGGTGTTGCAAGGAAAAATTCCAGACGCGTTACTCATTTATGTTAGAGTCTGTTGACCTGATACTGTGAGCTGGGAAAACAGACTTGAAACAAAGAGGCCAGACATGAGTGAACAGAATGGTAATGACTTTACAGTAAATTGTGTCGTTTTGAAGAGGTTAATAATATGCTCATATTTTACTGAATGCATTAAAACTCTTGGTTAAATATTGTATGTTACTGGAAGGGAAATAAAATTTTATTTTAGTGGGAGCATTTTAATTTTATCACATTTCCTTTGATTTCCTTGAAGTCTCCAAAATTGATTTTACAGGATTTTCAAAGTGGATAGTGTATTTATAGTTTTTGCTAGGTTTGCTGCTGAAAACAAAACAAGCAAGGCTTCAAGATTAGCATGGTTAAGCGCCAAGCCCTGCCAAAACTTACACATGTGCAATTGGAAGCCTGCAAGAATTCTCCATGCACTAATTCAAACTACTCACATGAGTAAAGTTACGAGCTTAATTGCATGCAGTTATTGTTTCCTCAAAATTAAGTAATTTGGTTTCTGAGGCTGTGAAGACCTGGTGTTATGCAGCTCCCATGACCCCTGAAATAAGAAAGCATTATAAAGACTGCATAAAATGGCTTCTTTTGTTAAAATATTACTGAGACGAATGCTTCCCTCCCTTCTCCGATCGATATAATCTGAACGTTACATCATTTCATCTAAAGGAGCTGCAGGTTTATATACTTCTGTGCAGAGCCATATGAAATGAAATCTAATGAGGTTCAAAAGGTTTCTGAACATCTCAAAGTTTCATTTCAGTTTCCCATCTGGAAACTGCCAGAATTGAGGGGGGAAGGGCTCTTTATTTTTTCCACAAGATCCTCTTGAGATCTTTTACTGTGAATTCACCCTCAAGAACCCACAAAGGGTCTACTCCCAGATGTTTTCTGACCCGTCTTTTGGGATAGATCCCCAGGAGTTTTCCCACCCGCCTTTCCCACGGTGTCTGCCATTGGCACAGGCTGGTGCAGGGTGTTGAGCCCACCTCGTGAACGGGCTGAGTGGGAGCCATCGCTTCTTCAGCACCGGTGGAACAGACGGGCAGCGGTGGGCCTGCGCTGCGGGCAGGGCTGCGTGGAGGCAGCAGCAGGTCCCTGGGTCCACGCTTGGGTGTTGCAGCCTGCCGGTGCCGTTCACCTTCCTCTTTCCTCAGGCCCCAAGGACCATTGCTGTAGATATGCCCCCCATCCTGCTTGTTGTTTGGGTTTGTATCCTTTGGAAAAACTCAGTGTGGGACACCTTGCAGTTGTTTCAACTGAGACTGCATTTATCTCTTTCCAGTGACATGATTTTCGCCTGTAAATGGTTGCAAGTCCAGTTACAGATGACCTTCTTTCCTGAGCGATATTCTCACCTGTTCTTGAATTCTCATGCATCCTGACCTGATGAAAAGCATGTTCTCAGACACCTCATCAGGCCGATGTCCATACCCTGCTTACGGGACAGGAGTTCTCTGATGACAGGGCTCTCCCATTTCAGACTAAATTAATTACTCTATTTAACATCTGCTGGCTCCCTGGAGCAGCTAACTTTTAATATTTCTCCCTACTTTCTGTAAGATGGCTGGTTTTGTGCCACAGCTCTGGCTCCTGGGAGCCTTTTTTCTTTCAGTTGTGACACCCAGGACTCTCAAAGCATTTAAACAGAGGGTGCTTGTGATCTGCTTATGACAGCTGCCCCCAGCTGCAGCCAAGATGCTTTTAGGTGTATATTTTAAAGGATGATTATTGATTGTAGGGTAGCCAGTTTTGGCCACCAAACTTGAGCTATCTTAAAGTTGTTCTGAATTTTGGAATTCAGTGGCAGGAGTTCATCCTCCAGGGATCCCAGCATTATCCCAGGTCAGAAAAAGTTGTTTCAGGTCTTGAAGCAAACAAAATGATTTCCCTTCCCCTAGCAGCCCTGCCCGCTGCCTACGAAATTCCACACGGACAGAGCATGCGGAGGCTGAAGGAGCCAGGAGGAGGTGGGGAGGTGAGCAAGGTGCAGGGGGAGCACCAGAGACACACGGGATTTTTCCTAGCCTGCCT
>Ga0181612_107333_pt1 | contig 18352 bp, 11 predicted proteins | sample HoacroProtozoa21_FD_119630 | JGI IMG/M metagenome (GOLD analysis project Ga0181612, IMG submission 119630) | Hoatzin crop microbial communities from Cojedes, Venezuel. Combined Assembly of Gp0051906, Gp0051904, Gp0051908
CCCTCCCTGGAAGTGTTCAAGGCCAGGTTGGATGGAGCTCTGAGCAGCCTGGTCTAGCAGAAGATGTCCCTGCTCATGACAGGGTGGTTGGAACTAGATGATCTTCAAGGTCCCTTCCAACCCTTACTATTCTATGATTCCATGACAGCTAGGATGCCAATCGTGTTGAAACCCCAAGCGCAAACCAGTTCTGCGACCGGCAGTGGTTCGATGGAGAGATTTGGACACGGGATCGATTCAAAGTCTGCCAAAAGTAAGGTAATGTCGTGAGAAAAGGCACCACCAGTCACACAAGGACAGCAACAGGGTGCCAACCTTCTGGTGTTGGCAGGACAAAACTATTTTTGGTCTTTTCGACAATGCAGTACTTAACCTTCTGTGAACTGACAGCAACAGCGTGCAGCCAACGGAGTCCGAAAGCAAGTTCAAGGACAAACACAGCTCCTTCGGCCACACAACAAAGCTGCAGAATTCGGTATGTCACCTGATGTTGCGGAGAGAAATGAATGAAAAAAGATGGATTAAACTCATAGAGGACAGATCTGCCAGTGATTGATAAAACTGATGGTCATCAAAGATTTTGGTAAAGGAAACCTCAGTTTACCAGAAGTGAAAGATACATTAAGGGAAAGACCAATTTGTACAGATCTTCCACAGTCAGCATGTTTCTACAGATGCTGACGTTGTATTTGTACTGAATATAAGACACTGGACTGGCTAGATGTTTGGTCTGACTCAGGAAACATCTTCTTTAACAATTCTGCTAAGTAGAAAAAGTGTTTCTGTATATTATTCCAAGATCTGAATTGGGCCTCGTATCTTAAATTTGAGAGACTGCTTTGAGGCTGTGCCTTCAATAACAATTAAAGTATTTGTTTCGGAGTTAAAATTTTCAGATTTCTTGCATGTTTAAGATCATACCTATTTCTGCTGCAAAGAACAGAAGAATGTCTCTGTGTTGGTAACTCACTCAGATTCTGCCTGACTCCATCCACCTGCCGCTTACCATTCGTTCCCTGCTCCACAGGACATCTAGGACAGGAACTTTCATAGCACCGCTTGCTTATTTCTTTCCTACGATAGTGTCCTGAACAACAGTTTGTAGGCAATGCTAAAACATAAGAAATCACTAAAAGCAAAATGAAGTTGTTTTGTAATGACGTTGTACAAACGGCACAAAACTAGAAACACCCTTCGAAAGCAGATGTTGGCCCACAAGAAGAGATGTCAACACTGTGAACATGCTCGAGTGCATTGCAAAACTCCAACCCTGAAATTGTTAAACACCATAGCAGTTCAGGAACAGAAAAATCTTTTAATTACTCTGCCACACAATAAGTAATTCAGTACTGCAAATAATTTACTGACTGCATAATTTGCCTACAGGCTAAAATGCAACTGAAGACTCCCTAAAGCTTTGCACTGTATACTAATAAATGAGTATCGATGACTGCATGTAACTCCCTGACGACAGGCGAAAAATGCAGCTGAAGATTCCCGAATGCTCTAAAACATACGCAAGCACTCACTAGCTCACCAAAACAACAGTCCACTGAATGGGAGCCCAGGCACATCACAATCCCAACAGACCTTTATTGTGAGCATTAGAATGCAGTCAACATTATTGCTATCATAAAAAACAAATCACAAAGTATTTTGCTTCTCTCATAGAAGATTTACTAACAGTGCACTGCTGCCTCTCTCCGAGTGGGTAGTGACAATACACTGACGCAGACGGCTACAGCTGAACGGAGGTGGCTCTGGCCAGCGTCAAAGTAAGGAAGGCTGCTGTTTGAAGTAAATGGAAATTGAATCAGTTCCAGCTACTCAATCCACAGAATAAGGCTGGCTCATCTACCGCTCACACACAGGCCCAGTGTGTATGGAAAGGGAAATTCAGTCCCGAACGATTTTTCACGTTAGTTCATTTTCTCCATGCAGTCTCAAATTTTTTGAGTTGTTCAGGCCGGTGCAGAACGGCTGCCAAATGCATCATCTGCTCTCTGTGCAGTGGATTTTCACCATCATTACATGCTCCGTATTTGTTTGCCATATATTAAACAGATATACACATAGTGTATAATACTTATTGCTAAAGACAGACCCCCACACCCAGTGCCCAGGACAGAACACAGTATAATAAACATCATCACTGAAGCATTTCAAACATCCTCTGTAAAATGATCACCTAAAACCATATGGGCTCTGTACAACTGAAAAACAAAAAAAAAAAACAAAACAAAAAAAGAAACGTCAGTTAAGAAAATGTGAGGATAGCAATGGGCATTTAGAAAGCAATTAAGCCTCTGACATTAGTAAGCGCTCCAGAATTAAGGTGCATGTACTGCAATGTTCCTAAGCCACAGAGAGAAAATCTACAGTTCCAGCCTTTCAAACCGACATGGCAAAGATGGGTCCCGTTTGCAAATGAGCAGCACAATTGCACGCCCCCCCTTTGCACGTCAGCACCTCCACGTAACTACTAACAGGGCAAGGTAGGCAAGGTGGCCTGATCACACGCTTCTGGCGATGAAGCCCCTGTCTGCAGAGTGCCTTCCACCCCGTTTTTGATTTTTACATCAAGCTCCAGTTCAGTTCAGGATCTGTTTTGTAGCTTTTAAAGTTTCAGTGAAGAAGAATAGATGCAGTTTCCCTTCAAATACAAGGGAAAAATATTCTGGCTTGCAAGCATCAAAATACTTTAACAGTTTTACTGTGATGTTTGAGCAGCTCCTTTACAACCCAACCTTCAGCTTGGTAAGGAGCGCTGGAGCCCAATAGTGCCGGAGGGGTTTTGCTGCAATATTCATTCAAGTCTAGTTAAGTCAGATGGGAGTAGAGGGAGATCACCACTTGCACAAGATCAGAAGAGTCTTACTACAGGAAGGCAGCAAAAATATCCAAAAACTTTGATCACGGTACCCACTGGCAGCTGAGGACAGAAGAACAGAGGAGACCTTTCTCCATGACTGCTTCCCACAGCACCAGAAAGGACTGGGCACACGAACAGAGGAGTGAAGCCCTCTAGGCATCACAGAAGACGACAGCATGTAGAAAGCTGAAGAACAAATGGAGAAACAGATGCAAGATGCAGAACAAATAGATGAGGAGCACATGTAGAAGCTTAGAGACAAGAGACAGGTGGATGTCAGCCATACAAGAGGACTGCACCCGTGGAAGAACAGTTGCAGCTCTTTGCCACCCAGCAAATATTTGAAACCTATCGGAAAATTGCAACTCACCATTTTCGACCATTTTAAAAAGGATGACAGGCTTCTACCACTGTTGAGCTATGAAGTAATTTACAAAGATCTCTGCATCTAAGGCCAGAATATCGAAAATACAGGCACTAAACCTACAGCTACCCAAGACAAGTCTTAGCAGGAAGCATCTTCCAGCCCATTCCCCGCTATATGACTTGAAGGATCTCTATCCTGTAACTGAAACACAGGCAGCCCCATCATGTGATATCTCATCACATCACCAAGATGACATTTCATTTATGACTGCCATCACTGCAACTGAAAACACACAATTCCTGATGGAGATGCCTACGGTACGATCACATGAAGGAGGTGGCTTTGAAATGAATCACCCTGATACCTCCATAAAAAAAAAACCCAAGCAACTGACCCACTGTCAGACAAAAAGTGGGCATTTCAAAGCTCCACAAGCTTGCCATTTCGCCCTGTGAATCATAAGAGGCTTCTGTACAATGGCATTTCCCTTTTGTTCATTATCATTAAGAACTTCTATTAAGTTCAAAGAATTTAAACATTTTACCTCTCTGTGCACATGTATCAAAACTAGTCCTTAATCACCATATACTATTTCCTCCTGAGACAGGGTCTGCCTCCTCCATCATACAGCACAAGTAATTGCAATTCATGCCCCGATGACTGATGTTGCAAATAGACTGCGTGTAGATCCCTGGATTATTTACAGAGGAAGCAGGAAGACAGGTGGGAAATGATGCCTACAGGAGAAAGATTCGATAAGGCCAGAGAGAAGAAGTACTGGTACGAGCCAGATCACATCGGGTTTGACTGGCACACGAGCAAAGCAATCAACTATAGGTTACATTCTGTGCAAAACACTTAGCATTTTTATGGCACTTGACCTGTAAGTGTTCAAAGAAAAAAAAGCTTCCAAAGCATCCAAAACCTTTGAATACTTGAGCAACTGGGGCCAAAATTAAGGTTCACATTACAGACTAACATCACAATTTGAGAAAGCAAACTCAGACAAGTTTCTGAAGCGTTTAACAATACCCAATGTATCACAGCACTGTCCATAAGGACACTGAGATTGTGTTTCTGAGAAGATACAAATGCTTGCAGAAATTTTTATATGTGACTACACAAGAAATGAAGATAAAAAAATACTGAACAAATTATTTGTTTTTGCAAGCACAGTCCATCTTGAATAAGGCAGGATCCTGAGGGGAAAAAATTACCTACTCCGGTAAATCTAAAGATCATTACACATACAAACAGAAGACAAGTTAAAGCCGCAAAGGCAACTAACTTTGAGCTTGCAATTTCCTTTTCAGGATACTATTCCTCCACCTCTGCACTAAGAAGGAAACCTCCGTGCTCCCCACCGGGAATCTCTCAGTCCACCTCCACTTTCAGCAACATTTACAGTTCTATTACATCACACGCATGCACACACATTGCATAATATTGCTACAGTGTATGCTGTATAAATTATGTAAATACATTCCACTTTGTTTCAAAGTAATTCATCTGGATTTACACTTCTGTTATACAGTACACACAGTACCACATTCAAGGATATGCAGCAATTGAATAATATATAAAAAAGTCTCACATATCCAAAAGGAAGTAGGTCATTCAACTATTCATATTGTTTGAAGCAGTTATTTAAGCATCCAACTATATAACACAGAGTATTTAATTTATTAACAGTTGCTATAAAAATGTCAACAATTCCTCAGCTCTTGTGTTCTTTCTGCATTCTGAAGTTGTCAATCGTGATTCCATAATTAACTTCCATGTTACCATACAGCTCTCTAACGTCTCCTACAAGCTTGATGTGGCAACTTTTTAAACAGCGACCACTCTGTAACAGGGGTTTACATTTTGCTTTGGACATCAAGAGTGATAACTCACTTCAGACATGACAGTCAGATGGAGATGTCAGGGTAGGTTAATTTTAGCAATGAACCAGCCATGCTGCTTTCTTTCTCTATAATGGTTTTATCATGAAAGTTCAATGCACTGGTTGCAAAGTCTTTCCCAAATAATCCGTCTTTGGCGCATTTTTCAACTTCAGGCATCCTCAAAAGGCATTCCAAGATTTTTTGATTTTTGATGATGTATACACTGTAACAATCACTTCTTTCTTACACTTGTATGTAGATCAGGAAGAAAAGTGGAAAATGTAGAGTATGCAGAATAGTTTTAATAAACAGTTTTACATACAGTACCTTACATATAGAACAGTGTGTTTGCAAATTTAAATAATTTTTGAATGTACAGTGGCTTGTACTCTTATCAAAAGGTAAATTCAAGTTTACTGTCTATCGGTTCTAAAATGCATTTATACAGATAACTAGAACTGATAAACAGACGTGAGGCATAAAATGTTCAAGTATCTTAATGTCATCAGTTAAATAGCCTCCTTTTAACAGTCATATTTTACAAATTTCAAAAGCTGTACATACATTATATTCAATTTTAGAAACTGCTTGTTAAAAGGTAACATTTCATGTTAACCACCAGTTCTTATAGTCTCTTGTAATAAAACTAGACATGTGTAGATATAAATGTATATAGTATGTATACATGTACATGTGTATCTATACACACATACATATACATACAAATACGTATGTAGCACTGGATACAGCGGCAACTTATAAGCACAGGGAAAGTCCTGGGCTCAAAATCCAGCAAGAGCTAACAGAGCAAGTAGGTCGCCTTTGGTTTCATGATGTTTCATTCATTGAAGCTGAAAGATTTTACAAAAACATCTTGGACAATCTATCTCGTGATTTTTATTCTAGTGGTTTATTGTATTCACTGCCACAGACAGTTTTGCTGCTTTTGTCATTCCTCATCTCAGCCGAGGATGGTAAAGTTTCAGAGGGCCATCACCAGAACAGAGCTAGCCAGGACAAAAATTGTACCTTGAATCCTGAATACTGCAATAGAACATAAAAAAATATAAACTAGATACAATTCTGGATGGATTGCTGGCACCAGGTAGGACTTCGGAAAAAACCTTCATGTAAGTCAACCAATCTCTCATCCCAGTGGTTTTAATAGTATTTGGCACGTCTGACCACTATTTGCCACTTATGTTTTAAAGGAGCCTAAGGGTGCTGTAACAAGGATTTCTATTTAAAAAAATACTTTAAAAAGGAGACCATGATAAGTAATTTCTTTCAAAAAAATCAAAGCTAGTATGTTCATTTTTCTGAACATTTATGAGAGAAGGAAATAATCTAAAAACTTTCCTTGTAGAGAGGATACAGATCTCTTTGTGTCTATCTTCCACGAGCAAGGTAAGAGGAATTCCTTAAAAAAACAGTTCCCAAGAATTTGTCAGCTGAATTCTGCTAATTTAGAATTTTTTGCCAAAAGGTTTCAAAATAGCAGCATTCTTCTTCAGTTTTTGTTTGTTCAACTTTCTTTTACGCGGGGATTTTCTTGTTTATCATGTTAAAATCATATCAACATTTCTCAGTACGTAATATATAACATTTTGAGGCTTGGACATTGACTATTCAGATTTTCAATACAACAGATTCCTTAGTCTAGATTTCCTCTCCTCTCTCTAAAGCTTCAGGCTATTAACGTAAATCAGCAAAGAACCAGATAAATGTTCAGCTTTTTGCTGTCTTCCTGTCAGTCTTGAGGCTTGCAAGACAATCCACTGTAAGAACCTATTTTTGTATCTTTATTCTTCCTTTTGTCATACAGAGCAAAGCGTTGCTATTTGCTGTACTTTCCCCATGTCAATTAAGAGCTGTTTGATACGTCGCTTGAGCTGAGGCAACCTTGCCAGTGGATCTGGGGGTTCCAGTTCTCCAGTGAAATCAAGCCAGCTTTCCAAAACTACAGAAGGAAAAGGAAGAAGTTGATTAGAAAATAATTAGAATAAGTCTCTGAGAAACAGTTTTCATAAAAATTAAACTTTTCTTTCTTACTCTGTCTTGTATAAGAAGGGAAAATACACTGAGGCTGTGATTTTTATTTAACAGAAGAAATTTTTTTATTAGGGAAACACCAACTAATTCTGTGCTTCAACCAAACAACATACAACCAAACATATCTTCTGATTTGACTGTTACTATAAAAAAGTACCAGGGAAAAAATTACACCCCGGGCTAACAATTTACCACCTACACACATAAAAGAAACCTCAGTTCACGGCCTTCTAGCTATGACTGTTCTGCAACAGAAAATGCAATTCTCAAATGCAAGGCTTGCTTCCATCACTTTAACAGGCTCCTGTTTTAAAGGTCCAGATTACAGAATAGTTTTCCAATCTTGAACAAATGTTTTTCAAGAAATTTCTATGCTTGTAGAGACAGAGAAAGGAAAAGGTCAACCCTGTTAGCCTAGAAATACCACCTAGTACAAGCAGGAATATTGAAAGTAAAACTGCAAATAGTAGTATAACAACTTTGTTTCTCAAAAGATAATTAAGAACTCCTATTACTAGACTACACACTCCTCTCATTCTTAACTTCTATGACTGGCGAGTAAAATTATGTGCTGTAATATTTGCTCCTACACAACAATTTCATTCATATTTTCTCATGAAGCCTGATTTTTCTTCCCGAAACCAGTTACTTACTAATGTATAGGAAACCAAAGTTCAAGTCAGAAAGAACACTTGTTTTTTTCCCCTAAATACTGTCAAATACTAGAACAATCAGGCCAAAAAACCACACTCCAGGTGTAAAAAAAAAAATCCATCAACTTCACGATCCATGTCTGGACAAAGACTGGACAAGTCATCTAAGCTTTCTGAAGTCTGCCTAATCTCACAAACATGAGCTACACTTTCATGGGTCCTGAATGCTTAACCTACTTTATTTGGCATTCAAAACTTGTGGAAGGGGATTGGGGGATCAAGGATACAAGCTCTAACTATAATTATGAGTATCCAAATTTGAATACATTACTTAAAAATCCACCCCTCAGTGCCTCAGATCACCTTCAGCACAGTGGCTATGAAAGATGCTGTTACAGGTGTATTAACAAGAATCTGGCAATGCAGTTACCATCAACTTCTTTTTCAATCAGGTCCATTCTGCTGGTGACTTCGTTCTGTACATTCTCTATATGGGTAAGGAGATTTAGCTGCCATTGAAGATGTGTGTCCACTTGTTCTTCTGAGCCTTTTCTCTCATTACAAACAAACACAGTGCTTCCTTCAGCAGAATTCTTCTTCATAGGAGCAACAGAAAGAAAAAAAAAAATGCCATTTAAGAGAGTATTTTTGTTTCCTTTTCTTTTACTTTCTGGTCTTGATTTCAACACTTGAGTTGCATAATAAACCATGCTGTTTTAGAACTGTACTTCTGTCTACTTGACAAAAAGCATACTCAAAAAGCCATGTATCAACATCAATAGACCAAACCAAACAAAACGCATATTCCATAGAAATGAACATGTACACCACTGGGGGAGTGAGGCAAGAGGTAAACTTTACCAGCTCAAGTGCTTTGCTAATGCACTAAGACAGATTGCATTTCTGTGCTGTTTTTGTACAAATCGTGACTTAAATGATGAAGTGCTGCACTGCATCGGTCTACCATTACCAAAAATGTCCAAAACCCTAAGGTTTGTTTCAACCATAGCCAGAGAATGAAGGAAAAGTCCCTGAAATGCAGTAATATCCAAGATGTCAGAAGTCACTGTTTTGCACAAATGAGCTGGGCATTCTACTTGCTGATTAAGACAAAAGGCTTCCCTTCCCACCACTTCGATGGTCCCATGTAACTTGCAAGTAGTAGTCCCGGACAGAGCTGAACGTGTTTGGGGATAGTTACAAGTGCAGTAACATGCAGAGTTGTGCAAACATAGTATCTGAGGATGACTGAACTCTTTGAAATAATTAGTATCTTCACAGCAAGTCACAGATAACACACAGGTTCCTCGTGCTTCTGTATCTGACATGTCCACTAACAGAAATGACCAAAGGAAGCACACCGGATTTAACGAGGTCCGCATCTCTGTTAATCAGCAGGATTCAGTTTCCATTTTATATCCACTATGACCTCATATCTGATGAAGTTATTTCACTACTGGTGATTCTGTTTTAGGGACTGGAATGCTATACACGTGCTCACATAGCATCAGTTTGTGGCAAACGCCAGAGCAAGAGGTGAATTTTATCGGATTAATACACTTCGCTGATGAAGTGTTCAGCTAATTTTTTTCCACATCACATAACAGATTCAACACCATTTTTTTCTTAAAGTATTTCTTCCTGCCTTCAAGAATGGGAAGAGTGTCAAGAGAGGGGAAGAAAAAAACAGGGACTGACAGATTTTAAGATATTTCTTAAGCAAAAAAAAATAAAATTCTTTTTAAGACTTAAAATCAATTAAAAAAACAAATCAAACTTGGACCCACCTGCTGGCAGCTTTAGGAGTGAATCCTGGAGGACAAGTATTGTTAACACTCACAATATTCATCAGTTAAACTCATTTATCGAAGATAGATTTTCAAAGTCATAAAAGCCTCTAAACCTTTCAGATATAATGTTTCTTGTCCCAAGACATCAGGTTTAACTCCACAGTGTTTTCACTATTCAAACTGTTATTAATCTCATAAAGGATTATTTCCATCATAAATAAGAAATGCCCTATCAGACCCTCTCTAAAACCACCACAGAACAATATCATTTTTCCTTTGCTGTATGAGGATCCAAGTCCATAACTCTAAAGCCAAGATCATCTGTTAGGTGAATCTTTTCGATGCCCACTGCACTAAGTGCTAAATAACTTAAGATCTAAATAACACCATAAAAGACTTTTTTTTTTTCTTTTAATGACCTCTGTATTTATTCAAATGGCTAGTAAATGCTCCTTGAAATAAAACCCATAAGATCAAACAGGTCCTCTGCTAAGCTAAGAGATCAATGCCATCAGGGAGTGGCGGCAGGGGTAGTAAGAGAAGCAGAGTACAGGATCCAGCTTGTGAAGAAGAAATAAACAGGAGATTCAGGTGGGCAAGGCTCATGCTTTCAGAAGCAAGAACAAGGAAACTAAATACAATTGTAAAGATGATGCATAGGTCAAAAAGGGACATGATAACAGTCAATCTGAACACTGCCTATAAAAGAAAAGAAGATACGTAGCAGAACCGTAATCTAAGACAAAACAGTATATGGAAAACAAGAATATTCCAGGCTCTGCAGGACACTAGAACGGAGCATCCAAAGCCTCAACCAAAACTTTGACAAGGAGAGGTGAAGAAGGCACCTTACAGAGAAGTCAGCTCATGTAAAAATGGCACTTCAATGTCAGTGTCTGCACGGTTTTAAGGTAAGCACAAACAGGTTCTTGGAGAACTCAGTCCAGACAAAGTCTTCTTTCAGATACCAAGGCTGACTACTGACAACAAGGTGAATTACGGTGTCCCAAAGGAAGGAGTCCTCTGACACTGCCCCAAAACAGATCGATTCCTGGATTAAAACAGAGCGCTCAGCTTTCTAGACATATGCTTTAGTCTCGGAAACATTAGTTTTGTTTCACCGCTCACATATATTTTCTTTTAATTCTGAATCTATTTATACTATTTACAATGACAATTTAAGCTGTTGTTGGAAGGACAGTGTATTTCACACTGCTGCATGTTTTCTTACTATATAAACTGAATATAATCGTTCAATTTAGCATACAAACATTTAATTATACATAGTGAGCCAAAATATCCCATTCAGGCTATATAGCTTACATGCCACATTTAAAACCAAAATAAAAATAAAAAAGACGTATCTTACTCATTTCTTCCACACCAGAAACTGTACTTCAAAAGGGGGATGAGTTGGGCGATTTATGCTCACACAGTTGGTATTGTAGAAAACAGAAAGGTCTGTTTCACTTTGTTTTTTTGCTCAGAGAGAACTCTTCACTAAAACCAGACTAACTAGTTTCAGATCTTTTCCACAACGTAATGGATTCAAACCATTAATTCAAAAATGAGAAAGAGATGTTTAAATAGCCAAATATAATTCTGACTAAAAACCTGTGATACGTTTAATTAGAAGAACTATGCAATATAAAAGACTCAAAAGAAGTCGCACACAAGGGGAAATTAGTTGGTCAATAAATCATTACTTGTGGTATTCCAGATAGTGTTGCTAATAAAAGAAGAATACTGTACAGTAACAGGAACTACTAAAAATCTCAGTTTAACAATCAACAAAAATCCAAACCATATGTAGAAAACAGAACAGAGAGGAAAAAACAAAGGAAACTTGTCCCTTTTTACTCACCTTGCAAAAATACATGAGCGCTGTTTCAAGACCTGCATTTTAAGCATAGGATTTTTTTCCACAAATCACTGGATTGAACATAAGCAGTTTTAACACAGGCAATACTTTAATCACACTTGGCATTTCATTCACCAGCTGAAATGGGTATACACCACCTGAAACTATTTCAGTGATGGAACTTTGCTTCTAGTGATTTCTGCTGACTTCTTTGACAGAATGTTGACTTAAAACAATGAACATTTCTAAATACTTGTATGAGCTTGAGTTTTATCACACTGAACATATTTTTCCAACTAAGAAATTTCCCAGATGAAGAGTGATACTTACCTGCTCAATCATGCCATCATTTTTAAAAGAATATTGTAAACAGTTTTTATTCTCTGTGTGAAATTCCTGATCTTCCTCAAAACTACTTGTATCTTCATCATCTGAACTCATAGGCTCAGTAACTGCTTTGCAGTCTTGACCAAAACTCTGTGGTTTTTGGTAACTGTGCTCACTTGTGATGTATGTTTCTTCCATCTTCTGGGGTATACTGGGTGGCTCTTTATGGTTTTGACTGTGACACGTCCTTTCAGTTGGATTAACAGCATCTGGAAAAGTCACTAATTTTTTCTCTACCCCAACAGTTATTTTTTCTTGCTCTTTTCGCATCCCTGAGTAAGCCCAGAGATGAAGGTCTGGGTGATGCTTATTTCTGCAACACGGGGGAGGGAAAAAAAGGCAAAGTTATAGAGAATACCGCTTACAGCACTGAACTATTAAGCATCCACTTCTGCTAGATCACAGCTATTTATAAGCACAATTATCAAACATGTAAGTATTCCCAAGTCACTTATCAACTTAGGATAAATCCAGAATGTCCCTTTAACACAGAATTGACTATAAAAAAAAACTTTTTGAAAGTCACCAACAATCCCAATGTACTTGGTTCACTCAGGTGCTGAACATCTAACTCCCACTGAAGCTGGGGATGCTCTACATCTTGCACTTGAATTATTTAAACTATTCTACAATAAAGAACTTTAATGTGAGAGAATAATGCATATGCAATAATGGTAGTCTCTGCTATCTAAAGATGGAGAATAAACCTTGGACTGATACTTACTTTAATATCCCAATCTTCAACTGCAGTCCATGCAATATTTCAGTTACACCATATACATCCGCCAATAGGTGATGCGTTGACACAATCTTTTTGGCATTAAGATGAGAGTAGTTTTCTTTCAAAAATGATAATCCACACATGTGTCCATTGTTTAGCCAGTCTTTATCATAAAGGTATTTGGCACTCCACCTCTGACCTGGGGTAAGCAATAAACAAATTGAGGGCCATCTAAAGTCAGAGCAGATTTTGTATTTAAAACTAGAGTTCTATAATTATATGTTGTGTTCTCCTAAATATCTCTTAACATCCATGAAAGGATGATTCAAGATCTTGCTACTAATGCGTTAAAATTTAGTTTTCATGGATTAAGAGGAAACTCTCAACACTTATGAAAACAAAAATAAACCTGAAATCTCAAGAACTCTCTAAATGGCGTTTGAAATGAAAATCTCATCAGCTTTGCAATCAAAGTACAGGATATTAAGAACTGTGTTATCAATCTAACTGCAAAAACAAAAAATGTTTAAACTGGCATTTTCTTTATCTAACTACTGCAGCTTACTTTTTCAAAAAGAAAACCTAAGTTACCAATATAAACGTTCGAGAGTGGATTTCATACGGACATATCCAAAGTACCTAGTTTGTTTCTAAAAGACAAATATTTTGCTTCCATACTGAAGTCAATATCTATTTATTAGAAGCCAGGAGACGGCTTCATGAAAAGCAGACATTTCAAAGTTACCTGACAGCAGAGTTCTTACACTCTCCTTTGAGGTGCCTTTTACCAGGCACTAAGAGACAGGATATTGATGTAAGGGGCCTTAGGTCTCCCATGCTATGGCAACATCTACAGTCTTAACCCAACAGGCATGAACGAGTATTTAGCCAAAGCTTCTATAGTAACTTAACAACTATTAAAAAAACCAAAACAAAACTTACAAAAAAAACAAAACTAGAAATGTATAATGCTAATTACTCCAATATTACCATTTACAACAAGGAACCCAGACAAACAGACTGACTAAAAGCGCAATATCTTACACTCAATTTCATATCAGACTATCATCATATACAGAACAAAGAATGGGTTGACGGAAGCCCTTCATACCTTTCAGGAGAATACCCTGTCTATCTCCTTTCTGCCCATTATCCCAATACACTTTAAAATACTGACATTGTGAATGACCTTTTTCTCCTGACATAGAAAGAAAAGAAGTAATGGTTAGGAAGGGAGAGAAGATAAAAAATAGGGACACAGTCTCTGCATAGCAGGGGATAACGAAGTACCTAGTACAGTGCAGGGAAAGAACACAAGACAAATTAGTTCGTTTTAATAAGAAAAAGCTTGACTGCTCAAAGAGTACACTACACAGAACTATCAAACAAGGATCTATACCGTCGATTTAGATTGAGACTGGGGCAAATGGAAAAGCCACTTCTGTCCAGCTCTATTTACCTAAATATGCTCAAAAATAATTAATAAAACCTGCTATTTTATACCTCAAAGAGTTTTCAGATTTCATTTCTTAAATTCAGAATGAGAGTACATTTGAGGGTGTAGTGTCATCGCCCTTTCGAAACAGCTGGACCGTTGGATATTTCACCAGATGACATTTATGTGGTTTGTATCAATTGTCAGGACAACTACTAGAAATTTTCTTCCAAACCATATAGTTTTCCTCCAATAACTACTAAGAAAAATGGGTTTATGGACAGAACAATTTTTAAATCAATATCTTACTGATCAAATGTGTTCCGTTTAAAAGTAACTACTTTTCCTAATTCTTACTATTTCAAATTTCTCCTAACAATCTTAATTTCAAGACGTGCTGCTTGTGCTCTGCTGTTCACCATAAAAGGTGCTAGATATTTTTCACATTTTACATATTCAGTTCCACACCTTTATTTACACAATGCTAGACAAATGCAAACATTACAAACTTGAATTAATACGAAATGACAGCCACAGCATATTTGACTGTACTGTGGTAATGAGTCGTTTTTCTCTAAAAAAAATATTTAAATCAACAGATGTGATTCCAAGTATAGGCAAAACAAATCACTGAAGAATGATTTGTTTAGAAAGACTTTTCAGACTACGACACGAAAAAGCGCTAAGGTTTTGAGGGAATTAAGTTTCAACAACTAAAGCAATGGTAATTAAGATCATGGATAAGATTTAGCGTAGCTGAACAAGACATTACTAACAGGAAAGAAATTTTTTGCTCAGAGCCAAACTTAGAATCACTTGCCCCAAAGAAGTATAACAGATAATGCAAAACAGACAACGCTTTAACAATTTAATTAATGCATAACATCTCTGCTTAAAAAAGCTAAGCAGACAGCTGCAGATGAAGGTGGTTTACCCGTACCTGGTGGATCTCTGCAGATGTAACAGATGTACTGCTCTGGAATGCTGTCCTCTAACAGTCCCATGCACACACTGTGCTGCCAACACAAGCACTCTTCACACTGACATCAGAAAAAAAACAAAAGCAAAAACAAAAATTGAGATAAGTAGATTCAAAAATCAGAAGCTGTTTCTTGTATCGTCAAAATGCAGAGCACAGCAGTTTAACTTAAATAGCTGGTTTGAGTAAGATTATTTTAGTTGGGCAATTTGTGTTTGGGTAGGCAAAGACATCAAGCTAAAAAATAGCTCTAGTTTTGAAAGTTACCTCAACCACAAATTCCAGACTGAAAAAAAAAAGGAAATTGAAGATGTAATATTTAATATTTCATTACAAAATTCAGTATTTTAGCACCTAAATATTTAGTACTGAAACATAAGACAGGAGTATAATATTACAGTAAAGTAGAAAGATAATGTAATACGTTACAGCATAACAGTGAAAAGTAGAAAACTCTTCAGTTTAATTATTTATATTTACAAAGCATTTCTCCAGTGCGCTAGAAAGATGTGTTTTTAATATCGCACCAATGGAAAATCTAAAAGAAAAAGAAAATGAAGAGAAAATGAAAGAGGAGAAACAAGAGAATAGGAGAGCAAAATAGAAGTGGTAAGACATGAGGGCCTAGAAACAGCAAACTGGTTGCTCTGAGTGAGACAAGGCATGAAGAGGAAAAATCGGGCTGTTATTGGACTTGAGAAACAGCCAGGAAGCTACTACTTAAAAAAACATTTCCTTTTCTCGACCCAGGGTTTGCCCCTGTTCTACACATCTGCTGTGTTACTACTGAAAGTCTCTCCTCTCTGCTTTGACACGCTTTTGGGCATCAGCCTGTTCAGAACACTGAAGTCACCTTTCCTCTTGTCATACCACAATGGCTACAATTTCTTCTCCTGTCTCCAAAGATTTCTACACCAGTCCATTTTTTCACATTATTTCCATAGCTGAACTCCTGTTTAGCTCCTCCAGCACAGCGCTGTATATCAGTAACGTGTTCGCAGGGACAGTCTTTCTGTCCTTCGTTTGCAGGTCTTTCTGTCATTTCCAAAAGACTTGAAGTCCATCAAGGCAAGACAGTCATATTTGCTTCCTTCAAATCTCAACTACAAAGGCTCAGTACTTTCAACAGAAACTACACCACATTAACAGTTGAATACAAACCGTTTTTCTGAATGGGGAAAAACAATACAGGAAGTTCATGGCTTTTTTAAAATCATCGACAACTGATTTCTTCTTCACCATCACTCGCATCTGATCTAATTGCTATATTAAGAATTCCTTTAAAGACTTTAAATTATTCATTACTAGATGGAAAATGCTCCCCTTATTGGAGCACAAATAAATAAGCAGCAGTAGCTGCAATCCATCAGTACCTGAATACTGTGCTGACACTGCATATTCTTCTTCCCTTTTTCCTGTACTAAGTAAGATTTGAATTCCTCTCAGTTTCTAAAACCAGCTACTGATTTCTCATTTGAGAACTGTTATTTTAAAGATGAAGCATGCACATCACGCACACATCACAGTTCCTCACAATATTAACATCTGTATAGCAGAGATTTTGAATACAGCTGAGGAACATTTACAGTGAGCAGAGCGGTAACTACAATTGATTGGCACTGCAAAGCACAAGGGACAAGCCAGAAGGGCTGGTATAATCGGGATGGTCTGTGGACTGGAGAGATAATTTGCATGCAGGAATGGATACTTTATTCCGAATTTATCAACTGGCTAGAAAGAAAAATGTTACCTTTCCTTACAAACCTGTTCTACATACAAATTGTTAGAGAAACCCCATCCTAGAGTAATAGTTCTGCATACACCGAACAGAGTCACGCTAGGTGCAGAATGTAGAAATGTTCTGTTATTGTTCACTTCTCTTTACAGCTGTCTACATAACTTCGGTCTCCACCACATCAAAAGGGCACCTTCACAAGTAAGAAATTCACATGGAAAACACATCCTCCCCTCCAAACTTCTTTACCTGAATCATAAAGCCATTTTCTTCATCCAGTTCACAAATGCATCTAACAATTTCATTCAGAGCATCATCTTCATCCTGAGACTCTTCAAAGTTAGTTGAATCAAAGTCCTGATTGTATTCATCACCACTAAGTAACAAACTCTCTGTAGAGGAATCATCCAAGAACTCCACATCTGAAAGGTCTAGTAAAAACAAATACATGTGAAATTGTCTCTGCAGAGATACAATATTTTACAGAAATATAGGGGTTTTGGCAGCTTAAAAGGTTAACCTGTATATAGCGAAAAATCGCTCTCAAAGACACTGCTCACATATCAGATTTCTTAACAAATTCTGCAAAATGCCTTTGATGTGATCTCCTCAGAAGCAAAGTAGCAACACTTAACAAAAGCAAGCACCACGCAGAACAGTCTGAGGCGTGTAAGCATTTTGATTTAAACAGATGAAGTATAAATCAGCCACCATATTTATAGCTACAATCCCAAACACAGACTGAATTATTTCCTTTAAAATTCTCTTTCTTAAACAATTAAACCTAGAAACTGGAAGTTGCTGTTCAGCCAACCTACTTTCTCCACTAAGGTCAACAGACAAGATAGCTCGTGGATACTGGTATGATGTGTTCTTCTCTGAGAACATGCTGCGCAAAGTCAGAGAGCTCCCCGAGGACCGCGTTAATGGAGAGGAGCACCTGTCCAAGAACTCAACAGAACTGTCTTCATAATCCGAATAATCTGAAAAATTAAAAGACAATAAGTCACCATTACAAAAGTAAAGTTTATGACAAATGCAAAAAATACCCAAGAAAATGTAAGTATACCGCAACATTATGTTCAGAAGCCGAGAATACCAACATTGAGATATTAGGATGACAAAACTGTAAATATGAAGTGGCAAAAGATCTTCATAACATATTTTATCAAAAAATTTCCAGTAAGAAACATAATGAAGTTTAATAGCGAAGACAAGCACTACCCATTTAACTCCTACCACGCACCCATCTCCAAACGTATAGAGGAATCATTTTTCCTAGAACATTACACAGTCTTCCCCTCCCCCCATAATTCGTCCTGTACCCTTAGAGATGTTGTTGGTAGCTCTCTCTTCTTGCCTTAGGTCTGTTTGTGGCACTACCAACATTGCTACCTAGAATTAACTGTAGACTGTCCTGTCAGGTTAAGTAATAAAAGCTTGCCCGCTCACCCGCAGAGAAGCACAAGGAGCACACAGAAAACCCTCCTGGGAGGCTCCCAGGCCCATCCCAGGAGCCACCAGCTGTTGATGGGCCGATGGCTCCTGGGGTGGAGCCAGGAGCATCACAGAATCATTTAGGTTGGAAAAGATCTTTAAGATCATCGAGTCCAA